>ERZ1643247.954-NODE-954-length-30250-cov-44.854943_pt1 | contig 30250 bp, 19 predicted proteins | sample MGYA00579264_ERZ1643247 | MGnify/ENA primary metagenome ERZ1643247 (study PRJEB29033, sample SAMEA4952262) | chicken gut metagenome | biome: Broiler Chicken; feature: Gastrointestinal Tract; material: Caecum | place: Ireland | collected 2018 | study: Broiler... | reverse complement strand
TATTCGCTTTTTCCAAAAGCCCGCATATACCTTCCACGGTATAAAACCAACGGTAGGGTGCGCCGTCGTTTTCCGTAGAAGGCGTGCAGTAAAGCGTTGTGCCTGATTTGGTTTTCCCGACTTCAATGAGGCGGGAAGCGCCGATTTGTTTTTTACAGGCGGTGGTGCCGTCTGATTTATAAGTGATGTAAAACATAGTTGAATACTCCTTTTCATGGTTATTATTAAATGGGATTTGGTACGTTTTTTTAACTTAACTGCTGTCGTTCCAACAAATCATTTGAAAACCTCCGATAAAAAATTTTTATTTTGCTATTTTGCGGCAGGAGCAAAAAGGCAATGAGAATACGAAATTAAGCGGCGTTTGTTATCCTCCGTAGATAGCCGAATATCTTGCCCGCATTTTTATGAAATACTCATAGACCGTGCTTGTCGCCCGCGACATCATTTTCGCTATATCCGGGTAACTCATTCTCGACATCCTGTAATTCAAAGCAAGGTTCATGTTTTCCGTAAGATTCAGCGATGCTATCACCGCATCCACCAGAGAATAGTCTTCTTCCTCTTTATCTTCTTCTACAATGTATTGAAGTTTCGATTTTACCCTTTCGAGGCTGATACATCTTTTCGCTGTACGGTATCTCCCGCTCAGCGACCTCTCAATGATGAGGTAGCATTCTACCTTTATCGAGATCCTTTTCCCTCTGTTGGAGATATACAGGAAATCGTCCAAATACTCTCCGAAATGTTCGCAGAGGAAAGCCGCCACGCTCTGTACCATGTCGTAGCAGTCGGACAGTACATATCCCCTCAAATCTTTAAGGAACACGTCGCAACAGAGTTTTTCGTGTGCTTTCTCGGCAAGGCTCCCCATAAAGCGGGTGAGCGTCTTTGTTTCCTTGATCGCCAACAACTCCGACATCACCAGTACGTTTTCGGGAGAGATTTTCTCCGCCAACACTTTGAAATCCCTTTTCACTTCCGTCTTTGCCATTTTCGATACACCTCCGAAATTTTCTATTTACCGTTCTCCGGTTGTGGCGAAAAAGAGCATAGGGACGGTAGAGGAAAGGTTAAATGTGATCCGGGCAGCACAAGTCAACGGAGCAGAAGAAAATGCTGCGTGCAAAATAGAATACTGAAAAGCAAAAAAGAATACTGAAAAGCAAAAAAGAGCCGAGCAAGGAAAGACCTTGTTCGGCTCTGATAGTGTATTGGAGATATAAGGTTTAAGCAGGATTTTCTGACCGTTGACTTGGGCGAGGAGCTATGCTACCATAGCCACAACGGGAACGGGAAAATTCGGAGATCCCCCTGTCAAAGATTTGACAGGGGGGTAGGTGTATAATAGCCATAACTATTAGATTATCCTCTTTTAAGCAGCCATCTTTTTTATTGTTCTATTGGGGTTGGCTGCGGGGGGGGGGTATCTTTAAGATCGATTTATCGAAAATCTTGCAATTTAGTTTTTACGTTTACTTCTGATCATGAGAGTTGATACGACAATGAGGCAGGGAAAAACCAGGAGGGATGCGTTTATATTCCCCGAACACCCGCCTTGGCGAGTCGCTTTCACGGTTACAGGAACGGAGATTACGCCGAAATATGTGCTTTCATACAGAAGGCTGAAAACCCCTTCCCCTTCCGAATCGGCTATATAACCATCTTCTACTTCACGCAGAGGGAACCCGTTTGTAAGTGCGATCACTTTGCAATCGGCGTGTGTATTAAATGCCGGATTTCTGGCAGTTATTTGTGCTCCGAAACGGATTTTTTGTCCTACGGATATCTCATATACAAGCTGATCGGGTTGTATCGTATAAGGTGTATCTTCTGCTGCTTGACATATGTCCGTCGTTACTGAAGCAAAACCGTTGTTATAAAATTCTGCCGGCGTATTCACAGTCCATGCGTTTGCCTTGATTCCGTATTTGGCAAGTTCGCCCACGTTTTCAGCATCTAAAGTATTGTAGTCAGCACTTAAAGATGCATTGATAGGATTGATGGTTTTCATGATCTGTTCGGCAAAATCATCAGAGTTTCCATCGTACTCACTTCCCGTAAGAAGGCTGATAGAGATTTCAGGACATATTTGTCTGGCATATTCCAGTTGAGATTTTGAAAAAGATATAAAATTCACTTTTCCTGAAATGTCATAATCTTTGATTATCTCAACAGCTGCATCGACACAGGCAGGATCTCCTGTTTTGAGTTCGAGGATAAAAAACAAATCTGTGTTTCGGAATGTTTCAAAAAAATCTTCAAGAACGGGTATCTCATCCAAATATTCCCCGCTGGAATTGCCGCCGTCTACTTTGTATCTTCTAATTTGGGACAAGGTCATATCGGCAATATTTCCGGTTCCATTGGTTGTTCGGTCGAGAGTGGAATCGTGCATGATTACAACGCGTTTGTCCGATGACAGCTGTAAATCGATCTCTATAAAATCTGGACGGAATTCCGAATAAGTCGCCTGAGCAGCTTGGACGGTGTTTTCTGTATATAAGGACAGTCCGTCGTCACGCATTGCGGCGGAGTTTCCTCTGTGAGCGACAAGGAAAGGCCTCGGTGCATATACGGGGACTTCGGGCAGCGTAAGGGAATATTTTGCCTCGGCTGCATTTCCGAGAAGACCGTCAGCTCCATAAGCAAGTGCAGTGTAGCGTTCTGTATCGTCAGCCGCTTCCACATACAGAGTTATCATCAGTTTTCGTAGTGTGAGAGCTTCGGTTTGCGTGAGTTGGTTACTGGAAATAAGAGCACACTTGGCGTAATTTTCGTTGACAGTATTTCTTATTTGAATTTCAGAGGCATCACTATTACGAAAGTCAATCATTCCGCAAGCCAAAGGGCAGTTCTTTCGAACAAGAGATACAAGAGTTGCATCTTTTGAACAGATATAGGAATAGGGGATTTTTTCTGATAGTAGATCGATGGCAGGGTCCACACATTCCGCGGAATCAATATACAGACAGGGAATGCCTTCTCCAAACAATTCTGGTTCAAAGGAAATCGTTTCGTTGCCTAAATTAATCATTCCTTCGCTATTGATATGTACAATGATCACATCAGCGCGCGTGTTTGCAAGTTGTTCGCGTGAGGTGGCTTCTTCCAATAAAACCACATTGTTGAGGAAGGATAGTCCGGAAACAGCAGTTACCTGTTTTCCGCTAAAGGCCGAAACTCCGAATATCGATTGAGCGATGAAGATTGTCAAGATAAAGATATACAAAGTTCCCTTTTTCATATTTCACCTCATCATGGTCTGAAGAATCTTACGACTGATTGTATCATAACATACTCAATATGAAAAATCCTATGATTTTTTACTATTATTAAAAAATATTGTGATTTTAGTCGCTGAATTTCTGCAATTAAGTCATTTTCAACTCATTTTTCCAATGGTTTCTTCCTTGGTTTATCCTTGCTCTTTCTTTCTCGGCGTTCCGTCATAAGTTCTGCCGCTTCTTCCTCAAAGTATTTGCGTTTCCATCTACGTAATCTTTTTTTCCTTGCGAGTCGTTTGAGTCTATTTTATATTTTCGTGCGGTTTCACATAGCTCAGATGGTTTTCGCGTATATCCATTATAACAGAAATTTTGAACTCCCCGCTATACTTTGTGTTAAATCCTTTTTTCTCGATATAAATATATGCACCTCCAAAAGTTGGGCAGGCTTTTGGAGATGCATATTAAAAACGGGAAGGGGGCTTTTTAATTGTTTTTATATCGCTTTTCTATGCAAAAACTTTAAGTTTCCGATTGTTCTATTTTTCTGCGGCGCTGTTGTTTTGTTCAAACATTTGGTTGACTTCGCGGATGAGATCGAAAACAAGCGGCGTCAGCTCGTCGTCGGGGTAGAAAGTCACTTCCGTCTCCACGACGCCCAGCGAAAAGTTCCAAATCAGCATGAGCGGAATATCTTCCTCCACCGCCGCCATGGCCATCTTGCGGAAGATCATATAGCGTTCGTTCGTTTCGAAAACGGTAAAACGGTCGTAGCCGAATTCGCCGACAAAGTATGCCTGCCCGAGTTCTTCGCAGATGTCGGACATCAAACGAACATGCTCCACAAAATTCTGTTGCACGGTTTCGCCGTTTTCCGTTATCTTGTATTCGTCGGTGCCGTCGTCCCAGTGGTACAGGTGTTCGGAAACGGTATTGAGGGGCGAGGGGTGCATCGTTTCGGTAATCTGCTTCTTCTGTTCGGCGGTGTCGATATCCCATTTGCCGTTTTCCGCCAAATTGTACTGTACGTTGCGGAAAATGGCGTTCCCGGAGGTGAGCAGGCGGTCGCCGCTGTCGATGGCGCGCACGCGTTCCCCCCAAACCGTCAGAATTTTGTTATAATCGTCCATGGTGAACCCGTCCTCTTCCATCGAGCGCGTGCGGGAAGAGTTTTCCGGCAGGGGAGGCAGGTGTTTCTCGGGCAAATCGCATGCGAGGTTGTGTTCGTTGCCGAATTCATATCCCCATACCGATTTGTGGTCCTTCATCATCGTAACGAGTTCGTCGGTAAAGGACATGGCGAATTTCACCGTTTCGCTGTTTTCGTCGTTCCAGCTGCGAATGGGCGCATCTAGATAGTCGGGCAGACCGTTGTACAGCCAAAAGAAGGAGGGGATCAGCCCCACGTGCAGTTCGTCCGCTTTATCGAGGATCTGTTCCAAAAAACCCATGTACCGTTCCTTCGCGGAGAAGAAAATGCGGTAATCTTTGTACCCGTGCCCGATAACGGTAAATCGGATAACGGGCACTTTTTCTTCCGATAGCCTCTCCAAAAGGCGGTAGGCGTCGTCGATTTTGTTCGTGGCGTATGTTTGCGTCAACAGGTCGTAGCAATTCAGCGCAACGGCATTGTATTTTTTGCCGGCGAGATACATGTCGCTGCCCTTTACGGTCAGGCCGAGTTCCCCGTCGTATGTATCCGACCAATACGTTTCGAAGGCGCTCTTCGTTTCCGTTGGTTCGGTAGGGGTGCCCTGCGCGCAGGCGCAGAGCGAAAGTGCCGGCAGGGCGGAGGCGAGAAAAAGTCCTACAGTGCGAAGCAATTTTTTGATTATCATGATTAAATCCCCCGAAAATCGGAATTTTTACGAAATTCGGTGGGTGTGATCCCGTAAAAATCCTTGAAATTTTTATTGAAGTTGGACAGGCTGCTGTATCCCACCGCGCCCGAGATGCTGAGGATGGTTTGGTCTGTCGTGTTGAGGAGCATGCACGCGTGCGCGAGTTTTACCTCTTTAAAGTAGGAGATGAGTGTTTTTCCGATATATTTTTTAAAGAGGCGCGTCAGGTGGCTGTGGCTGAAATTCGACAGCTTATAGATCTTGTTCACGTTCAGCGAAATGTTTTCCGGCTTTCGGATCTCCGCGATAAATTTGTTCAGCCAATCCGGATAGAGATTGTTCTGCTGAAGCCGGTCCAAAAAAATCGTCTCCAAAATATTCAGCCAAAGCAACTTTACGATGGAAGAGATCTTGCATTTCTGCCGCGGATCGAGGGACAGGAATGCCTGCACCTTCTTTTCGATGTTGTTATACATGCTCTCGTTCAGATAGAAGTCGATGGGGCCGCTCCTTTCGAGCAGCTGCCCGTAAAACTCATCGTTGATGCTGTTGCAGAGGTTTTCAAAGATTGGTTTTTTTACCGAAAATGTGAGTTCGGTATATTTCTTATCCTGCGGGATAATGCAATGCTCGTTTTCCGGGTGCAGAACGGAAACGTGCCCCTGCGTGATATGCTTTGGCCCTTTTACGGTATTATGGATGGCCGAACCGTTCAGCAAAACGAAACATTCCCAGTAGTCGTGGCGGTGAATGATGGGGTATCCCTCCGTCCTGTATTGCAGATAGGTACCCGTTTCTTTGAAAAAAGGACTGCCGTCAGCATAAAAAGTTTCCATAAATACCGTTCCTTTGAAAAGAATTGAGATATGTGAAATTTGATATGTTTCAATTTTATAAGAATTGTTTTTGCAAGTCAAGATTCAATTTTTAACGTGATAAAAAATCGCTATAGTAGGGTTAAAATTCGCAAGAATCGTGAAAATAAACGTGCTACAATAAAATTGCGTGAAAGGGGGAGGATACATTCGCGATATGGAAAAAGAAATTTGGGGCTCTGCGCAATGGATTTGGCCAGGGAAAGAGGATTTTTACCGCAAAAAATATGTCGCATTCCGCCAAAAATTTGAATATTGCGGCGGAGAAGCCGATTTGCAGATAACGGCGGACGCACGCTATTTGATATGGGTAAACGGAAAATATGTGCAGTTCGGCCCCGCTCGTTCCTATCCGAAACATTACGGGTATGATATAATTTCGATAAAAAAGTATCTAGTTAAAGGTAAAAATGTGCTTGCCGTATTGGTAAAACATTTCGGCATCAGCACTTTCCATTCTATGCTGCAGCCGGGTGGTCTGCTTTTTCGTTTGCGTAAGAAAGGAGGGGATATCTTTAGTGGAACATCCTGTCTGTGCCGCTCCTGCCCGGAGTATTCGCCGTATACTCCGAGAATCAGCTGTCAGCAGGAATACGAGGAACAGGTCGACGCTCGCCTGTACGACGGCTGGCGCGAACCCGACTACGACGACAGCCGATGGTTTCCTGCCGTTTCCGTTCGTGCGGCGGAAGATGGGTATCATTCCGATTACCGCGCGCGGGAGATTCCGTTTCTTTTGCGGGAAGAGAAACATCCTCGGCGTGCGATTTGCGTGCAGGCTGTGCGGAAAATCAGCTATATTTCCTTCGACATAGGTTTTCTTCTGGAGAAAGACCTGTTCAGCGATACGCCCTATCTTTTGAATTGTGGCTTTATCGTCGAAGTTGAGAGCGCGCGGGCACAGGAGTGTCCCATTGTCTATCGCGAAATGTTTCACAACTTGACGGTCAACGGTGAAAGCGCAGAGGATATTCTGTGCTTGAAGAGGAGTAAAAATTTCATCGCTTTTTACGAGCGCGGGATCCTTCATCCAACGCAGGCTACGCTGAGTTTTCAGGCGAAATACCCTATTTCGATCGGTAAGATTCGCATGGTCGGGCCGTTCAGCCCGCAGGAGGCGGACGGCTCCTACGAAAAGAGCGATATCGGGTATTATAAGATCATCGGCGGGGCGCAGCTGCCTGCGGAACTGCCTGCGGTGCTGTCCGATTTGGTCGCGGAAGGGAACGCTTATGAGCAATATGTGTGTGACTTAACGCAGTACAAACATGAAACAAACGTATTCGCGGAAAATTATCGTGCGGACGGCGAAATTCTGAATCGTTCGCCCGATCTGGCGGCTCTGTGCGGAGAAGGACTTACGCTAAACTGTGGGGGCAAGGATCTGACTCTGCTGGTCGATTTCGGGGAAGAGCTGATCGGTTTTCTTTCGTTTGAGGCGGATGCCGCTCCGGGAACGGTGCTGGATTTTCATTTGTTCGAGTTTATCCAGCCGGACGGACGAAAGAATTACGCCGAAGGAATGAACGATACGATGCGCTACATTTGCGGCGGCGGTCCGGAGCGGTACGAATCGGTCGTACGGCGCGGCGGAAGGTACCTGTACATAACCGTGCGCGGATGCGACGATTCAGTGCGGCTATCCTCGCTGAAAATGATCGATTCCGCCTATCCGCAGCAGCGGCGCGGTGAATTTTTCTGCTCCGATTATCTGTTGAATTACATTTATGACTGCAGCAGGGCGACTCTGCGTTGCTGCATGGAGGATACATATACCGATTGTCCGACCTATGAGCAAACCTATTGGGTGGGCGATATGCGAAACGAGGCGTTGGTCGATTGGTTGCTCAACGGCGATGCGCGGCTGTGGAAGAGATGTCTGATTTTAGCGGGGCAGTCGTTGGACTACTCCGACATCGTCCTCTCACAGGTGCCGAGCGGCTGGTGGAATATTTTGCCTGCCTGGACGATGCTTTGGATGCTGAGCGCGAGCGAGTACTGGCTCTATACGGGCGATGCCGCCGGGATACGCGAACTGTTCCCATATTTAAAGCGCAACCTTACGGGGTTGAAAAAGTACGCGGATGCATGCGGACTTTTAAAAATTTACGGATGGAACATGTTCGACTGGGCGCCCATGGATACGCCGGTGGACGGGATTGTGGCGCATATCAATTTTCTTGCTTGTCTTGCGCTGCGCGCGAATGCGGCGCTGGCAGACGAGTGCGGCGAGGCGGAGTTCGGCCGGGAGTGCCGCGCCCTGTACGAATCGATCGCCGCCGCGGCGAACAAATTGCTGTGGGATAAAGATCGGTGCGCCTATGCCGATTGCCTTCGGAAAAAGGGAGGAAATTGGATCCGCAGCGAAACATTCAGCCAGCAGGCGCAGACGACAGCTTTTCTGTCGGGGGCGGCGCAAGGCGAGCGCCGCGCGGCCTGCCTCGGGCACGTCAAAGATCCGAAGGATATGGTCACGTCGGGCAGCCCGTTCTTCTCCTTTTTCCTGCTGGAAGTTCTGCGCGAGGAGGACGACGAACAGCTTTTGTTCGACACGCTGCGCGAAAATTGGGGCATGATGACGGATACGGGCTGCAACACCTTTTGGGAGCAGTGGGGATATCCCACCCCGGACGGGAGGATCACGCGCAGCCACTGCCACGGCTGGTCCGCCTGCCCCGCCTATTTCATGAGCGAATACGTTTTGGGCGTAAGGCCCGCAAAAGCGGGATACGCCGAGGCGATTTTGCGCCCGCATGCGGGGAAGTCTCTGCGCTTTGCCCGCGGCGCGGTGCCCACGCCGCACGGAGAGATCTTCGTGCAGTGGGAATATGCGGACGGAAAGTACACCGTCCGCTGCAAAGCCCCGTCCGCGGTAAAAATAACCGCGGGGCGCGGCGAAGGCGAAATGGATATTTCGATCGAAAAATATTGAGAGGAAATGAATTAAAGAACAGGATATAAACATGGCACAAACGATTTTGGCTTTGAAGGATTTTACTCTGCGCGGAAACGGTTACACGGTCCCCGCGCGCGTTCCTGGAGACATTTTAGACGATTTGCATCGCGCCGGGGCGATCGGCGATTATGAATTCGACGCCGATTACGAAAAGATACAGTGGGTGCAGGAATCCGACTGGGAATACGAAACGAAGTTTTCCCTGTCCGCGGCAGACCTGAAAAAGCAGGTGTACCTGAAATTCTACGGCGTAGACACCTTTTCCGAAATTACCCTGAACGGGAAACTGCTCGGAAAAACGGAGAATATGTTCCTCCTATATGAATACGATCTGCGCGGCATCGCCCGCGAGGGAGAAAACGTGCTGCGCATCGCGATGCAGTCGCCCATCCGCCGCCTGCGTTCCCGCACGAACGACAAATACGTGTGCGTGTTCGAAAAAGACAGGCTGTTTTGGCGCAAGGCGCAGTGCCATTTCGGTTGGGACTGGGCGCCCGAAGTGGCGGGTTACGGCCTGTACGAGCCGGTCCATTTGGTCATCCGCGACGAATTTATCATTGAGGACGTCACCGTCCGCACGCGGCTGAACGGCGAGATCACCGTATTTGCCGAGCTGGGGTACAACGTATTCACCGACTATAAACAGTTCGCCGGAAAGGACTTTTTGGACCTGATCGTATGCGAATACGGCGGCGGCAAAGAGGTCGCGCGCCGCACTTTCGAGATCAACCGCAAAAAGAATCTCATCAACATCACCGTTCCGGAGCCGAAGCTGTGGTGGCCGAATACATACGGCGAGCCGAATCTGTACGAACTGCGGCTGACGCTCCGCCGCGATGGGAAGGAACTCGACAGCCGTACCGAGCGCTTTGGTATCCGCACCGTCCGCATGGCAGAGGAGCCCGTGGGGAACGAGGATCGCCTTACCTGTCAGATGGTGATCAACGGCAAGCCCGTATATTCCAAAGGGGCCAACTGGGTCCCTCTCGATTACCGAACAGGCATTATCTCGGAGGAACAGTACCGTAAGAGCTTGGAACTTGCCAAACGGGGAAACATCAATATGCTGCGCGTGTGGGGCGGCGGCATCTACGAAAAGGATGCGTTTTACCGCTATTGCGACGAAAACGGCATCATGGTCATGCAGGAATTTATGCTTTCCTGTTCCGACGTTCCGGAAGATGACCCCGGCTTTGCCGCCCTTATCAGCCGCGAAGCGGAGTACCAGGTCAAGCGCCTGAAAAACCGCGCGTGCATCGTGCTTTGGTCGGGTGGAAATGAGCGAGCAACCGCTTTCTGCGTGCAAAAGGAAGATAAGAACAGCTTCGTCAGCGATTACGTGTTCCGCGGCATCGTCAACAAATACGTGTACGGCGTGCCGTATGTCGATCACAGCCCGTGGTCGTATACGGATATCGACGACGACGAAATGAGCGGCGATTCGCACTGGAGCTGTATGGACAAGGCGGTCACCCGCCGCGATCTGGCGCATTACCGCGAATACCTGAACTGGAAGGTCACGGCGTTCACGGCGGAATGTGCGGCGCTCGGCCCCGCGCGGATGCGCAGCATGCGCAAGTTCCTCTCGCCCGCCAACCTTTGGCCGGTCAACGAGGTCTGGGAAAAGCGGTTCCGCTGTAACCCGATGGATACGAACGGCATCAATTTCGCCTACTGGGTGACGATGGCCGCCGAGCAGATGTTCGGCGCGGCGGACAGCGCGGAAGACCTCGTGAAAAAGGGCATGACCGCGCAGTACGAGATCCTGTTCGACGAAGTCCTGTTCCTGCGCGCCAACAGCAAATACAACGGCGGTTTTTTGAACTGGATGTACGGCGACATTTGGGGCACCGGCACCTGGGCGATCGTCGACCATTGGCTGGAACCGAAGGGCGGATATTACGCGATGAAGCGCGCGTTCGGCGATTTCCTCGCCGGCTTTATCAAGGACGTCGGCGGCGAATATACCTTCTGCGTCGTCAACGATACGGACGAGATCAAGCGCGGCACCGCCGAATTCGGCGCGAAGGATATGCGCGGCCGCGTGACGGCAAATGTCTCCTTTGAACTGGAAGTGCCTCCGCACTCTTCTTATAAGGAGGTTGTACCGAAAGACCTTCCGCAGGAGGGATATTGGTATGCGGAGTTCTGCGGGGCAACGACTTCCTATTTTCCCCGCTATTGGAAGGGAATTCATTGGAGTTCCGATTTTCAAAGCAAAGTCGAACCGTTTCGGGGCGGCGCAAAGGTGCGCATAACGGCACGCAGTTTTCTCCGCAAAGTATATCTTTCGGCCGCGGAAGAATGTGAAGCGTATGCGGAGGACAATCTGTTTGATCTGCAGCCGGGCGAAACGCGCACAGTGTGCATTTACGGAAAAAATCTTTCCGCGGACAAAATTACAGTAAAAACGTTCGCTGAAAGTTGGAATGAATAAAAAAGGAGGAATTTATGAGAAAGAAATTGATTGTTGTGCTTTGTTTCCTGTGCATGTGTACCGTATTCTTTACGGCCTGCGGAGGGGGCGAACAAACGACGGCGGATACGACCGCTCCCGTCATTACGGTAGAGAACGTACCCGAAAGCGGCTTGAACGGCCGCCCCGTCACAGTTCCGAAAGCGACGGCCACGGACGATCGCGACGGAGACGTCAGCGCGAAAATCAAATTGACCGTAGCGCAGCTGAAAGAGGACGGGAGCATCCGCAAAGAGCTCTTGTACCAAGTCTCTGCCGACGTGGAAAACCAGTTCGAGCCGAGCGGGAACCTGATGAATTATTCCATTACCTACACCGTGCGCGATTCGGCAGGAAATATGGCGGAGAAAAAATTCGACTTCACGGCCACCGCGGATACGGAAAAGCCTGTCATCGAGCTGGATACGGAGTCGGTTCCCGGCTTTGATCTCTCCACGGGCATCGTGGGGCAGTACGCCACGAAGGATATCGTCATCCCTACCGCGACCGCCAAAGATGCGCCCGGCGATTACGATGTATCGAAGAACATCAACGTATCCATCGTCAATAAGGCGACGAACGAATATGTCAAGACCTTCTATGGAGTGTCTGAAATTGTTCCGTTCCGCCTGATCCGCGGCGAATACGACGTCGTGTACACCTGTACGGACGGCGCCGGCAATGCGGCGGACGAAGTCCGTTTCCCGCTCGTCGTGGATAAATTGAGCGACGGCGAAAACCTCGCGCAGGATAAGAACAACTTTGCGGAAGGTTACAACGTCGTTTACAACGAGTACAACGAATACGAAATCGGCATGACGCCCGAATCGAGCAACCAGACGATCAACAGTTCGTGCGTGACGTTCAAGACGGACAAGGTGTACGACGATATCGTCGCCGTCCGCATCAATATGGATCCTCTCGGCGCGAGCGGCGGCGAAACGCTCTACGATTTCGCGTTCCGCGGCTCCAAGAACTACCAGTACAGCGAACCTACGGGCAAAGAGGGCGAATGGGCTCCCTACCTCGTGTGGCGCTTCGACAACAATGCCGGCATGACGATGTACGGATATCCCGGCGGCCCTGCGACGGCGACAGTCGTCAAGGATTACGAAGGCAGGATCGACGACGGAAAGGACCATACTCTGTACTTCCAGATCGTCAACGAGGGCGAAGCCTCCACGGCGGAAGGTGCCAAGATCGTCATGAAGATGTGGGTTGATACCCTTCCCACCGAAGAGCCGAGCATGGAGGGCTATGTAACGCGCGGCGACGCCACGGCGAACGGCACCCTGCTCAACACCCTGTTCGACGAGATGTGGAACGCCTACGGCTGGTTCTCCGTCGGCTCCATTTCCGGCTCGAAGGACGAATACGGCAACTACGATGATGACGCCATGCGTCTGAAGGGCATCACCCTGTACGACAGCGACGCCGAAACGTTCGACTGCGACATGGTCGCCCCCGAACTCACGTTCGCAACGCAGCCCGCGTCCCGCTACGACGTCGGCAAGGAAGTTGCCTTCCCGATGCCCACCGCGATGGACGGCGACAAGGATATCTCCTCGCAGGTCAAAGTGTACCTCACCAATCCGGGCGGTCTGCGCACCGAGGTGGCGGGCGGCAAGACCACCGTGCAGGAGGGCGGCGATTACGTCCTTACCTACGCCGTGCAGGATGAGAACGGCAACTATCAATACGCCGATTTCGATGTCCGCTTTATCGTGTTCAACGAAACTCCGCCGGAGATCGAGGTCGACAAGACGGATATCAACGTCAAGGTCAACGAAGTATTCACCCTCCCGACGGCGACCGCGACCGACGATCTGCTCGGCGATATTACCAGCTCCATCGTCGTCGATCTGGAAGGCCCGCAGTCGGCGCAGTACATCAACTATAACAATGCATCCACCTATTCCATCGGCGCGGTCGGCACCCACTACCTCGTTTACAGGGCAGAGGATATGTCCGAAAACGTTACGGAAGTGCGCGTCAAAGTCGTCGTTACGGGCGGCGTAGCGGGCAACGTCCTCGTCGAGGATCCCGCCAACGTGACAAACATCGATACGACCACGAACACCGTCACGGTCGGCAGGGAACAGTACACCATGTACAACGGGCAGTACGTATACGACCAAAAGGTCTCCCTCATCGTAAACGTCACGAACAACGAACTGTTCATGATCGGCACGCACGGCATGTTCAACAACAACGGTATCTGGCTGGATACGATGACGCTCTCGTTTGCGACGGACGGCAAGATCTATCTCTCGCTGAAGAACTACAACGATTATCTGATTGCCACCAGCAAAGAGAATGTCTTTGCGCAAGAATGGTACCAGAACATCGACGTCCGCATCGAATACCAGACGGTCATCGAGGTGATCGACGGAGAAGAGAGCCTGCACTTCATGCTGTGGATCAACGACAAGATGGTCACGTTCGAGCCGGAAGTGAGCCGCGGCACGCAGATCCTGAAAGACGGCAGCGTCTGCCTCCCCGTCAAGGATATCCCCGAAATGTATCAGAAAGCGCTGTATGCGGGCAAGTTTTTCCTCGGCTGCCAAAATCAGAACCTCACCATCAAAGAGCTGCGCATCGACGGCACGTCCTGCGAACTCCCCGAAGAGCCGGAAGTTCCCGAGGGCATTGAAATGCCGGAATTCGGCGCAACGGGCACCGTCAACGATGCCGCGCTGAATGCGGCGATCGCAAAGGATAAAACGTCCACAATCGTCACCGCGTCCAATGAGGACCGCGTCTATCTCAAATTCTCCGTCGCGGAGACGGGTGTTTCTCCCATCTATGCATTCCAGCTCACCGGCTCGAAAGCGCAGGATGCCTGGGGCATGTCGGCAATCTCCCTGTTCTTGAATAATGGCAAGCTGTTTATCGGCACTTCGTGGCCGAGCCCGTTCGCAAGCGCAGATTTCCCGCTGACGGCAGATCAAGCGACACAGCTCTCGTATCAGCTCACCTACATCACCAACACGGCGGGGCTGTTCACCGGGCTGCAAGTCGAGGTTTGGGCGGTCGTCGTAGAGGATGGCGCCGCATCCTGGCAGAAGCTGTCTTTCAATAAGGAAGCCAAATTTGAGGGCGATATCGGCAGCGACGTCACCGCACCCGTCATCAGCTACGAATATCTGACCTCTGCGCGCATCGCGCCCGCTCCCTTGGTCGTCAGTTCGCTCGCTTCTGCCAATGCGAGTATCACCATCCTCGCGGCGAGCGTGAACACCGAAATGCCGGCGGAAGTTCCCGAAGAGCCGGAAGTTCCCGAGGGCATTGAAATGCCGGAATTCGGCGCAACGGGCACCGTCAACGATGCCGCGCTGAATGCGGCGATCGCAAAGGATAAAACGTCCACAATCGTCACCGCGTCCAATGAGGACCGCGTCTATCTCAAATTCTCCGTCGCGGAGACGGGTGTTTCTCCCATCTATGCATTCCAGCTCACCGGCTCGAACGCGCAGGATGCCTGGGGCATGTCGGCACTCTCCCTGTTCCTGAATAACAACACGCTGTATATCGGAACCGCTTGGGGGCAGACGATTGCAGGTATAGCTTTCCCGCTGACGGCCAATCAAACGACACAGCTCTCGTATCAGCTCACCTACATCACCAACGATGCGGGGCTGTTCACCGGGCTGCAAGTCGAGGTTTGGTCGGTCGTCGTGGAGGACGGTGTCCCCTCTTGGCAGAAATTGTCCTTCAATAAGGAATCGGGCTTTGCGGGCGACCTCGGCAGCGACGCCACCGCACCCGTCATCAGCTACGAATATCTGTCTGCAACGCGCATCGCGCCCGCTCCGTTGGTCGTCAGCGCACTCGCGTCCGACAACGCGAGCATCACCATCCTCGCGGCGAGCGTGAACACCGAAATGCCGGCGGAAGTTCCTTCCACGCCCGAAGAACCGGAAATCGAGGGCATTCCCTATCCGCAGTTCCCCGCCGCAAACAATGTTTCGCAGGGCGCAACGCTGGAAAACGAGGCTTACGCATCCCTGTGCGACTTCCTGCCCGAAAATCAAAAGCTGTACTTCACCCTCAACATGAGCTTCACGGCTGGTGAAAAATTCTACCTGCAGCTCACGGGCGGCGTTGAAAACGTATGGCCGAAGGGCGTCGTGTTGGAGATGGATGCATACGGAAGCATATACCTGCACATCGACGGCAGTGCAAGCTGGCTCGCCTCCGCGAAATATTCTTACACCGCCAATACGGACATGAAATTCGCGGTGGAGATCGACTACGAGATGAGCGGGGATACCGTCGTTGCGATGAAGGTTTTCGTGTATCAGGATACGGGCAGCGGCTATGAAAAGCTGACGTTCAACAACCAGGACGCGCAGGACTGCGTCACGGGCGGCGACCTCGTCATCCCTCTGTCGCGCCTGAGCGAGAGCATCATCGCTCCCAACAAGGTAGTTGCTAGCTCGACTCTTGCCGGCGGAACGAGCGGCTTGGTCACGGTCAGCGATATTTCGCTTGAACAGGCTCAAAACGCCTGAGTATCGTAAAAAGGAAGGCAAGGGGCCCCGCCGCGGGCGGGGCCCTCTTCACAAAAAGGAGAAAACATGGCAAAAGTCGTAACGCAAACGGAAGAAAGTGTGCAGGAGGCGCAGCCGAAGCAGGGCGAAACCCGCGGCAGGCGGTACATGGTACGCCTGCGGCGAGACGTCTGGCGTGACCGCTCGCTCTACCTCATGCTTTTGCCCGGGTTCGTGATCCTTTTGATCTTTTCGTACATCCCCATGTACGGAATCATTTTGGCGTTTAAGGATTATTCGCCTGTATACGGTATTTTGGGCAGCCCCTTCATGGATCCGTGGTGGGAAAACTTCTATGTCGCCCTCACGTCCGACGGGTTTTGGGATCTCGTCCGCAACACGCTGATCCTCGGCATTCTGAAGATGATCTTTTCCTTCCCCGCGCCGATCGTGCTGGCTCTCATGTTCAACGAGCTGAAAAACGGCTGGTTCAAAAAATCGGTGCAAACGGTATCCTATCTGCCATACTTCATTTCCTGGGTTATCATCAACGCGATCGTATACATGTTTTTGGCGACCGACTACGGGTTTTTGAACCGCTTTTTGGAGTCGATCGGGCTGGATGCGATCCAATGGTACGCCGCGCCCGAGTATTGGCGCGCGATCCTCACCATCACCTACATTTGGCGCAACATCGGGTGGGGCACCATCACCTTCCTCGCGGGCATCGCGGCGGTTTCGCCCGATCTGTACGAGGCGGCGGAGATCGACGGCGCCGGGCGCTGGAAGCAGATCCTGCACATCACCATCCCGGGCATCATGCCGGTCGTGGGCATCACGTTCGTACTGTCCCTTTCCAAAATATTCCAGGACGATTTCGAGCAGATCTACGCCCTCGTCGGCAACAACTCCGAGCTGTTCGATACGACCGAAGTCATCGGTTCGTGGTCATACCGCACCTTCCGCGCGAGCTTCAAGGGCTGGGGCTATACCCAGGCGGTAGGGTTGCTGCAATCGGTCATGTCGCTGATCTTGGTCTTGATCGGCAACCACATCGTGCGCAAGTCCGGCAATATTTCGCTGTATTAGGAGGCGGGTATGGTCAAGTCGAAAGGTCAAAAGATTTTTAATGTATTCAATATCATAATCATGACGCTTCTCGCCTTCTGCTTTTTGGCGCCGTATTGGATGATCTTTATTGCGTCCTTTACGGAGGAAACGGTGCTGATAACCGACGGCTACACGCTGTTCCCGAGGAAGCTTTCGCTGGATGCGTACATCTTCATTCTCAGCACGAACGACCTCATGCTCCGCTCGATCTTCAATTCCGTCGTATTTACGCTGGGCGGAGTCGTCGCAACGACGTGCATCTCCATGCTGTACGCGTATCCGCTTTCCCGCCACTATCTGCGGGGGAAGAGGTTCTTTAACTTCTACATGGTCATTCCCATGCTGTTCGGCGGCGGTCTCATTCCTACCTTTTTGATCGTCACCAGCATGTTCGACGACAGCTACCTCGCCATCATCGTGCCCAGCGCGATGACGCCCTGGTACGCGATCTTGATGCGCAACTATTTCGCCTCCCTTCCCGATTCGTTCGAAGAGGCGGCGAAGATCGACGGCGCGGGCCATCTGCGCGTGCTGTGGAAGATCTATCTGCCCCTCTCCAAGCCGATCATCGCGACCATCGCGCTGTATACGGCGGTCGCGTTCTGGAACAACTGGGTAGGGCCGATGCTGTACATCACCAGCAAGGAAAAGTATCCCATTCAATATCTCGTCCAACAGGTTATGCTGTCGATCAACAACATTTTCGGCGGTAGTACGTCGGGATTGGTCCCCACGGAAAGCGTTAAAATGGCTTGCATCGTTCTCGCGTCTCTGCCCGTCATCATCGTGTATCCGTTCTTGCAGAAATACTTCATCAACGGCACGATCGTCGGCGGAGTCAAGGAATAAAAAACGGAAAGGTTACAGGAGGAAACATATCGTTTATGAAAAAAATCATTGCTTTGGCATTGATGGCAGTTTTGAGCCTCGGCGTGTTCGTCGCCTGCAGCGACGGGCTGCCGGCGGGCACAACGGAGCTCGTGTTCTATCGTGCGCGCTCCAATAATATGGCGGACGGCACCTATGATGAGGAAGTCACCCGTGCGATCGAGCAGAAGTTCTACGAGGATACCGGCAATCAGATCAAGCTCACGATGCACATGTATTCGGGCGACGACCTCCCCACGCAGGTCGACGCGAACTACAACCGCGCCCGCTCGCAGATGGACGGCATCGGCCACTACGTCAGCGAAGACGGCGGCAGCGCCATCCTGAAATACGCGAAGGAACCGGGCGCGACCATCGAGTTGAGCGAACTCCTCGAACAGTACGGCCAGAACATCCTGAAGAATATCCGCCTCAACGACGAAGGCCACCTCGCCGAGCGTGCCGCATACGTTCCCGTGGACGGAGAATTCCAGATGAATATCCTGCCCTCGTTCGAACAGGAGCGCAGCTTCGGTATCCTGCTCCGCAGGGACATGGTGGAAGCGGTGCAGAGCAAAACGGGCATCGATCCGGAAGAGTACGACATCCTCAACGACGATTATAAGAACATGTCGTTCGACGATTTCGATAAAGTTATGCGCGCCATCAAGGAAAACGTTCCCGGCATCACCTATTCCATCACCGGGGCTCCTTGGGATATCGGCCGTATTTTTGCACCCGTATTCGGCGTGGATTATACGAATTCCGCTCTCGACGAAAACGGGAATTTCGTTCCCACCCAGCTGGATGAAAATTACGGCGAGTATCTCGATCTGATGTATACATGGGCGAAAGACGGCGTATGGGAAAAGGACAGCGCCAATATGTCCGAGGACCAGCGCCTGAACATGTTCATCTCGGGCAAGGCGGCCTGCTTTATCGCCTACCCCGAAATCACCAACCTCATCACCGTCGCCAACAAGTTCAACGCGGCGAATACGGATCCGAACGCGGAGCTGATGATGATCGCGCCGCTCGCCAACGACGAGGGCGAAGTGAACGGCTTCATGAAGGAATCCCGCTGCTTCGAGGCGATGATCCTTCCCTTCAAAACGGAGCATGCGCAGCTCGTCATCGAGTTCATCGACTGGATGTATTCGGACGCGGAAAACTACGAGCTGGCAAAGTACGGCATCAAGGGTGAGCATTGGGTGGACGGCCCGGATTTCACCGTCAACGGCAAAACGTATAAAACCTGGCAGTACCCCGACGACAAGACGGACGAATTCTCCACCAAGGTGCCGTATTCGGGCATGTGGGAGCTTCTGCCGAACATCAACGTGTCCAACCGCGTCAACGGCGCTTACAACACCAACCAGCGCACCTGGTACATCCGCTGCACGCAGGAATTCCCTTGCTTCGGTTCGGAGGAAACGGAGGGCATCTGGTACGCGGATATCCCCACCGAATACAACCACGAATCGGATAAGATAGGCGAGTTCGACGGCAACATCCGCGGCAAAGCGTGGGCCGGGATCACCGACGATCAGGGAAGAACCCCGAAGGAAATGTGGGTTGCTTACCGCGAGGAAGTGTATGCGACCTGCGGCGACCTGCTCACCTATCTCGACAATGAATACGAAAAAGCGATGGAATTTTTCGGCAACAAGTTTACCGACTGACCGCGCGGATTAAAACGGGAGAAATGCGATGAGAAAGGTAGTAGTATTGCTTTTGGCGTTCCTCTTCCTGCTCGGCTGCGTAGGCTGCGGGGGAGGGGAAGCGGAAAACCACGGCGATCCGAACGCGAACCGGGAAGTCCCCGCCGATTCGATCACGCTGAACATCAATCAGGAGTCGAACGGCAGGGAACTCGTCAATTTCGGCGTGCAGCTCGATTCGTATTTTTTGGTCGAAGGGTACAATGTAGGGCGCAACGGCGTCAAGGACGGCCGCTCGTGGGAGGTGAAGGCCTCCGACTGGGAGGACGTCGTGGTGCCGCGCATGAAGGAGATGGGGCTGTCCCGCATCCGCACGCAGGTCATGCCCGGATGGTACGCCCCTATGGAAGATTGTTACAAGAACAAGACTTACGAATGGGAAACGCCGCGCATGCAGGCTCTGTTCAAACTGCTGGATACGGCGAAGGAGCTGAACATCGAGGTCAACCTCACCATCTGGGGCACCGACGGCGGCGCCCGCTGGCTGTTGGAGGAGGATTCGGAGGCTACGACCTGGCTGGACATGGTTGCAGACGACCGTTGGGAAGATTTTGCGGGCGTCAGCGCCGATCTGATCAAGGCATTGGTCGTGGATTTCGGATATACGAACATCGCGGAAGTCACCCTGTACAACGAACCCACGCAGGATTTCAGCCGCCTCGGGCTCTTGAAGGGTTTCAGCAATTACGCTGAAATCTGCAAGCTGTTCGACCAAAAACTGCGCGAGGTCGGCGTGCGGGATAAGATCAAACTCGTCCTCTCCGACGATACGAGCAGTTCCACGTGGCTTTCCAATACCCTGTACGAACTGGAAGGCGTGTACGACATGGTCAGTTCGCATTCCTATTGCTACGGCGTCGAGCACTCCAACGACATGATTCAGAACACGATGAATACCTACGCGCTCCGCTATTTCCGCGACGCGATGGAGGGGTACGAATCGGTTCCGCACGTATGGAACGAGTTCGGCCTGGGCGGGCCCACCTATCAGGGGCAGGATACGCACACGGTGCCGTATGCCGATTCCCCCATGCGCGGGCTGGAGATCGCGCGCGTCGCGCTCAACCTCATCTATTCGGGCAGCTCGGGCGCAAGCTATTGGCTTCTGTTCAACTCGTATTACGATACGTCTGACCGTATCATGAACATGGGGCTTTGGCGGTATGCGGACGACGCTTACGCCTGCAACCCCGTATTCTATGCGTACAGCTTGTTTACCCGGTTCTGCAAAAAGGGTTCGCGCATCTATCCGATGGACATGGCGGACGACAACCTGATCGGCGTCGCGTTCCGCACCGAGGACGATAAGTGGACGTACATGGTCGTAAACAACAGCGACGAGGAGAAAAAGGTTTCCTTCCTCAACAATACGCTGTTCCCCGCGGAGATGCGCCGCTATACGTTCGATACGGCCGCGGTGCCGACGGACAACAAGGTTTTGGAGAGCGACGGCAGCGTCACCGCGAACGGGCGCGTGCTCACCGATACCCTCAAACCGCAGAGCTTTATCGTGTATACCGATATCGCGGAGAAATAAAAAAAGGAAGCCGGGCGCGCATTCGTGCGCCCGGCATTGCAACAGGAGGCTTCGAATGAAAAAATGGTTCAAAACGGCGTGCATGTTGATGCTCGCCTCGGTGTTTCTGTGCGGGTGCGCGCCCGCAGGCGAAGATCCCGGCAAGGTGCCGGGCGGGGAGGACAAGCCGAAGCCTCCCGCAGAGGAAACGCTGCTTTCGGCAGAGGAGGTCTATAATTCATTGAGCGAAGACGAGAAAACCTGCGGCGGGTACGATTTGGACAAATACCTGCTGCCTTATTGGGAGAGCCAGGTCGTGTACAACGAGAGCGTGGTTCCCTATCGCGATAAAAACGGAGACATTCCCGCGCGCGAGCTCGCGTTCCCGATCGCAAAGGTGTTGGAAGTGCGCAGCAACGATTTGAAAACCGTCTACGAAGAGGGGCGCGATTACGTCATCACCGAGGACGGCGCGATCAGCTTCCCCGCCGAAACGACCACCGTTCCGGTCGCCGCGTATGACAGCATCTATACCGACACTCCTTCCGGCGCGGCGGGCTTTTCTTCCATCAGCGAAGGGAAATATATCGTGACGGGCAAGGCGATCATTCAGAAGCAGATCTACGTCAGCTACATTCGCACGACACCCTTCGGCGCCGATCTGATCCCCGAATTCGCGGGCGATTCGCTCTCGGGTACGGTCGATAAGCTGGAAAACAAGGAGCCCGTGAATATCGTGTTTTACGGCGACAGCATCACCACGGGCGCATCTTCCACCGGCCATCCCGATATCAACATCGATCCGCATACGCCCATCTTCTCCGAGCTCGTAGGGGATAAGCTCGCCGAGCTGTACGGGTACGACGGAGTGAATGCGGTGAACTGCGCTACGGGCGGCTGGACGGCAAACGACGGCAAGAACAATATTTCGCGCGTGCTCAGCCAAAAGCCCGACCTCGTCGTACTGGCGTTCGGCATGAACGACGGCGGCGGGCAGAAGACGAGCGCGGCGAAGAACCAGTTCTACGCGAATTACATCACGATGATGGAGCGGGTATGGCAGATGTACCCGAACTGCGAATTTTTGCTCGTGTCTTCCATCCTGCCCAATCCCGATGCGAAGGACCAGGAGGGCAACCCGACGCTCAGCAATCACGAGGACTTTTTGGGCGTTGTGGAGACCATTTGCGAGGAGTATGCCGGCGACAAGGTGGCGGTGTGCGACGTGATGAGCATCCACAAAAAGCTCTTGGAGAGGAAGCTGTTCATGGATATGGGGGATAACTACAACCATCCCTCCGACTTTGCTGCGCGCCTCTACGCGCAGGCGATCGTGGCGAAACTGTATGAAAACTATGAGGGCTGATCGGGAAGAATTTGCGCGCGACGTGCGCGTCATCGAGGAATTCATGCTGCAGCACCTGTACGACATGTGCAAGCCGGCCACCGACCGTTTGCGCTACCCGTTTATGGATCCGGGCGGGCATTACGGCAACAATCTTTGGGATTGGGACAGCTATTGGGCGGGGCGCGCCATGGTCAGCCTGTGCGATTATTTCGCGCAGGACGCATGCGCGGCGCAGCTGCGGGAGACCACGGCAAAGCACATTGCGGGCAGCGTGCGGAACTTTTTGGATATGAGGGAGCCGGACGGCTTTGTTCCCATCATGACGACCGAAGACGGCGTTTTGGAAATGGAACTGCGGAAGATGCACGCAGAGGGCTGCGTCAACCAGCATAAGCCGTTTTTGGCGCAGAATGCGAAGCTCGCCGCCGATTTTACGGGGCAGTACGATTGGGTGTCCGAGCGGTTCGAAGGGCTCGAACGGTACTTCGATTTTTACCGCCGCAATCAAAAGAGCGGCTGCGGGCTGTACGTGTTCAACAACGACGTGATGATCGGCGTGGACAACAACCCCGGCGTCTTTGCCCGGCCTCCGCGCTCCTGTGCGGATCTGCTGCTGAACGTGTTCCTCGTCGAGGAATTCCGTGCGATGGCCGGGCTGGCAGAGCGTGTCGGCAAATCTGACCGGGTAAAATTTTACGAGGAAGAGGCCGAAGCGCTCGCGGCGGCGGTGAACGAACTTTGCTACGACGAGTATTACGGGTTTTATTTCCCTGTCGACGTACAGGTGGAAACGCACCGTTCCGAACATTTCCACCACGGGCTCGGCGCCTTTTGGAAGGTGATGCCGCTGAAGATCCGCAGCTTTCTCGGGTTCCTGCCCATGACCGCGGGCATCGCTTCCGAGGAGCGCGCCGCGGTCATGGTGGAACGGCATTTCCGCGACGAGCGTATGGTCGCAAAGTACGGGGTGCGCACGCTCGCTTCCGACGAGCGGATGTACTCGCTGGAAAAATCGAACAACCCGTCCAACTGGCTCGGCCCGGTGTGGGGCATCTCCAACTATCTGGTATTCGAGGGGCTGCGGCGGTACGGGTATATGCCGGAGGCGGAAGAACTGTGCGAAAAAACCGTCGCGCTGTTCGCCAAAGATATCCGGGAATACGGCGCCCTTTCGGAGAGCTATCTACCTGATACGGGAGAGCCGATGCTGTATCACGGATTTTTGAATTGGAATGTTTTGGTGCTCGACATGGTCAAAAAATGCCGGGCAAATCGAGAGGAAGATCAAACATGAAAAAAATTTGTTTATTGCTTGCCCTGGTCTTTGTGTTTACGCTCGGCGCCTTTGCGGGCTGCGGCGGACCGGAGAAGGAAGGGCCGAAAGAGAGTCAAATGCTGACGAATTTAAAGGAAAAAACCATTCTTACGAATCAGGAAAAGGTGATCACGGAACCTACGTTCGATCTGAACAGAGACGTATCCGTCCGGTCAGATATGTTTTCGTTCGGCTTGCTGTTTGCGGACGGCATGATGATGCAGGCCAATGCGGTCGTCTGCATTTGGGGCGAGTGCACGGAGGACGGCGGCATCGCAGTGGAAGTGGGCGACACCGTCTGCTACGGCAATGTGACGGACGGAAAGTTTGCCGTTTGGCTCAACCCCGTGCCCTACGGGAACTATACCGTCAATATCTACACGGCTTCCGGCCGCACGTATTTCGACGACGTAGCGTTCGGCGAAGTGTTCCTGATGAGCGGGCAGTCCAATATGGGCATGACGGTCAACGAATGCCTCGATCCGAAGAGCCAAACGGATGTGTGCATCTATCAGGATATCATCGATACGTATGAAAACGACGATCTGCGCTACCTGAAGGTGTGGCCGAGCTTTGGCGACGAGCCGATCGAAGAGCTGAACGGCAAAGACGGGCAGGCCTGGCAGCCTGCAAACTTCCGCACCATCGGCGAGATGTCCGCATGCGCCTTCTTCTTTGCGAAGCGGATGTATGAATTGTATGAGGTCCCCGTAGGCTTCGTGCAGTCGTGCATGGGCGGAACGTATACCGTGCCCTGGCTGCCGCCCGAAACGTATGACGATGCGGACCATTACTATGAGGGCGATGCCGAAAACAACAAATTCAGCTGCCGCTACAATACGATGATCCATCCCCTGCGCAACTTCGTGTTCCGCGGCGTCGTATGGTATCAGGGCGAAGGGCAGAACGTGGGCTATTACCAGAACATGAGCCTGCTCATCGAGAGCTGGCGGAAAAACTTCGGGCAGGACCTCAAATTCAATATTGTCGAGCTTCCTCGTTTCATTGCCAATTCCTATCAGGAATGGTTCGAAGTCCGCGAGCAGCAGGCCCGCCTGGCGGAGGATGAAAACGTTTCGTACAGCGTCAACACTGACTGCGGTATCTTTGAGAGGGACATCGAAAACGGCTACTACAACAACGGTATTTTGGGTGAAGACGGCATCCATACGCCGGATAAAGAGCCGGTGGGTTCTCGCGCCGCGGATGCGTTCGCCGCAAAATTTTACGATGCGGTCGGCACCTTCACGCCACCTGCAATCGAATCGGCGTCTGTAACGGATGGAGGAGTACTCCTTACCTATAACGTCGGTGAATCGAAGCTCGTGTTGAAGAATCGCAACGTCGGCTTTGAAGTTAGTGCGGACGGAACGACGTATTCGTATGCAGAGCCGGAAATAGTTTCCGATAACCAGGTATTGTTGAAAACGCCGCTTCTTGGCATTCGCTTTGTGCGCTACGCCTATACCTATTCCTGTACGGAGGTATTCGGTGGGGACGGTCGCCCGGACGAAATCAAAAACCTTGTCTGTCTTTACAACGAAGCGGGCTATCCCGCCGACCAATTCCTTTTGGAAATCAAATAACGCAAAAAGAGCTGCCGGTGCGGTAGCTCTTTTTTGGCGTTTTATTCCGCGTCTGGATCTGCCTGGGCGGAATAAAAAGGCTTTACAAAAAATAACAGATTTTCAGCTATTTGTGATTGCAGCGATAGAATGCCGCCAAGGCACTATAAATTTTTGAAAGCGCCTTTGAGATTTTGTCCGAGTAGCGCAAGCGGGTCAGTTCGTATCAAGACAAGCAAGGGATGACGGAAATAATTCTATTTATCGACGATGAGCCACGAAAGATCGGGCAATTTTCAGTGTTGCGAGTTTCTTTAAATTCGTAACCATTGAGGCAAAGGATAAATTGCTGCGGTTATAGCATTGAGAGATTGCAAGAAAAGAAAAAGGCCGGACAGGAGAACCTGTCCGGCTTATAGTAAGGAGGAATGTTTTAAGCTGCAATTTATCCGCCCGTTGGCTTTTGCGAGGCGCTATGCTACGATAGTCGCAACGAAAAAAGCAAAAGACGGAGGAGCAAAATCGTAATTTGTTTTAGCTGTTAATTTGTATTTTAAGGCAATTGTCCAACTTAGGACATTAATTGTTGGAGTGTTTCGTTAGTTTTATTTATTGAGGAAACAAATCATGATTTTATAGTAGAGTCTGAAAGGATAATCGTAATGTTCTTAACAATTAATGATAAATTGTTGAAAAGCAGTAGTAAGCGTGATATAATGTAATTAATGAGGGAATTAAAAGCATCATAAGGCGTTTACTTTTAAGGTGAAGATAAAAAAGATAAATTAAATTGTTATCATGTAACTTTTTAAAGTCCGTATAGATAAAATTGAACTATAATAAATTTTTTTGCGAAAACATGTTAGGCTATTGCAACGCTTAGCTTTGTAGTTTGTTTTAGCAGATATTCCGCTAATCCGAAGGTAGCCCTGCCGACGGAATAAATGTTCATCCGGTTGGTTCCGGCTCCGATAATACCGCGGAGTCCGCCCGTCCCGAAAGCGAGTCCGCGATAAAAGCGGTCTTCGATTTCCTTGGGGTCGTTTTGAACGGAAAGAAGTTCTTTCCGCAGAGGGTCGCTTTCCGGAAGGGCGTTTAGCCACTCGGAATAAATAGTATTTTGCATGATTTTTCTCCTTGATAAATTATTGCGCGCCGGCGCGTTTTCTATGGTAGGGGTTTGGCGTATCGCTTAGGTCAAGAGTTGGCGGAAGAGCGGGCGGCGTGCAAATCTCGGACGGATGAATTTTCGACGATCTTGCCGTTTAACAGGATGCGTTCTTTAACGTTGTCCGAATGGGAGGCGATTTTATTCAAAAGCCCGATAATTGCGCCGGAGTAATTTTCTATGCCGACGTCGATGGTCGTGATGAATTTTTCGCTTTCGCCCATGAAATAATTGTCAAAGCCGACTATGGAGATATCTTCGGGAACCCGATATCCTTTTTGTTCCAACTGATTTTTCAGATTGTGCGCGATGGTATCGTTGTTACAGATAAAGGCGGTAGGCATTTTGGCGGGGAGTTCAAGATAGATGTACTGCCCGTCTTCCGTGCGGTCGCTGATGTACCACTTGTCGCGTATCTTCTTTTTATATTTGAGCATGCATTTATAATACCCCATGGCCCTGTCGAGAATATAGTCTGCTTGTATGGCATGGAAGAGCAAAAGTTTTTACTGTATGACGATTTCGCCTGTTGGGACGAGGGCGAGTATATAGGGCAGGTAAGCGGGGAAACGATTGCAAAGATGCCGAAAGCGAATTGAAATAAACAAGGAAAATATAGTATAGAATGCTTCTGCGAGTCTTTAATCGGTTTTTTGCAATAAGTTTTATAATTTATAGGATTATATTCCTATAAATTATTGACTTTCTCTCAAAAAACGGATATAATACAGAAAAGTCATGGAGGGATTATATGATAGAACGACCTTTGTATATGAAGAAGATAGCGCCTTTTATGGATGCTCCGCTGGCGAAGATCATAACGGGCATCCGTCGTTCGGGAAAATCAACAATATTGGAACTGGTGGAAAAAAGGCTGCAAGAACGAGGTGTCCCAAAGGAAAAAATATTTTATGCAAAATTTGATTCCTATGAATACGAGCGGATCGACAGCGGCAGCGAATTATATCATGCCATATGCGAGAAATTGGACGGTGACGGTTATTATCTGCTTCTCGATGAAGTGCAGGAGATAGAGGGGTGGGAGAAAGCCGTGAACAGTTTGATGGCAAGTAAAAATGCAAACGTGTTTATAACCGGATCGAACTCAAAACTGATGTCGAGTGAGATATCGACTTATCTTTCCGGTAGGTATGTAGTGATCCCGGTGTATCCTCTTTCTTTTGCAGAATATATTGAATTTCGCAAATCTGTCGGAGAGGATAAAGCGAACAATGACTTTCTGCGAGATTATATACGCATGGGTGGATTTCCAGCCGTAGCGGTGAGTAATTTCACGCAACAGGAAGCCTATACCGTGGTGCGGGATATTTATACCTCTGTTATCTATAATGATATAACCAAACGGAGCAAAATACGCAAGATCGATCAGTTCGAGCGGCTTGTGAAATTCATGTTTGAAAATATCGGAAAGACCTTCTCCGCGCAATCGGTCAGCGATTACATGAAGAGTGAAAAGCGGAGTCTGGATATAGAAACGATATATAACTATATCAATCAACTGAAAAAGGCATATATTCTGTACGAAGCGAACAGATATGATGTTCGCGGAAAAGAGGCTTTGAAAACGCAGGAGAAGTATTATTTGGCAGATCCGTCGCTGAAATATGCGGTTATGGGCTTTTATGATACTTCTATATCGTCGATGTTGGAAAATATTGTATTTTTGGAACTTTTGCGGCGCGGTTTTGAAACATATGTCGGGACATGGAACGGAAAAGAGATCGACTTTGTAGGTGTGCTGCGAGACGAAAAGGTTTATATACAGGTGTGCCGCCATATTCCCGAAGATGAAAAAGGGCGCGACAGAGAAATCGGAAATTTACTGAAAATAAAAGATAATTATCCGAAATATGTTGTTACATTAGACGAATATGCGGGAAGCAATGAAGACGGGGTGCGTATCGTGTATCTCGCAGATTTTTTGCTACGCGAAAATTGGTAAGAAAAAGCCGACGTTTTGCGTAACGAAAGGCCAAGGACAGCGGCAAATAAGGCGGCGAAAGGTAAGTCATAAAAGACGGTATAAAAACAAAAATCAGCGCGACGGTATGCGCGGGGCGTACGCCAAGCGGTTCAGCGGCGACGCCCCGCCCGTCGTCGCTTTGTTTTCGTGCTTTTTGATTGTATTGCGTAGCCCCGGGCGTGTGCTTGTCTCGGCGCCCGAGGCGCGCAGCGCCGAGGGTGACGGGCGGCGACAGCCGCCCGTCAGCGCAGCCGCCGACTTGTATCAAAGACAAGCACACGCCTAATTGCCATTTGCCTATTTTCGGGTATTTTTCATGCTTTTCCGGCTTGTATTTTTGCATTGTTTTCCGCCCAAAAAGGCAGCATTTCTGCTGCCTTTGGAAAATGGTTTATTCGTGCTTCGTTATGCCGTCACGGAAGTTCGGAAAGCCGTTCACGGTAATCTTCGAGTGCTCGTCAAAATCAGATAAGTAATGTCCCATGCTCAATCGAAATCTCCGTTTCCCGTTTCAGACAGGGTGCGGACGGTGAGGTAGGGGCATGTACGGTCATTTTTCCGCTTTTACAGGCGTAAAGCCCGCTGTTTTCAAAAAGTTTAAACTGAGATCTATCCACGGGCGCGAATAGGTGCAGGCGGCACTCAGCGGCAGAGACGCTGCCGTTTCCTCATTACAGGTCGAAAGACCATGCCCGCCGTCGCGGAAGATGTGCAGTTCTGCGGGGACGCCCGCTTCCGTGTAAGCGAGGTATAGGCGTACGGAATTAGGCGAAGGCACCGTTGGATCGGGCGTATTTGCCCAAATGAATGCTGGACTGCAAGAGGGACGCACTTTTTTGTCGATCGAATAATCGTCTTGGTTCACCGTGTCTTTGCAGAAATTCCGAAAGGAGTAGCCGTGGTAAATGGCGGGATCGGAAGAGATGACGGCATACGAGTAAACGGATGCGTCGGGGCGGACTTTATCGCATTCGGCGCCGAAAAGTTCCTGCACTGCAGGATCGTCCCAAAGGGTGCTGATGCAGCCCAAAAGGTGCCCGCCCGCGGAAAAACCGACCGCCGCAATTTTATCGGGCAAAATATCGAACGCAGCCGCATTCCTGCGTATATAGATCATCGCCATTGCCGCCTCTTTGATCTGTGCGGGATAGCCCAAAGGAGCAACGTCATAGTCGAGCACAAAGGTGTCGAAACCCTTTGTAAAATATTCTACGGCTACGGGTTCCGCTTCTCTCTGCGAAACCATGGCATAACCGCCGCCGGGCAGTACCAGCATGGCGGGGTGCACCGTTTTTGTGGGCATTTCCGGCATCTGTTCGTGGCGGATCACCGTAAGAAATCCCTTAGTTTCCTCTTTTCTCTGCACATGGAAATAATCGAACAGGTCGATTTTTTCTGTGATCATTTTTTTTCTCCTTTTGCAAATGCTTGTCTTGAAAAACGGGAAACGATCGACCCCGAAGGAACATATAAATTTTAGAACAATCGCGCAAAAAAGTCAACAGGAACGGCGCGCGAATTGCACACGAAGGCAATATTTGCGATTGAAAAAGCGCGTTACATATCACCTCTTCTGCAGTCTCCTTGTTCCAGTGAAGGCTCGTGCCTTATGTTTACGTCGCAGGGTTAGAGGCAACTAAACTGTGCGCGAACCGTATCTCAACTGCATTTGAAACGAAGTGCAGGAAACTGCGTTTTCGGCTGTATAAAAAGAGGATCTTTGGGAAGAGGATGGGCTTTATCTTGCACCGCTCTCCGCACAAAAAAAGGCAGCCTTTCGGCTGCCTTCGGAAGAAAATATTTTTACAC
>ERZ1643247.953-NODE-953-length-30262-cov-4.464065_pt1 | contig 30262 bp, 28 predicted proteins | sample MGYA00579264_ERZ1643247 | MGnify/ENA primary metagenome ERZ1643247 (study PRJEB29033, sample SAMEA4952262) | chicken gut metagenome | biome: Broiler Chicken; feature: Gastrointestinal Tract; material: Caecum | place: Ireland | collected 2018 | study: Broiler... | reverse complement strand
CTGCTCGCACATGGGCAAACCCCACAACGTGTTCGACGCGAAGCTCGAACTGAACAAGAAGGAGAAGGCGAAGATCGCGGCCCTGCCCGAAGCGGAACAGGCCGCCGCGACGGCGGAAGCGCTCGAAAAGGCGAAGAAGGACGTCAAGAAGCTCAGCTTGGCGCCTGTCGCCGCTCGACTCAACGAACTTTTGGGCGGAAAGGTGACTTTCGCAACCGACGTCGTGGGCGAGGACGCGAAAAAGAAAGTCGCGGCGTGCAAGGACGGCGAGTGCGTCCTGCTCGAAAACCTGCGCTTCCATAAGGGCGAAGAGAAGAAGGATCCCGATTTCATGAAGGCGCTGGCGAGCTACTGCGACGTCTACGTGAACGACGCGTTCGGAACGGCGCACCGCTCGCACGCTTCCACCGCGGGAATCGTGGAAGAAGGACTGGTCAAGACGGCAGTCTGCGGTTTCCTCATCGAAAAGGAACTCTCGGTGATGGCGGACACGCTGGAAAATCCTCAGCGTCCGTTCGTGGCGATCCTCGGCGGAGCCAAGGTCGCGGACAAGCTGAACGTCATTTCCAACCTTCTCGAAAAGTGCGATACGCTCGTCATCGGCGGCGGAATGGCCTATACTTTCATCAAGGCGCAGGGCGGAGAAATCGGCACTTCCCTCGTGGACGAGGAGAAGATCGGCTACTGCAAGGAAATGCTCGAAAAGGCGAAAAAGCTGAATAAAAAGCTCGTTCTTCCCGTGGATACCGTAGCGGCGAAGTCCTTCCCCGATCCCATCGACGCGGCGATCGAGACGACGATCGTCCCCGCGAACGCAATCCCTTCGGACATGATGGGTCTCGATATCGGTCCCGAGACGAGAAAGCTGTTCGCTTCCGTGGTCGCAAACGCAAAATCGGTCATTTGGAACGGCCCCATGGGCGTGTTCGAAAATCCGACGCTGGCGGAAGGCACCAAGGCGGTGGCGCAGGCTCTCGCGGACGTATACGGCAAAGCGACGACGATCATCGGCGGCGGCGACAGCGCGGCGGCGGTTCAGCAGCTCGGTTTCGCGGACAAGATGACGCACATTTCGACGGGCGGCGGCGCCTCCCTCGAATTGTTTGAAGGAAAGGTGCTTCCCGGCATCGCTTGCCTCAACGACAAGGACTGAGAAATATTTCGGCTTTTGAAAAGCGCGGACAGACGGCCGTCTGTCCGCGCTTTTTTCCGTTTACATCTCCTTATGCCTTATTCTCCTCTATCCGTCCTAACGCGCCTTCCTTATCTCTCCCCTGTCTGCCCCCGAAAAATAACCTCCTTTGTCTTTCCCTCCACAATCTGTTCCACCCCGAAAACTCCTTTGTCTCCCCCCCCCTTCACAATCTGTTCTGACGCAATTTTCTCGCATCTCTCTTTGCCGTTCTCTCCGCTGTTCGTTGCTTCTCCGAAAAATCTCCTCCCGCCGTTTTCTTGACCGCCTGTTTTTTCTCTGTTTTCCCCTGCCGTCCGTCCCGCGGCGGAAACTTTCCTTTTCGCTTGCCGTCCGTCTCTCTCCGAAAATTTTTCCTCTGGCCCGCCGTGCGTTCCCTTCCGAAATTTTTCCTTTTCGCTCGTCGTCCGTCCCGCGCCGGAAATTTTTCTTCTCGTCTGTTTCCGGCTCTGTCCGTCCACGGATTTTTCTTCCCCGACGGCCGCCATTCTCGCCGCCACGGCATTCAAACTTCTTCCGAAAAATAAAATTTTCGCTTTCTTTTCGTTGCTTTCCGTCCGAGTTTGTGTTATAATACTTTCCGGAAAAGGAAAAACTATTTCAGGAGAATTCTTATGAGAAAACCTATCATTGCAGGCAACTGGAAAATGAACAATACCGCGTCCGAGGGCGTCGCTCTCGTGAAGGCAATCGCGCCGCTCGTCAAAGAGGCGAACTGCGACGTCGTCGTATGCGTCCCCGCGATCGACATTCCCGCTGTAAGCGAAGCTCTTAAAGGAACGAATATCGAGCTCGGCGCGGAAAACGTACACTTTGCGGAAAAAGGCGCCTATACGGGTGAAATTTCCGCCGCCATGCTCAAAGAATACGGCGTGAAATACGTCATTATCGGCCACAGCGAACGCCGCCAGTATTTCGGCGAAACGGACGAAACCGTAAATAAGCGGACGCTCACCGCCATCGCGGCGGGGCTTACCCCCATCGTCTGCATCGGCGAATCGCTCGAAGAACGCGAAGGCGGCAAGACGGAGGAAGTCCTCGCGAAACAAATTCACGAAGGCCTTAAAAACATCGAGGAAATCACCAAAATCGTCATCGCTTACGAGCCCGTATGGGCGATCGGAACGGGTAAAACCGCCACGGCGGAACAGGCCAACGAGACGATCGGCTTTATCCGCAAGACCGTGGGAGAAATGTTCTGCGAGAAGTGCGCGGCAAAGCTCCGCATCCAATACGGCGGGAGCATGAATGCTGGCAACTGCAAAGAGCTCATGGCCATGCCGGAAATCGACGGCGGCCTCATCGGCGGCGCGTCTTTAAAAGCGCCCGATTTCGCGGCGATCGTCAATTACGACAAATAATTCGGATTCAGATGAGGGGCGGGACGGTCGAAATGATTCGGCACATACCTGCCCCATTGCTTTTGAAAAAAGGAGAATAAATTTATGAAGACCCCCTATGCCATAATCATTATGGACGGCTATGGAATCAACAAGGACACAAACGGCAACGCCGTCTATACGGACGGAAGCAAAAACGTCACGGCCCTGGAAAAGGAATATCCCTCTTCTCAGCTCGGTGCCAGCGGCATGAGCGTCGGGCTCCCCGACGGACAGATGGGCAACTCCGAGGTCGGACACCTCAACATCGGAGCGGGCCGCATCGTGTATCAGGACCTGACGAAGATCACCAAAGACATCCGCGACGGTTCGTTCTTTGAAAACAAAGAGCTCCTCCGCGCGATGGACGCGGCGAAGGAGAACGGCAAAAAACTTCATCTTTTCGGACTCGTTTCCACGGGCGGGGTACACAGTCATATCGAGCACCTCTACGCGCTCGTCGAAATGGCGAAAAAGGAGGGACTCGAAAACGTATATATTCACGCTTTCACGGACGGCAGGGACGTAGCGCCCACTTCGGGAGCGGAATTTCTCAAAGAGCTCCAAGACAAACTCAACGAACTCAAATTCGGCAAAATCGCTTCCGTCGCGGGCAGATATTACGCGATGGACCGCGACAACAACTGGGACCGCGAAGAAAAGGCGTACGATATGCTGACCGCGGGCGCGGGAGTACACTTTGAAGGCAGTGCGGAAGCCGCCGCGCGCGCCTCTTACGAACAAGGCGTGACGGACGAATTCCTGCTTCCCACCAACCTCACCGAAAACGGGAAACCCGTGGCGCTCGTCGGCAAGGGCGACAGCATCATCTGTTTCAATTTCCGCCCCGACCGCGCGCGGCAGATCACCCGCATGTTCTCGCAGGAAGTATTTCCCTTCAAGGACGCCAAGACGGGTGCGATGCTGGGCTTTGAACGCAAGACGGGCTTTCTCGCCCCCACCTATGTCGGATTTGCCGTATACGATTCCTCTTTTGAAAACGTCGGCGTGGCGTTCCCGCCCGACGAAATCGACAATACCCTGCCTCAGTATATTTCCTCTTTGGGCATGAAACAGCTGCATATCGCGGAGACGGAGAAATATGCGCACGTCACGTTCTTTTTCAACGCGAAAATCGAAAAGCCCGTGGAGGGAGAAACGCGGATCGTCATTCCCTCTCCGAAGGTCGCCACTTACGATTTGCAGCCGGAAATGAGCGCGTATCTCGTCACGGACAAGGTTCTCGAAGAGCTCGACAAGGGAATTTACGACGTTCTCATTCTCAACTATGCGAACTGTGACATGGTCGGTCATACGGGCGTAATGGAAGCGGCCGTAAAGGCGGTGCATACGGTGGACGAGTGCGTGAAGAAAGTAACGGATAAAATTCTGTCCATGGGCGGAAGCGCCTTGGTCACGGCGGATCACGGGAATGCCGATCAGATGATCGCGGAGGACGGAAAAACGCCCTTTACGCAGCACACGACCAATCCAGTGCCCGTGATTTTGGTATCGGAGAAATATAAGAACGTAAAACTCCGTTCGGGCGGAGTGCTCGCGGATCTTGCTCCGACGCTCCTCGACATGATGGGCCTGCCTCAGGCGAAGGAAATGACGGGCAAGACGCTCATCGAAAGATAATCGTTTTCTTGGGAATTTTTTAAGAAAAACTCGGGAAACGGGCAAAAAACAGTTGCGCTATTTGAAAGAGTATGTTATAATTTACGGGTATCTTGAAAATAACGGACTGTTCCGTCAAAAGAAAAATGCTTAAAAGGATTAAACGGAAATGTTGGAATTTGTGAATTTATTGGTTCCCACGAAAAACGACGCTTTATACAATTTATATATGGGGCTGAGCGTGACGATGATCGCTCTAATGTTCCTGTCTGCACTTGCCGCGATTATCCTCGTGTTATTGCAGCCCGGTAACTCCACCGGTATCAATGCCCTCGGCGGTTCCAGCGAGACTTTCTTCGGAAAGAACAAAGGAAAATCCATCGAAGCGAGAATGAAAAAATGGACGATTGCCTGTCTCGTCATTCTGGTAATCTTCTCTATTTCTTTCTATATTCTCCAACTCGAATCCATTTGGGCATAAATATAGCATAAACGGGAATTTGAAAGGCGGCTTTATATAAAAAGGCCGCCTTTTTTGTTCCTCTTTTCTCCCATTCTTACATACTAAATTTACGGAGGCGCATTTTGAGCGCAAAAGAAACTTTACTGCAATACTTTCAGGAGGGAACCCTCTGCGGCAAAACTTTTACCGAAATCGCAAAGTTCCTGAAAATTTCCCATCGGGAGAAAAAGAGCCTTCTCGCCCTGCTCGATTCTCTCTGCGAGGACGGAACGCTGTACGTGACGGGCGGCGGGAAATACGGCACACCCGACAGTCTCGGACTTATCAAAGGCACTTTATCGGGCAACGAACGCGGTTTTGCCTTTCTTGTTCCCGAGGAGAGAACCGTTTACGAAAAGGACTTTTTTATTCCCCATAAAAATCTGAACGGAGCGATGCACGGCGACACCGTGTATGCGGAACGGGTATACGGCAGAAGCGACGACGAAGCCGAGGTAGTCAAAATTCTGTCCCGCGGATATACGGAAATTGTCGGAACTTTCCGAAAGGACTCCCGCGCGGGCTATCTCGTGCCGGACGAGAAAAAATATTTTGAAGATATCTATATTCCCCTTTCCCGCTGTTTCAATATTCCCGACGGGGTAAAAGCGGTCGCAAAAATCACCGAATACCCTTACGGCAAAGCTCCGGGCGGAGAAATCGTCGAAATTTTGGGCGAAGGAGACGACTTTTTTGCGGAGGAACTATCCATCATACGTTCCTATAAACTCCGCGAGGAATTTCCGCAGGGCATAGAACGGGAGGCCGAACGTCAGGCCGCGCGAAAAATTTCCGCGGAAGATGTCGCAGACAGGAAGGATTTAAGAGATACGCTCATCGTCACGATCGACGGCGAGGACACACGGGACATCGACGACGCGGTCTCCCTCGAAAGGCTGGGGACGGAATACCTTTTGGGCGTGCATATCGCGGACGTTTCACATTATGTCAAATACCGTTCCCCTCTCGATAAGGAAGCCTTTTCCCGCGGTACCAGCGTATATTTTCCCGATCGGGTTCTTCCCATGCTTCCAAGGGCTCTGTCCAACGGAATCTGTTCGCTCAACGAAGGCGAAGACCGACTGACGCTCTCATGCATCATGCGGGTGGACAAAAAAGGCGCCGTAAAGGACAGCGAAATCGTCAAGTCGGTCATTCGTTCGACGCACCGCATGACCTATACGGAAGTGACGCAAATTTTGAACGGCGACGAAGAGACCTGTAAAAAATATGCGGACGTCAAAGACATGATCTTCCTGTTTGCGGAATTGACGAATATTCTCAAAACCATGCGCGAAAAGCGCGGAAGCATCGAACTGGACGTCAAAGAGGCAAAAATCATGCTCGATGACGACGGAAACATCGTCATTCCCGATTACGAGCGTTCCCTTTCGCACGAAATCATTGAACAATTCATGGTTCTCGCGAACGAGACGGTAGCGGAATATATGCACTCGATCGAAATGCCCTTCGTCTATCGCATTCACGAAAAGCCCGCGGAGGAAAAGGCGGCCATGTTTCGGGAATTTGCCCAGAATCTCGGTCTAAGGGCAAAATTTTCCGCCGACGAAGTCAAATCGTACGATTATCAGAAGCTCTTAAAATCCGCGGAAGATTTGCCCGTTTTTCCCGTGCTGAATCGGGTGATGCTGCGCTCCATGCAAAAGGCGCGCTATTCCCCCGTCAACGTGGGACATTTCGGATTGGCGAGTCCCTGCTACTGTCATTTCACTTCCCCCATCCGCCGCTACCCCGATTTGTGCATTCATCGGATCATCAAGGAAGTGCTCGACGGGAAGTATGCGGAGGGCATGGAGACTTATAACGGTTTTGTCAGCGAAGCGGCGATCCAATCCTCGGAATGCGAACGCCGCGCGGCGGAAGCGGAACGGGAAGTGGACGCGCTGTATGCGACCATGTATATGAGCGAGCGTTTGGGCGAGGAATACGATGCGGTAATTTCCGGCGTAACCGCCTTCGGACTGTTCGCGGAACTGCCCAACACGATAGAGGGCTTTATTCCTCTGGAAACGCTGGAAGGGAGTTTTGAATTTATTCCCGAGCGTTTTTTGTTAAAGGGAAGCACGGAGAGTTATTCCATCGGAGAGGAACTCCGAATCCGCGTGGAAGACGTAGATTTTTTCCAGCGGCGCACCCGTTTTTCTCTGATTGAAAAAATTCGGAAAGGAGAACAAGAATGAAAATCATCGCGACGAATAAGACGGCCTCCTTCGAATATTTTATCGAAGACAAATACGAAGCGGGAATCGTCCTCGAAGGGAATGAAATCAAATCTCTGCGCGGCGGAAACGTCAACATGAACGACAGTTTTTGCATGATACGCGGCGGAGAAGTGGCGGTAAAAAATATGCATATCGCGCTGTACGATAAATCCGACGCATTCAGCACCAAAGACACGAGGCGGGACAGGCGTTTGCTTCTCCATAAGGGAGAAATCGCCAAAATCTCGGGGAAGATCAATCGGCAGGGCTATACTTTGGTTCCGCTGAAATTATATTTCAAGGATTCTTTGGTCAAAATGGAAGTCGCGCTCTGCCGCGGCAAACACACTTACGACAAAAAGCGCTCCATAGCGGAACGGGACGTAAAACGTGCGACCGACCGTGCCGTAAAGAGCGCGGGCTTCTAAATTTTATTTCAAGGAGAAACGATTATGAACGAACGAGAAAAGAACTATCGGAAAGATACTTTATGCGTACAGGCGGGCTATCACCCCTCCACGGGCGAAAGCCGTATCCCCCCCATCTGCCAGAGCACCACTTTTTTTTACGGCGACACGAAAACCATGGCGGATCTGTTCGATTTGAAGGGCGACGGATATTTCTACTCCCGCTTGGCAAATCCGACCGTCGCGGCGCTGGAAAATAAAGTCGCCGCCCTCGAAGGCGGCGTCGCGGGAATCGGCTGTGCTTCGGGCATGTCCGCGACGCTTCTGACGGCGGCCACGCTCTGTCAGGCGGGCGACAATATCGTATGCGCGCAGGCGGTGTACGGCGGCACCTTCAATCTCTTCGGCACGACGCTCCCGAAACTCGGAATCGAATGCCGCTTTTTCGATACGGACGCTCCCGAGGAGGAAATCGACCGCCTCATCGACGACAAAACGCGCCTGATTTTTGCCGAGACCGTCGCCAATCCCGCCATTATCGTGCTGGACTTTGAAAAGATTTCCCGCATAGCGAAACGTCATAACGTGGTATTTGTCGTAGATAATACGCTGGCGACGCCCGTCCTGTGCACGCCCTTGGAGTTCGGCGCGGACATCGTCATTCATTCCACGACGAAATACATGGACGGACATGCGGCGGCGCTCGGCGGCATGATCGTAGACGGCGGAAAATTCCAATTCGGAAACAATCCGCGCTACGCTTCTTTCAACGAGCCGGACGAAAGCTATCACGGATTGGTATACGCAACCCTGCCCGCCGCCTTCGCGGTGAAGTGCCGCGCGCAGATGATGCGCGACATGGGCGCGATCATGTCCCCTCAGAACGCTTTTTTGACGTGGCTGGGCTGCGATACGCTGGCGCTCAGAATGGAGAAACACTGTTCCAACGCCAAAGCCGTAGCGGCTTTTCTCGATAAGCATCCGAAAATCGAATGGGTGAAACACCCTTCTCTGCCGAACGATAAATATCGCTCCCTGGCGGAAAAATATCTCCCGAACGGCACGGGCGGCATGATGAGCTTCGGAATCAAAGGCGACGTAAAGCGCTGTGCCCGCTTCATGGAAGCGTTAAAGCTCGTAACGCAGGAAACGCACGTCGCAGACGTACGCAGCTGTGTCCTTCATCCCGCGTCGACGACACACCGCCAGCTTTCCAAAACGGATCTCGTCAAAGCGGGCGTTCCCGAAAATCTCATCAGGCTTTCCGTGGGAATCGAAAACCCTCGGGACATTATCCAGGATTTATCGGACGCTCTCGACCAAATTTGACTTAAATAAGTTTTCCGCAAATCTTTTCCCGCCCTTTTTCTCTGAATCCCGCCTTTTTGTATTTGTACTAATTTTTCTATCACCAAGGAGATTTTTCATGCCCATAGTCATAGACAGCGCGCTGCCCGCCTATAAAATTCTGAGCGGCGAAAAGATCTTTGTCATGGATAAGGCGCGCGCCGTTACGCAGGACATCCGCCCGATCGAAATAGCCATACTCAATCTCATGCCGACCAAGGAGGAAACGGAGACGCAGTTCATGCGTCTTCTTTCCAACTCTCCCCTGCAAGTGAACGTGACCCTTTTAAGCACGGAAAGCTATCACGGAAAGCACACGACGGAGGGCTATCTGGGGAAGTTTTACCAATCGTTTCGCAACGTTCAGAGCAAACATTTCGACGGAATGATCGTCACGGGCGCACCCGTAGAGCAAATGGAATTTTCGTCCGTGGCGTATTGGGACGAGCTGAAACGCATTTTCGCCTATACGCGAACGAACGTCACCTCCACGATTTTCATCTGTTGGGGAGCCATGGCCGCGCTGAACTATTTTTACGACGTAAAAAAATACCCTCTGAAAGAGAAGCTCTTCGGGGTATTTTCTCACCATAAAGTTCTTTATGAACAGCCCGAACCGTTGATGCGGGGAATTTCCGACGAATTTCACATGCCGCATTCCCGACATTCGACGGTCAAGGTGAGCGACATCGAAAAAATCCCGTCCTTAAAAATTTTAGCGACGTCCGCCCGGGCAGGCGCATCCATAGTGGCGTCGAAGGACGATTCGCAGGTATTCGTATTCGGCCACATGGAATACGACAGAGACACCTTAAAAAAGGAATACGAACGGGATCTGAAAAAGGGACTTCCCATTCAAAAGCCCCATTCCTATTTTGCGGACAAAGCCTGTGAAAAGGTAAAAATGAACTGGACGTCCACGGCAAATCTGTTTTATAACAATTGGCTGAACTATTGCGTGTATCAAGTCACGCCTTATCGGTTCGAGGATTAAGTATTTCGTTTTCGCTCCTTAAAAATCTCTTCTCGGTGCCTTGTAAAATCCCCGTCGCCTCGTCTCTATCAAATGGTATTCCTGTTTTTTATCGAAGGAAAATTCCACGGGACTGTCAGGAGAAGCGAACATGGTGGCGCCAGAAACATCTGCTATCTGGCTGTAACCGGCCCCGCAGAGACACATGGTGACGCCATAGGAAAACGCTCCGGCGCGAAGAAGCACCGATTCGGTGGAATCGGAAATAATGCCGAACGGACAGAGAATCAGGTCGCTGCCGCAGACGGAAAGCGTGCGTAAAATTTCGGGGAAATAGAGGTCTTCCGCGACGGCGATTCCCAGCCGCCCGACCTTTGTTTCGTAAACTCTCAGCCCCGCGCCGCTCTTAAAATCCCCGTCTATCGCATTGAGCATGTCGGACACGCCGAGAAGCCTTCCGTTTTCCGCCACCACGGCGGATTTTCTCTTTACGCCCCGCGTATCGGTCACACAGCCGCAGACGACGACGTTATGATTTTCCTTGGATAAAATGGCGGCGTCCTCGAAATATCCCGTCTCGCCGCGCAGCTCCTTTTCATAACTGACCTCGCCCAAGCCCTGAAACCCGAAAAAGAGAATGTCCGCATCGCTGCCGCCATAATCGTCCCAAAAGGTATTGAGGGTTCCTCTGCTCACAAAACAAATCCGCATACCCGCCTGCCTCCCCTTTCAGTATATAGCGACGCGCGTTTTTTTGTGCCTCGCACATAAAGAAAGCCGTCCGCTCTTTTTGAGCGGACGGCTTTTCTTTAAGAAAAACCATTTGTTATCCTTTCGCTTTTTCCAAAAGCGCATTTACTTCCTTTTGCAGATTTTCAAGTTCGTCGTTCGCGGTTTTTTCATCCTTGGCGCGTAAGGAATAATAAATTTTGAGTTTAGGTTCGGTTCCCGAGGGGCGTACGCAGACAAAGGAGCCTCCTGCAAGCTCATAATAGACGCAGTTGCATGCGGGGATATCCATCGTTTCCGATACACCGGAAGGATATACCGTTCTCTTTGCCGCGCTGTAATCGCGGAACGCGTCCACCTTCATGCTCCCGAAGGCTTCGACTCTCATGGTTTTCAGAGCATCCACCACGGCGTTCATCTCTTTCATGGCATTGAGTCCGGAGTATTGAATAGACACATTTTTATCCAATACATAGCCGTATTTTTCATAAATTTCCATCAGCCTGCGATACAGCGTTTTTCCGACATACGTATAATAGCAGACCATTTCCGCGCAGAGCATAGACGCAACCACGGCGTCCTTATCGCGCGCGTGAGTGCCGCGCAGATATCCGCAGGATTCCTCGAATCCGAAAACGAAAGTATATTTTCCGTCAGCCTCCCACTGTTTGATTTTTTCCCCGATGAACTTAAAGCCCACGGGCGTTTCAAACAGCTTGACGCCGAAATCGTCGCAGATCGCCTGAGCCATACCCGTAGTGACGAAAGATTTTACTACGGCGGCATTGGCGGGCATCGCGTTTTCCTCTTGCAGCCGCGTCAAAATGTAATCGAGCAACAGTATTCCCACCTGATTTCCCGAAAGCGCGACGAATTCTCCCTTGTCGTCCTTTACGGCCACGCCGAGCCTGTCGGAATCGGGATCGGTACCGAATACGACGTCGGCGTGAATCTTATCGGCGAGCGCTATGCCCATGGAAAGAGTTTCTTTGAATTCGGGATTGGGGACTTTAACGGTCGAAAATTCGCTGTCCTTGGTCGTTTGTTCCTCGACGACGGTGACGTTGATTCCCAATTTTCCGAGAATGGTCGTCACGGGGACATAGCCGCTGCCGTGTACGGGCGTATATACGAGTTTGAGATTCGCCCCGCACTTTTTGACCGCTTCGGGCGACAGACGGAGTCTGGAAAGCTCTTCTATATAATCCTCGTCCAGTTTTTCAGGCACGGGAACGATCAGCGGGCTGTTTTCCTCACAATCGACCGACAGATAATCTTTTATTTTTTCGATATATCCCACTACTTTTTCCGTATCTTCGGGCGACATTTGAGCGCCGTCCGCGCCGTAAACCTTGTATCCGTTGTACTCTTTGGGATTGTGGCTGGCGGTGATCATAATCCCCGCGACGGTATGCAGGTAACGCACGGCAAAGGAAAGCATGGGAACGGGATGCACGTCGTCGAAAAGATAGGCTTTAATGCCGTTTTTCGCCAAGACTCCCGCCGCCGCTTTGGCGAACACGTCCGACTTTCTGCGCGTGTCGTAGGAAATCACGACGCCCCGCTTCACGGCTTCCGCACCCAGCTCTTTGATAAACTCCGCGAGTCCTTGGGTCGCGCGCATGACGGTATAGACGTTCATCATATTCATGCCGTAGCCGATGATGCCGCGCATGCCCGCCGTTCCGAATTCCAATTCTCCGCCGAATCGGTATTCCTTGGCCTTTTCGTCGGAAGCGATCGATTCGAGTTCCGCTCTCCCCTCCTCCGAAAGACGGGGATCGGACAACCATGTCTGATAATTTTTCCGATAATCCATATTCTTTTCCTCTTTGATTTCGATTTTGCTTCAATTCCGAATTCCGCATTTGTCTGCGAGATAAATCGACCTTGCTATTTTATTCTCTGAAAGTTCCGACTATTCGTCTTTCGACTCGGTCTTTTCCTTCCGTTCGTTTTCCACGGTCTCGATTTTTGCTCTAAGCTCTTCGTTCGCGCTTTCCGCCGCTTCGCACTTATTTTCTTCGCCTGTCCGATCGATAATTTCCGATTCGTTTTGCGGAAGGCTTTCTTCCGTGTTCCCTTCAATATCCGACCCTTTTTCTCCCGCCGCTCCTATTTCCGAAGCGTTTGTTTCTCGAACGCCCTCGTCCGCACGGAGAACTCCGAAATCTTCGGGATCCTCTACGGTCTCGAAGAAGTGTTCGCTGTCTCCCCGGTCGCGATTCGTCGCAATTTTTTCATAAGTGATGAAATAGGGCTTACCTTTAACGGTGTAATAATTGACGAATTGTTCGCAGATAAAGAGGAAATAAGAAGCGGGTACGGTAATGAGCAGCGCACTCCCGAAGGTACAAAGCGCCCCGATCACATTGACGATGATGACGATATAGACAGTCACCACATAGGTAGAGAACATTTTTCTGCGGCGCTTGCGCTCGTTCTTGTCGCTGAGCCGCATAGCGTCCCGTATAGAGCGATTATCGACGGCCATGGAAGGCAGCCACATAGAGGTAAACGTGAGTTTCAGGGCCTGACAGAGCACGATAAAAGTCATAGACAGGAACAGTGAAATGAACACATTGCCGACGAAGGACAAAAGGTAAAAGAAGAAGAACCAGCAGAGCGCGACGGTACAGACGTCTATCAAAAAGACGATGGGAACGTAAACGACGCTGTAAACGCTGGCCTTTCCGAGATTGCGGATATAGGCGGAAGAAAACGGCGTTTCCGCATAGGTGGACATTCTGTCGTTGAGGATGCTGCCGATGGAGAAATAACATAACGTATCGGCGAACCGTTTCAGAAGATATACGGCGGCGCAGCCGACGATAGACCAGACAATCTGAGACATTCTGGAATCCAACAACCGCCATAAAGCGGAGACGGATTCATTAAACTGAGCCTGAAATCCTTGAAGGAATTCGCTGTTGCCGCTGACGATGGCTCTGAGGAATTCTTTAAGGTCGGAAACGACGGCCGTCATTTCCATACTGTCGAGAATTTCGAGCAGGTTGGGAAGAAGGAAAGTGCAGGACAACGCAATGGCGACCAAAGCAACCGCCAGAGTATACAGTAAAATTTTATAGACGTTTTTGAAATTCTCCGTCAGGAGTCTCGTACTGTTGCGAAAACGCATGGATAATCATCTCCTTGAATTTCTTTGTCGAAAGCCCGCCGGCGCCGAATCAGAAATGGTAATAATTTTTGAGGTCAGCGCGTTCGAGCTGAGCGCGGTCGAAATAGATGACCTGCATACGGACGCAGAACATGAGCGTCATAAAGGCATAGAGAACGGTAGCAATGACGATTGCGGCGACATTTCCGGGGATAAATACGGCCGCAAGTCCGAGGAGTACCTCTGCGACGAGCATACTGAACAACTGTCCGAAGATAATTCTCGGCTTGACGGGCGCCACGAGCTGATAAGAATAACGGAGCGCTTCGAACGCTCTGAACCCGGTAATTTGCAGACACGGGAGCCAGAGATAGAAAATAGATACGATATAAAGAAGGATGAAGTGCATTCCGAGAAATACGATGACGGAGAGCACATAAATTGCCGCCTTGCTGCCGATCAAAGAGACGAGGAAGAGCAGGGAAGACATGATGAGTGTCCAAATCTCATAGATGAACACATAGAGAAGACAAATGCCGCAAGTAGATATGAGGTTATCGTTGAGTTTTGAGAAAACGCCGTTAAAAGTACGTTTCCCGATGCGCATATGTTTTTCCATGAGCGCGGTCATCAAGGAAGCACAGAGGATCATGAGAACAACGCCGATAAGCCCGGCGAAGAAAACGCCTATCGAGCGAAAATTGAAGATAGAAACCGCGTGAAAAATATCCGTGAAAATCGCGGTGGGATTTCCGGTAAAATAATTTGTCAATAAGGTATGAATGGCTGTTTTATCGAGCGAAAACGACAAAAACAGCGCCGGCAGGAGCGCAAAAGGAAATATGTATAGAAAATTTTTCAGAATATATTTTATAGTTGCTATCGTGTATTTCATAATCTCGTTCCTTTTTTTCTATTATACACCATAAAGTCATTCGTGTAAAGTATTTTCGCGGAAAAAGCGGGAATTAAGCCTTCCCGCTTTTTTCTCCTTTTTTCCCCGTTCCCTCCCGCCCGATATTTCCGCCTTATTTCTGGTTCTTTCCCCCTGTACTCTATTTTTTCCCGTTCTTCCCCTTCCCGACCATACCTTTCCTCTTCTCCCTATTCCGACCATACCTTCCCGCTCTCTCCCTATTCCGACCATATCTTCCCGCTTTTCCCCTTTCTCATTTCTTCCTTTCCCCTCTTCTCCACCGCCTTACTTTTTCCGTTTCCGCAAGGTTTATTTGTTTTCTTTTGTCTTATTGCCCGGCCTGCGCCGCATACAGCTCGTACAGAGGCGCATATAACTCACCCAGATAATTCAAAGCGACTTTATCCTGTTTGAAAGCGGAAAATTTTTCTTCGGGGTCGGAATAGGTAGAATCGTAATATTCTCTTACGATTTCCAGTCTCTTTTCATAAGACAGGGAATAATCGACTTCATAGGGCGCGGAGGTTTCTTCGGGCGGTTTTGAAGCGAAGCGCAGATAAAACAAGAGCCCGTCCCTCAGCCACTCCACTTCCCGTTCGTAGCTCGCGTCCAACGAATCGCAGATTCCCGTCCAAATTCCGGAGCGGAATACTCCGGCTTTCAGAAGGCGAAATTTTTCTTTTCGTTTTTCTTCTTCCAGATCTTCCGTCAACCGATTTTTCTTCATCTGGACGTTTTCCACTTCGAGCAGTTGTTCCTCCGTAAGAGCGGCAAACTGTTCGTCCGTAAACGAAATAATATCTATTTCCATCATATATTTTTATCCTCCCGCCGATTCAAAGACGTCGAGAACGATTTCCGCGCCGCTGAAACGGGTTGCTTTTTGCGGATAGAGCCGCAGTGAAAAGCGTTCTCCTTTCAGAAGCGGCTTTACGGAAAGTTTCCCGTTCTTAAATTTTCCGTCAAAGGAACGTTTCTCATATTCGTTTCCGATCTCTATGCGACAGGTGCCCTCGCCGTCCAGAGTCAAAGTTTTCCACAATTTCCGTCCCGAAATCCCGAAATCGGTATTTTCTTTGCAGGCGGCATACAGATTTCCCGACGGCAGATCTCCGTCCTTGTCTGCCAAGCAGATGTTATTTTCCGAAAGGCATATAAGAAGACTTTCCGTATTTGAGAGCGCCCGTATCGACGGGACGGAAAAACAGGCTTCCCGGGTTTCGGAATCTAAAATCAGTACTTTGAATTCCCCGTTTTCGTCGGCATATCTTAGAAAATATTTTCCGTCCCAAGCGGCGCATTCGCATACCTGCCCCTTGCGGGCGGGAAACACGGGAACGTCGACGCGGGAAATTTTTCTTTTCTCGAAAGCATAGACGCCGCTTTCGGCGAGGAAAAAAATTCTTTCTCCGCAAACGGCAATCGAGCCGCTGAAAATCCGTTCTCCGCCGTAAGGGAGCAGCTCCGCCGAAAAATCTCTGGCCGCACCTTTCGCATCGAGTTTTATGATTCCCCTTTCCCGAAAGAGATAGACGGTTTCATTCAATACTTTCAGTCCCATGAGCTCGCCCTCCTCGGACGGAAACTCGATATATCCCGCGTCGTCCGCATTTTCTTCCCGGTCGTTTGAATCTAAGGGCGCGCAATAGCGTACCGTAAAGGGCTTTTCGATAAAAAACAGTCTCTCGTGAAATACGCAGGCGGCGTTTGCGGCGCTTTCGGCATATACTTGCGAAAACTCCCTTTCCCTGTCGTACAACCATACGCCGTCTTTGCCGCAAAAAGCGAGCGCCGCCTTCCCGTTTTCGTCGTATACGGGGAGAATGGCGGGAACGTCGTCAAATGTTTTCAAGGTAAAATCGAACGTGCCGTACTCTTCGTTCCAGATATAAGAAACGCCCGTTTCGGAAACGTACATTAAAGCCGTCTTTCGTTCTCCCGCGTCCGTATAGGGCAGCAAAGCAAACGCCGCGGGCGGATCTTCGGGATCGTTTACGGACGGAATTTTCCCCTCCGCCGTATAATAGGGCGAAAACCCGAACCCCGTCTCCATTTTCCCGTCCCGAAACAGACAATTCCGCACGTCGGAAAAAGAGAATATGCCCGCCTTGTTTTCCGTTCCGAGCGCAAAGCCGTCGAATCGGATTTTCCTTTCGTCCGCCCTTGCCTCGGGAAATGTTTTCCGATAAAATCTTCCCATCATGCCCACCTTCTGGAACGTATGATTCTCGACGGTTTGGAGCGATACGCCGCCGCCAGAGCGTCCTTGTATTTCTTATCCCAGACCGCCGCTTCCTCAAACAGCCCCGCCGCGAGGGAATATTCCGACGCGATGCCGTAAGCGAACAATCTGGGAGAGACGGACAGGACGAAATCGGATTCTTCTTCCGCGTTTTTTTCCCGAGGGGTATAGGTGTAAGAGACGTTTACGCGCCCCGGCTGTGTTTTCAGATATTGAGGGAACAGCTTGAACGGGACGGAATTTCCGTATTCGTCCGTAACGCGGATAATTCTCACGCAGGGCATCGTCAGGAGCGAATATTCTATCGTTCCCGTGTCCGACTCCGCTTCGTCCTCGCAACAGAGGGGCAGATAGTCGAGCGCGATTTCGTTTTCCACGATATTAAAACACCTTACGAGCGTTTCCGTCTCTCTCTTTCCCTCCTCACCCCCGTTTTCGTAATAATTTTTGACCTTATCCCCGACGCCGAGCTCCTCGGCGGCGAGAATCACGGCTTCTTTCACCGTCATATTTTTACCTCCTTTATGTTCCGTCCGGGCAGGGGAAGGGCTTTCGCCCCTCCCGCGGCACGGACGATGGTTTCGGTCAATATTCTTCTATTCCCGACAGCATTCCCTGTCCGAAGGGCCGATTGCAGATGAGTTCGGCATATTTCACCAAAGTTGCGGTATATACGGGCTTTCCGGCGGTCTGTTTGAGGATTTTCCCGTCCTCGCTTTCCAGCCACTGCCAGTCGCAAAGCTGATGCAGACAGAAATCTTCGGTATTGAGCAGATACATCGTTCCCTCGGGGCAGAACCGATCGGCGACCACGGGAATCCCGTTGAAGATCAGCGCCTTGTAACCGCCGAGGATTTCTTCGGTCGGCATGAACGTCCTGTATTGGGTATAGAATTCGGCCAAGGCCCTCTTCACGCCCCAGGAGCAGACGATAAAATTGACTTTTCCGCCGGAATTTTCCTCAATGGTATCGATGGCGGTCTGTACGATATTTTCGCTGATGGTGCCGACCTCTTCTTTGATGTAAGGTTTGAGCCAAGGGTGTTCCTCCCTGTCTACGCCGTACAGAGTTCCCGAATCGGAGAACAGCGCGCCGAGGCCGGTAATTTCATAGCCGTAGGAATTTTGCAGAGCGATTTTGGATCCCGCGGGAACGGTTTCCGCGGAGATCGCCGCCCCGTCGACGGAGAAGGTCTTGTTTTCCCTGTCGATTTTCAAAATTTTCCTGCCTCTGGCGGAAGCGATAATTGCGCCCGTGGAGGAGCAGAAATCGACGACCATACCCTCGGCCAGAGCCCTGACGCTGTCCGCGGTGACGAGATTATCGGAACCTACCGTTTCGACGGTACACAGCGATCCGGACCCGTCCCCGTAGAGCATTCTGCCGAAATTGAAGGACGAGCTTCTGATGAGGGACTGCATTTCGTCGTTGAGCAGATTGACGAAAGCGCCCTCGTTGTTGGCGGAAGCGCGGATCGCCTTATCGGAAATTTCTATCGTTCCGTAGAGATTTTTGAGGGAAGAGACGAACTGAACGTAATTATTCCCGGAGGCCTCGGGCAGATTACCGGTTTCGGTGCCGGCGCCGATACCGCCGTTGATGCCGTATCGCACCAATTTTCTGACGTCTTTTCCCCAGACGTCGGCGGTAGAGCGTTTAATCTGTGCGAGGAGCGGATTGACATTCATGTTGAGCGCCTCCGTCACGGCGTCGAGATAAAAAGATTTGAGAGCGTTGTCCGCAGTTTGCATTGTTACCATAATGAAATTCTCCTTTTTGAAAATAGTTTACGCTTGGCGGTCTTTTTTGAAATAGTTCAGAGCCATGGTACCCGCTTCGGAAATGGATTTGGCTCTGACGGGAGAAGGAGCAAGCGTACCCGTTCCCCCGCGCATCAAAGGCGCGTCGGCGCCCCTTAAAGACGAGAGATAATCCCCGATGATTCTCAATCTGACCGCTTCGGAATTTCTGGCGGCCTCATAGAGCTCGTTTTCGGTCTTTTCCTTCGCCGTATCGGATTTTTGAGCCGTCGTCCTCTGCGCGGTATCGGCTTCGGACAGGCTTTGGGCGGGAGCGGGTTCCGCGTCGGGTTTCGCCTCCTCTTCGGGCTTTTCCGCCTTCGAAGGAGCGTCGTCGGTTTTCAAGGAATTGTCCGCTCGTTTTTCCAGTTCTTTGAGGCGTTGACTGCGACGGGTAAATTCCGCCTCCAAAGCGCTGTAAGCCTCTTTGAGGGCGTCCACGTCGCGGAATTTTCCCAAAACCGCCGAGCCCTTTCCCTTTTCCTTTTCTCGTTCCGCCTCCGCGGCATGCTCCGTTTTGTTTTCTCCGCATTGTAAAACGTTCTCCTCTTTTTCCATAATTTTTTCCTCCTTTTGTCTCATTGATTTTTTTCCGCCTCTTGTTCCCGCAGCATTTTTTTGTGCTCGGCGATGTGGGAGACGTATCTTTGTTTGAGTTCCCCCGACTCGATTTTTTTGAATTCCTCCGATAAGAGGAAGCGCACGTGCTCCGCGACGTGCAGAGCGTGATCGTCGTAGACGTCGGGGGAGACGTCCTCCGACTTCAACCGCAGATTTTCTTCTCCCGCCTTGGTTCTGTGCAGGGCGGAAAGATCCTGTGAATTTTCGTAGTTTTCAAATCCGAATTCTTCGAGGATTCGCGTTCGGTTTTCTTCGGAGAGCGTGCCGTCCTTTCCGGTCAGAATCCCTGCTTCCAAGAGCTTCATGAGCGTTTCCCTCCGTTCGAGGGGAGTATCTTTTTCCTCGCTCTCGAAGAGGATGTCGTTTGCGGCGAGATCGGCGGCGTTGAAGTAATAGACCTGTGTCTTTTTGTTCTTGCCCGTGAGGGTGAGCAGCCTTGCGCTCCCTGCGAATTGTCTGTAAAGTCTCAGAATCTGCCTTCCCGTTTCCCTCAGCGCGTCGGAAACGTTTTCGGCGGTGGCGGCAAGCCTCAGTTCGTCTTGGGAAAGCAGCAGTTGCAATCCCGAAGCGCTGGTGACTCTGGACGGGGTGGAATTTTGCGACAGATCGCTGATTCCGCTCACGACGACGAATTCTCTTTCGAGCCATTCCTCCTCGGCGGCGAATTCTGCGGGCACGCTGCCGCAGTCGAGCATTTCGGGTGGTTTTCCGCCCTGCCTGTAAATGAGCACCTTTCCCGGCGAAAGCCCCTCTTCCGCGAGCTCGTCGGCGTCCACGGAGCCGTCCTCGACGGTCAGAACGCCCATAGAGATGCGGTTAAGGAATTCGTGTTTTCTGTTTCTGACGGCGTTGTAAGCGCGCTGTATGGGGATGAGCCTGTCCACGATACTGCCCGAGAAGAACGCGCCGGGGAGTCTTAAACAGTCCTGTTTTACGAAGGGGAAGCGCCTTTCTCCGCGTTCCCCGTTCAGATAGGGAAGGGAGCCGAGATACAGGAGCTTTCCGCCCGCGACGATTTCCAACCTTCCGTCAGGTTCCTTGGCGGAGGGGCGGGAATATCTTTCGATGAGAATTTCCGAATCCCCCTCCTGTTCGGGCGGATGACTTCCCCCTGTCTGCAAAGCGGGATTTTTCCCGTTGGAAGGTTCGCTGTACCCTGTCAAAGCGAGCTCGGTAATTTTTCGTCCCTTCAAAACGACGCCGAATTTTTCTTCGATGTAAGCGACGGGAACGGCTTGGGCGTGAATGAGGCTTTGCAGCTCCTCGATATTTTCCGCGCCCATGCGGTCGGGAAAGATTTCAAAGGGTGGTACGGCGGTGACGGAGACTTCCCCTTCGTATACGGGCAATCCGCCGTCGACGGCCACCTGCCTGCCGCCGTCCCGATCCCAGGTGATTTTGTAAAAGGCGCATCCGCACGTTTCGGACCATAAAAGCGCTTTTGCCTCGGTCTCGTCGAGTCGGATTCTCTCCCGTACGTAATCGAGAATCCCCGTGGAGAGTTTCGCGGCGTTGACGTCCGCTTCCTCGTCGGAGAAAGGCTTCACGCGGAGCCGCGGCCGCATATTCGTCAATTTGGCAATTCTCGAATCGATCGTGGGCGCGATATGATTGAACACTCTCCGCGACTGCCAGTAAAAACGCTTGTCCTCCTCGACGATTCCGCCCGCGGGCGAAATGTCGCAATATTGGTTTCCGCTGAAAAAATTCATATTCTGCACCCAGCCGCTCTCGACGCTCCGCCTCGCCTCCCGTCTCCTTTCAAAATCCTCCGTGACCTCCGCGGCAATTTTTTCCCGCCGCCGTTCTTCTTTTTCTGTCTCTGTCATATCTTTGTATCCTCCTGTTTTTCCCTTTCCTTTTTCTTTACGGCCCGCCTTCGCTTTGCCGCTCTCCGCGCCGTTCTCCTCTTCGGAGCACTTTTTGCCGTCTTTGAGCTTTTCTTCACCGTTCCTTTTGTGCCTCTCTCTTCCGTCCCCGCCTTCTGAGCTTCCCCGCCCTTTTCTTTCTCCTTTTCCTCTATATTCCCGCCCTTGTTTTTTTCCTTTTCTTCCGTGTCCCCGCTCCTGCTCTTTTCAACTGCCGCGCTCACTTCTCTCCCGCCTCCGTTTCTTCCCTTTTCTTCCGTGTCCCCGCTCCTGCTCTTTTCATCTGCCGCGGTCGGTTCTCCCCCGTCTCCGTTTTTTCCTTTCGATGCGGGGGGCGTTTCGGGTTTGCTTTTTGTTCCCGCCCGCTTCTTGTCCTCGGAGCTTTTCAATTCGTCCAGCAAGCGTTGTCTTTCTCTTTCCAGCTGTTCCTCGGACATCGAGGACAAGTCCTCGCTATCCGATGCCAATAACAGCTGTACCGCCTTCAAGTCCGGCGGAATATCTTTTTTCGTTTCCTTTCGCCTCGTGAGCTTGAATTTTCCGTCCACTTCGGCATATTCTTCCGTAATTTCCTGCAATCGATAACCGAGAGCGACTTTCAAAAGCGCATCTCCGATTTTTTCCTGTTTTTTCTTTCCGGCCATAAGGTCCCCCTTTTTGAATATTCAATCCGTGAATCTCCTTGCGGAGATTTGTCTCCACCGCCTTTCCTTGTCTTTTTGAATGAGTGATTTTTCCGGTTCGGGCGGCAATTTTTTCGGTCTCGACATCAAGAAATATCTGAGTGCGTCCAAGGCATGATCGTCGGTCTTTTTCGGTACGTCTCCGTTTCCCCAGAAATATCCCTTGAATTCCCGAATGAGGTTGACGCAGGAAGAAAAGATATATAGACTGGGCAGCCCGTTTTTTTCGTTCAAATAGCTTTTTACGCGGGAGATTCCCGCAAACAGATCCTTGTCCACATCGGGATTGACGAGAATATCGCGTTCATAAAAGAGTTCGCATACGCTTTTGACGCCGGATAAGGTATGTTGCTTTGCGGCGCTGTCGATGAGCGCGCAGATTCGGCCTCTTCCGTCCGTATGCCAATCGAGATTTGAACAAATGCGTTTGATTTCCGCCGCGTGGTAATCGATATCCTTTCCCGCGGCGAAGTGTTCGTATACGACGTAAACGTTGTCGTCGTAATCGACGGCGAACCATAGAGCCGCGAGCGGATTATTCAGCCCGGGATCGATGGAAATGCCGTCCTGCCATTCTTTCGGAACGGAAAAAGGCTGTATGACGTGAATGCGTTCGTCGAATTCGGGATATACGAGCCCCGCGGCCGAGGAAAATTTTCCGTACCTGCGGCTTTGCAGCTGTTCCTCGTCGAGGCAGTTTTCGAGCCTTGCGATTTCCTCTCCCGAAAGGTAGGGATTATCGTTCCATTCCATAAATTCGTACCATACTTCGCCGTCGCCGTGTCGGTTGAGAAAAATCTCCTCATAGACGAAGGTCAGGCCTTTTAACGGAGTCATCGTTCCGAAAATATCTCCTCTGCGGTCGATCACGCGCATGCGGCATTCCTCGTAGATGTCGCGGGGCGGCTCTTCGTCGAACCAGACGAAATCGAGGGAAGCGCCCTGAAATTTTTCCCGTCCCTGATCGCAGCTCTTAAAGCCGATGGTGGAGATTCCGCCGAAGACGTTGCGGATGCGGATGAAGTCAATGACGCCGTTTTCGGGGCTGTCCTTTCTGCCGCTCTGCATGACGATTTCCTCAATCCAGTCGTGGCGGAGGTAATAAAGAATTTTCCTTTGTGCGACGTCCCGCTGTACCTGAGCGGAGAGGGAGACGACCCATCCGACGGTATTTTGTCTGTTTTTCCGATAGGGGTGAACCCCGCGGGAGATATAGATACACTCCACGGCGCCGCACTCCGTCTTTCCGGAGCGATTTCCCCCAAAGACCCAGCGGTTGCGTTTGGGGCATTTGTGGAAAGCGAGCTGTTTCTCGTGTTTTTTCTCTCCGCCGTTGTATCGAGCCAGACGGTCGGCCGAGCGCCTCTTTTCCAATTCGTTTTCTATTCTGCACAACTTTTCTACAATTTCTCTCATAATCCCCGCCAATCGGTCAAAAACTCTCTTCTCCGTATTTTTATAATAGAAAGCATGAAAAAGTTTATCTTATCGGCATTGTTGCCGCTGTTATATTTTATCGTTTCGGGACTGTATCCTTCGGTTCGCGCCCCGGCCGAAGCGGAGAGCTTTTCGTATGCCTGTATCCGTTCGGAGAACGTATATTTATACTCCGAAGAGAACGACAGGAGCGGTCTTTTTCTTCTCCCGTACACCTATTACGTCAAAGTGTTGTCAACGGGAGCGGAATATTCTTACGTGGAATATCTTTCGGACGGACCGAACACGCGCAAAATCAACGGTTATTGTAAGACCGAAGAGCTGACTTTTGTCGATTATATCCCCGAACGTCCGTATCTCTATCATACTTTCGACGTAACTTACTACATAGAGGATCCCTCTTCCGAGGAAGGCGACGGATTTTTGACGAGTATCACCGTTACCTGTGCGTATTACGGAGATTATCGGGTAGGCTCCAAACTTTACTGTTACGTTTTGCGCGAGGACACTTTCGGATATATCCCCAAGCCCTCGGACCTTTCCTACGAACTGAGCGACGAATACGATAACCACATATCGGAAGATCCGAATACCGACGCGGGAAATTTCGGAAACGACGAATCGATGCCGCCCGCGCAGATAGCCATTCTCGTTCTCTTGTGTATTCTGGTTCCCGTCATCGCGACGCTGATTATCCGTCCCCCGAAAAAGCCGCCCTACGAATCGGAAGAATAAACTTTTTCCCCTCTTCCCCTCCCGCGCGGCGTTTTCGCCGTTTTCTTTCGTCGGGCAAGTTTTCCGTGCTTTCCGCGGCTTCATTCGGCCGCAATTTTGCATTCTCGCTCCTTTTCTTTCCTCCGAAATTCCGTTCCCGTTCCGTCGCTTTTTCCCGAAAGCAACCCCGCCAGCGAGCGTTCCCGCCCCGCGGTGTTTTTTTCTTTTCCCTGTTCTATAAACCGACAGACGGACATGAGCCAATCAAATTCGCCGTATTCCTTTCGGAACTTTTCTTCCGTAAACCCGCGGCATTTCAAAATTCCCTCTATCTTGTTCTGCAATTTTGCCTGTTTGCGGAAATACGCCCTCTCGCTGCCGATTTTTTTTATGTCGATCTTCCGACAAAATTCTTTCAGCCTCCCTTTCCTTCGGAAATATCTCAGTTCGAGCAGAAATTTTTCTTCTTCCGTCAGCCGTTCCAACGCCTCGTCTATCGTATTTCTCAGCGTCTCTATCTTCTCTTTTTTCAAAATTTCTTCCGCCAGATAAACGGATAAATTTTCCGTCGTCTCCCGATAATCATAGGACATGAAAGCCTTGTTTCTGATGTGCTCCTCGCAGTCCCGCTCTATTCTCTCCAATTTCGGATATACATACAGCGCCGCTTTCAGATAATTTTCCAATTTTCCTTCCTCCCTCTTTGCGCTCCCGAGCTTCGGGAACGCATTTATTATCGCATATCTTTTTCATTTGTCCAGCCGATACTGCCAGCTTTTTCCAAAATATACGAACATTTGTTTGTATTTTATCTTATTATAGCACATAAAACATGACAGATGTACGCAGGTTTTCAAAAATAATTTCTGAATTTTGAAGAAAAATTTTTCTAATTTGGAAAATTATGCGGCGGGGGAATTTTTTTGACAATTTGTTGCGTTTTTTATCGAATTATGTTATAATTTGTTTATGAAACGTTTTTTGGCGGCAATTTTATCGGTAAGCCTGCTGGGGTCCGTGACGGCGAGCGGGATTTTTTCCGCGTATGCCGAAGGCGCGGACAGCGGGATTCTTTACGAAAACGAACGGGAATCCTCCGACGTCGGGCAAAATTCTGCCGAAGACGAACTGATATTGCCGTCGACCTATGAACAATATCTTCCCTTATCGGAGCCGTCGGACGTTTCGGCCGCGAAAAATCACACGGCGATTGCCGACGGAAACAAGATTTACGTTTACGACCGGAAAGCGGAGGAATATCGGTGTTATGAGCATACGGCAAACGCCGACGAGAGCAAGAACGATATTGCAAAGTTGCAATTTTCGGAAGAAGGGCTTATTTATTTTCTCGATGCGTCCACGTATCTGTACACGCTGGATCCCGAGACGCTGAAAGAAGAAAAGACGAATCTCGTATGCAGTACGTTTACGATTTTTTCGGATATTCTTTATTTCACGAACGTTTCTTCGAACATTTCGCAAATTTCCAAAACGACGCTGGACAAGCTGGATTCTTCTACGGCGGAATCGGTGGTAAACGGCATTGCGTCAAAGCCCGCCATAGCGCAGGACAACGGGGTTCTGTATTATACGGACGCGGGGAAATATCTGCACAAGGTCGATTCGTCGAACGATACGCTCATCGACCAGCTCACCACGGACGAAACGGTGGTTTCGCTGGCGGTATACAGCGGAATTCTCTATTACACGGACACGGCGGAAACGCTCTATGTATACGATCTGACGACGAACGAACATCTCAATTCCTTCGAGGGCGGCTACTCCGCGTTATCCGTTTCGGACGGATATATCTATGCCGTAAAAAACGACTCGGTCAGACAGTATTCTCCGACGGATGCGGCATTTACCGAGTTTGAAATCTGTGAATCTTCCGCTTCTCCAAATCGTTTAAGCGGCGCTTCGGATACGATTTTGGCGGGGAACAAACTTTTCTTTGCGGATAACGGAAACAAACGCATCTCCTCCTGCGATACGGAAACGGGAGAGACGCAGGTTTTTCCGATAGAAATACAAGCGGATTTCATCGCTTCCGACGGAGACACCGTTCTTGCGGCAAACGCGGCGGAAGCCGCGCTCTATGATTCCGACGGCGGAGAAAAAATAACCTCTTTCAGCGGTTTTAACAGCAACCTCGTAGGCGCTGCGGCCGTATACGGCAAATATTATTTCGTAACGGACAACAATTATTTCTATTGTGCCGAACAAAATTCCGAGGGAAGCTGGACGCTTTCCAGCACGCCGAAGCCATCGGCCTCGCATACGGCGCGCCTTTTGGCCGCGGACGTATACGGCGCCCTGTATGTCGCCTATTCGGACGGAAGCGTGTATCGTTTCGAAGAAGAAGAATTTATGGCGCCCGCGGAAGTCGGCGAAAAAACCGCGACCGTACCCGTTCAGGCGGAGAAAATCGCCGTCGATTATGAAGAGACGGTCTGTGCGCTCTATAAAAACGAGTTGTACGTATGTACAGACGAACAAGAAAAATATTCCCTCGCAAAAACCGCGGTTTACGGACAGACGGCGGAAACGGAAGTGCTTTCCTTTACGTTCGGAATAGAGACGGGAGACGTCTATCTCCTGTATGAGGGAGACTTCGTTCTTTCTACGCGGGACATTCCCCTGCCTACCGTTCGGACGATTGAAGTGGGCGGCGCGGACGAAGATATTTTCAGCGAACAGAGCGCCGAATTTTCCGTCGTAAAGACCGCGGAAAAGGGACTGATGGTGACTTTCGACATCGAAGCCCTTTCGGGCGCGGAATATTTCCCCTATCTCTCCTATTCGCGGGAAACGGAAAGCCATACGGCCTTAAAGCTCGGCGAAACGGACAAATACAATCTGATCGCCGTATTCGACGAAACCGACAAAACCTATTCCACCGCGCTCATTCTCAAACGCTATTGCGAGGAAATCCCCGAATCGGAATATCTCACGCCCGCGGAGGGATTCACCGACGGAATCGGTTATTTGACCAATTCGGTAAAGCTGTATAAATATCCCTACCTGACATCGCTGCTCACCGTAACCGAATTGGAAAAAAATACCGCCGTCAAGGTGTTGGGAAAAATCGATACGCTGGACTATCGCTATTACTACGTCTCTTATACGGATGCGGAAGGAACGGTCCGCACGGGATATATTCCTCAGGGGTATGTCGCCAACTTTGACGGCGCTCCGCCCGAAAGTCAAAACTTTGAAGTGGGCGCGGGTAAGGCGGATCACGACTCCCTTTGGAGACTCGCTTTTCTCCTGTTGGGCTGCGCGTCTATCTGCGTTCTAACCGATTATCTCATTTTGCACAAACGAAAACCCTGACAAATAACCGGAAGCCCCGCGTTTTGTACCGCCGAATTTTTGAAGCCGAGAATGCTTCTTTATACAAAAATGCTCCGAGCAAATCTTCGGAGCATTTTTATAAAACACTTGACAATCTATTTATTTTGCTATATAATGAATTTATATTTTATCGGGGGGAAAGATTTATCATGAGAACTTTTTTAGTCGCATTGTTTTTCCGGCTGATGATTTCCGTATTATTTTTCATGAACATAATAAACGTACAGGCTTTTATTTCCATAATGTTTTCGGGCTTTATTGTATTATGTTTTATTCTGTCGGCGATTTGGTTTTCCCATGTAAAAGGAAAAAATTTGAAGAATTATGTGAAGCGGATAAACGCTACTTATACAAATTAATGAACAAGTGGCACTATAAAAAAGCCGCGGATAAATTTCCGAATAAAATCAGAGGCATATTTATAGTGTGCTCCGTTGCTTTCGTTTTCATATTGATTATATGGATAGCTATATTTGTCCATTTGCTCGCTTAAAATACAACCGCCCCTTTCGGAAATCCGAAAGGGGCGGTTTTTGATTTTCAAAAATCAAAGACAGATATTCGATTCATCTGAAACAAGCGATTCAAATTTCATCGGATATCGGATTCAAATCGGTTCGTCGGACGGGATTAAACCAACTCGATGATAGCGGTTTCCGCTGCATCGCCGCGGCGTTCGCCGAGAAGATAAATTCTCGTGTATCCGCCGCCCTGGCCTTTCTCTTCCTTTCTCGCCGCATACTTGGGTGCCAGCTCGTTGAAGAGTTTATCCATTAACGGGTGCTGTATATCCGCCGTTCTCGCTTTGTACGCGCTCTTCTTTTCGTTGAAGCCCTTGATTTCCTGCAAATCATAGGTCTTTGCCATAATCGCGCGGCGAGCCGCAAGTTTCTTGGGACCGTCCTTGATATTCGTGACTTTTATTTCTTTGCCTTTTTTATCTTTCTCGGTCACTTCGAATTCGATATTGTCGTCATAGGTGTTGACGGCTTTGGTAATCAATTTTTCAACATAAGATTTCAGTTCTTTGGCTTTTGCGGCGGTCGTTTCGATTTTGCCGTACCAAAGCAGCTGGGACGCCTGGTTTCTCAAAAGCGCCGCTCTCTCTTTGGAAGTTCTTCCCAATTTACCGGGCATATTTTTAATCCTCCTGTTTATTTAATGACAGACCGTAAGACTCCAATTTCTGAATGACTTCGTCCAGAGATTTTCTGCCGAGATTTCTCACTTTGAGCATATCGTCTTCCGTCTTCTTGGTTAAATCTTCTACCGTATGAATATTTGCTCTCTTCAAGCAGTTGTACGAGCGGACGGAAAGATCCATCTCCTCGATTGCCATTTTGAGAACCTGCTGCTGTTTGTCGTCCTCCGTCTTGACAAGGATATCCATGCCCTTGATCGTCTCGGAAAGATTGACGAACAAACTGATATGATCCTGCATGATCTTCGCGGCCAGAGAAATGATTTCCTTGCCGGAAAACGTCCCGTCCGTCCAGACTTCGAGCGTCAGCTTATCATAGTCTACCGCCTGCCCCACGCGCGTGGGTTCGACCGTGTAATTCACCTTCTGCACGGGCGTATAAATCGAGTCGATGGCAATATAATCGACGACGGGCTGTTTATTCTCTTTCGCGGGCTTATAACCGCGGCCGCGGCCTATGGTCAGTTCCACATCGAACTTCCCGCCTTCGTCGATCGTACAGATATACTGATCTTTATTCACGATCTCGATTTCCGCGTCTACGTTGAGATCCTCGCCTTTGAGCTCGGCAGGGCCCTCTTTATAGATATGCAGAACCTTTTCATAGTCTTTATCGACGACCTTTGTTTTGATGGCAAGCGATTTCAAGTTGAGGATGATTTCCGTGACGTCCTCTTTGATGCCTGCGACGGCGGAAAACTCGTGCTTTACGCTGCCGTCCAGAAATTTGATCCCTTCCACCGCCGCGCCGGGCAGAGCGGAAAGCAAGATTCTTCTAAGGCAGTTTCCTATTGTAAGACCGAAACCTTTCTCCAAGGGCTCGCACACGACTTTCGCATAGAAATCGTCGTTTTCGAGTACTTCGAGTTTGGGCATATCCATTTCGATCATTATGCAACCTCCTTATTCGGTTCGATTATTTGGAGTACAACTCGACAATCATATGCTCCGCGATCTGGCTGTCGATATCCTCTCTCGTCGGGAGCGCCAATACCTTTCCTTCTAATTTTTCTCTGTCGAACTCCACCCACTTCGGCATGTTGGAGCCAGCTTTGGTCTCTTTGAGCGCCGTAAAATACTTGTTGCCCTTGCGGTTTTCCTTGACGACCACGACGTCGCCCGCCTTCACGATGTAGGAGGGAATGGTGACCGTCTTTCCGTTCACGGCGATGTGCGCGTGATTGACGACCTGGCGCGCCTGCGTGCGGGAAGGCGCGATGCCCATGCGGTACACCACGTTGTCCAGGCGCCGCTCCAAAAGGGAGAGCATGTTTTCGCCCGTGACCCCCTTCATGCGGTCCGCCATCTCGTAATACTTGCGGAACTGTCCTTCCTGGACGCCGTAAATTCTCTTGGTCTTCTGTTTTTCGCGCAGCTGCAGCCCGTATTCGGAAACCTTCTTGCGGCCGGCGCCGTGCTGACCGGGCGCCACCGGGCGCTTGTTGAACGGGCACTTCTCCATGTAGCACTTATCCCCTTTCAGGAACAGCTTCGCGCCCTCTCTTCTGCAAAGTTTGCATTTTGCTTCTCTGTATACTGCCATTTTGGTGCCTGCAGCCGTTGTGGGGAATGGGGGAAACGTCGGAGATCAGCGTGATCTCCAGATCGCACGCCGCCAACGCGCGGATCGCGGATTCCCTGCCCGCGCCCGGTCCTTTGACATAGACCTCGACGCTTCTCAGCCCGTGTTCTTTCGCGGCCTTTGCCGCCGTTTCCGCAGCCATCTGCGCCGCGAACGGAGTGCCTTTACGGCTGCCCTTGTAGCCGAGCGAACCCGCGCTCGACCAGGAAACCGCGTTCCCGCTCATGTCCGTGATCGTGACCAGGGTATTGTTGAACGAGGACTGGATATGCACCTGTCCCTTGTCTATCTTCTTGATTTCTTTACGCTTGCGAGGAGCCGACGTCTTCTTAGCGTTTTTGTTGTCTGCCAT
>ERZ1643247.951-NODE-951-length-30288-cov-5.824232_pt1 | contig 30288 bp, 29 predicted proteins | sample MGYA00579264_ERZ1643247 | MGnify/ENA primary metagenome ERZ1643247 (study PRJEB29033, sample SAMEA4952262) | chicken gut metagenome | biome: Broiler Chicken; feature: Gastrointestinal Tract; material: Caecum | place: Ireland | collected 2018 | study: Broiler... | reverse complement strand
CACGGGCACGCAGCAAATTGTTTTCCGTCACATGCAGGGAACAGCCGCTCATCCATATTGTCATACCTACACACAGCAACATCCATTTTTTCATGCCCATCACCTCTTTTTTCTTCCTCTTTAACATACCCGAAAATTATGCCTGCAAGTTCATGTAAAAATCGGTGGTTTTGGTGAAAAAATACCTGTATACAGAAAGAATTTTCTGTTACAATAAGAAAAAATCCGCATCCGCTGTCTCAAGCAGCACGACCAGCAAAAAAAAAGGAGGGCTTTTCCATGTCAGAAACCAAATGCAAACGTATCCGCATCTCCACCATAGAAGAATCACCCAAAGGCGGTGCTTATCTCACTGCAACTGATTTGCTTCGGCTTCGACTTTTGATGCTCGTCCTTATCTCTGCATGCGGTCTGTCCCTATTTTCCCGCAGAAAAAGATCATAAGCGTTTTTGCCATCATCCGTTTTTCTGTAACGTCCACAGGAACCGAGTAAAGCACTTTGGTAAAAAAAATTGCGTCAGAAACGGAAAACAAGATGATATCGCCTTTAATCATGATTTGATATGTCGTCTTGTTTTATCCCATTTTTCGATCCGTGCTGATAAAAAACTTCTATCTTTCAACATAAGCTACGCAGAAAAAAGCAGTGAGTTCACTCTTTCTCACTGCTTTCCTATGATAATAATAAAAGATTTTATCTTTTGCAATTTTCCTGCATCATTCGTATGCGCCATTCACCGTTGCATCTGTTGCAAGTTCTTGGATCGCGGCTGCATAAATTTCAGCACTTTTCATCAAGTCTTCCAATAAGATATATTCATTTTTCTGGTGTTCTGTTTCTTCTCTGCCAGGAAAACGCGGACCAAATGCAATAATATTCTTGATCGCTCTAGCATATGTTCCGCCTCCCATTAAAATGGGTTCTGTCATATCATTTGTAAATCTTTGATAAATACGGATTAACGTTTTCAAAAATGCACTTTCTTTCTCACAATATACTGCCGGAAAGCTCGTCACATTTTCTATGACAAATCCATATTTTCCAATTCTGTCCTGTATGTTTTGCAAAACGGTATCTTTTGTGATTACTAAAGGCATACGGATATCTACGGATAAACGGCATTCCTTTTCATTCGCTCTTATTTTTCCCATATTCAATGTCGTACCGCCCGAAATATCATCCTGAACATCAATCCCCAAACGTGCACCGTCCAACCGATCTCCAATGCAGGCATCATAGAAACACACGCATTCTGCTAATTCCGGCGTACAAAGCGTTTGTCCCGCTTCCATCTGTTGCTTCAGCCGTTTCATCAGCAATGAAACTGCATTGACTCCTTCTTCCGGTCGGCTGCCATGTGCAGATACGCCTTTTTGGGTAAGCCTTTGCAGATTACCATGCTCATCTGTCCATTCCAATTGACAAAAGTCCGGTACCGCATTGTTCGCCACGCCTCCTGTTAATGTCCATGGTCTTCCAAACTTCGGAAAAGATTTCACGAAATCGCAATGCAGCAATTCTTTTTCGCAATACACGACAGGAAATCTGGCATCTGGTGTAAATCCAAACGTCGGCTGCTCCTCATGCTTTACATAATATTCCATATCTTTCCAAGTTTTTTCTTCATCCACACCAAAAATCAAACGAACTCTTTTGTGGAACACAGCTCCACTGTCGACTACACTTTTCAACGCATAGATTGCCGCAATCGCAGGGCCTTTATCATCAATGGCGCCTCTTCCAAACAGTTTCCCTTCATGAACCTCTCCGCCAAAGGGAGGATAGGTCCAGTCATTCCCTTCTGGCACCACATCCAAATGCGTTAAAATCGCCATCATTTCTTTTCCTTCTCCATATTCTGCAAAGCCTACATAGCCGTCGCAGTTTTTGGTCCGAAATCCTAGTTCACGACATAACGCAAGTGTATCTTCCAGTGCATTTTTGATGTGATTTCCAAAAGGCGCGCCTTGTGTCACCGTGTATTCTTCTTCTGACAAGCCATCATATTTGATGCTTGGGAACCCAATGAGTCTTTGTAAAGAATGAATCATCTGTTCCTGATATTTCTGTATCATAACATCTCTCCTTTCTCTTCCATCCACTCTTCCCATCAAACTCAGCTGAAAATCATCGGCGCAATGACGCCAGCCATCAATACGGAAACCACGGTAACCGTTGTAAAACCGGCAATAATCATTTGCGGCAAAACCATGCTCAGCAGTTTTCCTTCCTCTTCCTGCGGCAGCTTAAAACTGCGCACCACAGTCCGAACAATAGACTCCGTCAGCGGATATCCGAGGAAGGCAGACAGTGCAAGCGCCGCTGACAGCTTCCAGTCTATTTTCAAAAAGAATCCAACGATTGCACCGCCAATGATCAGACCGATTGCCCCTAACACAATCATAAATACCATTGGAAGAACCATATTGCCCAAAGACTCTATGGTCAAACTGCTAAAGTCCAAAGGCAACAACATAATCAAGCCCATGAACAAGAAATTCATATATCCCGCTTTGGTCAACGTCTCGCGTTCCAAGAAACCAAGTTCTGCGAACAGAATTGCCAAAATCAAAATCACCACTGCAGAAGGAATGCCTGTTGCGGATGCAACAAAAGAACCCAATAATGTTACCAGCAATAATTTCGTCACCATGACGCTGCCATCACTCCAAGATTTTGGCAATGGCCGAAAGATACGGAGATTGGGGAACCGCTTCTCCTTTGCTTCATATTCCATTTCAAACGCCTTTTTTTCAACAATCGGATCACAATGTTTTCGCAGCAAATATGCCGATAACGGAATTCCAATAAATGTTTGAAAAGAACAAACCAGGGCTGCAAAAGCGCCATATTGTGGCATACCAGCGTTGCTTGCTGCTTCGCTGACTAACTGCTGCGCAATGACGCCTCCCGCCAACGGCGGAATCGCACTAAATGCATAATACTTATCATATACGATGGTTCCAATCACTCCGCATAGCAGAGTCATAATCAATAAACCCCCGCAACAGATCGCAACCGTTCTCCACTCTCGCAAAAAACGCCGCAATTCAATCATGGTACCTAAATTCCCGATAATCATCATTACCCCAAAAGCACTTAACACACCTGGAATTCCTGTACTGACCAAACTGTCTCTGGGAATAATGCCCGTCGCAAACCCAATTGCATATACTAGACACAAGAACAGGGCTTCACAAATTAAACCTTTGGTCTTATCCGCAATCACCGTGCCTACCGCATATAACCCAAGATATAACGTAATACTAATCAGAGGATCTGACCACATACACCTATCGCCTCTCTTTCTAACAGTTGATTTCAAACAGTTCTCTTGATCTTTCGTTTTGCACCTTAATCTTGATCATGGAATATGCCAGCCATGTTGATTGCATCCACAAAAGCTTCATATAATTCCATATAATCCTCTGAAGTATACACGACTTTATTCTCTCGATCCTCAGAAATATAAAAACCGGAAATTCTGGCTGCAAGCTCTGCCTGCGTTGCACAGGAAAAGGTAAGTTCCAATTTCAAAGGTCCGTCCAGTTTTAACGGCGATATCTTTTGATAATCTGCAACTGCTAATCTCGCTTCTTCCGCAATCGCCGGTCCTGTTTTATCCGGATGATACAACAACGCTGCACTGTTTTTCACTGCTTCTTTTACCGTGACCGTATGTATTCCCGGCATCTGTTCCTTGGCATAAGCCGTTACACAGTCGTCTCCCGTCAACAATATGGTCGGTATTCCAAAATATCCGGCGGCATAGGCAACAAAATCTGCTTCTCCAAACGGAACGCCATTAACGGTTGCTTCCCACACGGCATTGTAATAAATCGTATGACTAATCGTTCCCCGCGCCCCTTTTCTGGAATGATATCCAATCAGCATCAGCGCATCTACATCTTTCTCTACTCCGCCTGCCATCCAATAAGGTTTATGAAACCCAGAATATAAGATCGCCCTTGGGTCCAAATCCGTAATAACCATATTATCTCCATGGCTATGGCAATCGTTTACAATAAATTCTGTCGCACCAGCCTGCACCGCTCCCTGAATGGCTGCGTTCACATCGTGTACCATCATTTTTCGCAAAAGCCCATAATCCTTTCCTTCTGGCAGTACCTGCATCAATTTGTGAATGCCGGTAATCCCTTCTGCATCTACAGAAATTAACACTTTCATACAATATCTCCTCCTTTGTTCTCCTGAAATACATCTACTTATCTTGTATAAATGATATCATTTTATATAATTGATATCAATATTAAATATTGCTAATCATTTATAGCAAACCTTGTGCAATTCTCCTACTCCCAAGGTCATTATCCCCGAAAGAAACCATATCGCTGCTTCCAAGCAGCAAAAAAACAACAAAACCGAAAGAAATTCTGTCAAAAATCAGAATCCTTTCGGTTTTTGCTGCCTTTTTCTTTCTTCTTCCATAAACTTTTCGAAGATTATCGCTGCCCTAATTTGATTGACAGCGTATCTATGTCTTTTTGCTCAACTGCCGCTACAATTTGAGAAAGCAATGTTGCCGCCTGTATATTTACCTCCATATCTGAGGTGCATTTCCTGCGGATAATCTTAAAATAATCAGAATACTTATCTAAAATCGCAGTGATATGAATGTATCCGCTTTTATCATAGACAAAACTATAAAAAAGATCAAGTTCCTCCATCGCATCTTCCACCATGTTGTTTTGAAAAAAAACAGATATTCTTTGCGCCATTTTCCATAAACATGCGATATCTTCCTTTGTTGCTATCTTCGCAAAATGAGCGAATGTAACACAGTCCAAAGCCAGACGCAGTTCCTCTATTTCTTCCATTGCCTCTTCTGTAAATTCCACCACTTGAAATCCACACATCGGAATATGTTCTGCCAAATGCTCCTGTTCCAAGAAGCGCAACGCACTTTTAATGTGTAGACGACTGACATCGTATTGTTTTGCCAGCGTTGTTTCTACCAAACGATCTCCATTTTTCAATTCTCCTACTAAAATTTTTTCCCTCAGGTCTTTATAAACATAAATTTCTGGATCTATCTTCTTTTCCATGTTTTTCCCTCTTATTTTCGCAGTGTCCTTTCTGAATGGTTGCATCTTAACAATAACAAAATCAGTTTTTTTTGTCAAACGCCTTTACATCCTCTGTACTTTCATCGAAATAGGTCTCCTTGATGCCAAATCATATTTTTTATCCCGTTTCATTCGGATCGAATGAGATATGCCTTCTCTTTGATCCATTGCTTGCAATACCCAAACGCGTGATCAAAGAGAAAAAGGTACTCTCTCTTCCTTCCCTCCGAACCCAATCTCCATGGTGTGCCACCAAAGTCCTCGTATGAAATTTGAAATATACTACCAACATCCAAAACAACTATTTCACAAATGGATGCCGCGAAAATCGTTTCACTATTGAGAAAAGCGAGTCTATGTGGTATACTGATGCATATTACATCCGCTTTTTCTATGAGAAAGCGGAATGGTTGTATGTCTAAAGCTATGGGATGCTGTTTCAAATTATTTCATGAAACAGTTGCTTTCTGCTGTTTGCGGAAACCAACCGGCAATCCTCGCGATTGGCAATCTGGTCTGACTTGTGCAAAAGCTGCAAAAATTCTGCTGTCAATGAATCTTTCATTGCGACGAAAGACCAATTTCTCTCATGACGTCTTTCTTGAAGCCACCGCACATCTGCTTGCGGGCGTATATACTGCATGAAACGCCAAAAAAGACCATCCTCACAGGCATCCCGCAAAAAGATTGAAAAATAAAGGAGATTTACTATGAAACTCGGCATCGTCGGTCTGCCAAATGTAGGCAAAAGCACCTTATTTAATTCCATGACACTGGGAAAAGCAGAAGCGGCAAACTACCCTTTCTGCACCATTGAACCAAATGTGGGCATTGTCACAGTACCAGACGAACGTCTGACCAAACTGACAGAACTGTATCAATCTGAAAAAACCACACCTGCTGTAATCGAATTTGTAGATATTGCCGGTCTGGTACGTGGCGCCAGCAAAGGAGAGGGGTTGGGCAACCAATTTCTATCCCATATTCGAGAAGTAGATGCCATCGTGCATGTCGTACGCTGTTTTGAAGATGGGAACGTCGTACACGTAGATGGTTCCATTGATCCCATCCGTGATATTGAAACCATTCATCTGGAACTGGTATTTTCCGATCTGGAAGTTTTGGAACGAAGAATCGCCAAAACCGGAAAAATGGCAAAGGCAGATAAATCTTTGCAAAAAGAAATGGATGTGCTGCAAAAACTGAAAACTGCCTTAGAACAGGGAACTTCAGCAAGAACAGTCGCATTCGATACACCGGAAGATCAGGCTTTTGCAAACAGCCTGACACTGCTGACCTCCAAGCCAGTGTTATATGCCGCCAATGTCTCTGAAGAAGATCTTGCTGATGATGGCGCGTCCAACCAATATGTTTCCCGCGTACGAGAATACGCGGCCAAAGAGGGCAGTGAGGTATTTGTATTATGCGCAAAAATTGAAGAGGAAATCGCAGACTTGGAGGAAGCCGACAAAAGAGAATTTCTGGCAGATTTGGGTGTGGAAAGCAGCGGCTTGGATCGACTGATTGCCGCCAGCTATAAATTGTTGGGGTTGATCAGCTATTTGACCGCGGGTCCCCAGGAATCCCGTGCTTGGACCATTCCCAATGGCACCAAAGCGCCACAGGCTGCCGGTAAAATCCACAGTGATTTCGAGCGCGGCTTCATTCGGGCAGAAGTAGTTTCTTATGACGATCTGATTCGTTTGGGCTCTTATCACGCAGCAAAAGAACAAGGGTTGGTGCGCTCCGAAGGAAAGGACTATATCGTCAAAGACGGTGATGTCATTTTGTTCCGGTTTAACGTATAATCCTCCCTTGCAAAAGAATGTGTATACAAAAAACGGATGTCCCGTTGGGGGATATCCGTTTTTATATCCAATTCTATCTTTTTTCCATTCTGCTATGCTTTTCTCACACAGGTTCCGAATATACAAAAACTCTGCTTTATTTTCTGATGAAAAAGTAACGTCTGCTTTTCTGTACCGATCTTTTTTCCACTTCTGCAAATCCATTCTGATTTCACGGAGATTTTTTCCTCTTTATTCTCTATGCCTGCCACTGTTCAACGGAATCTACTGTGTTTTATGGGAGACTGGATAACTTGCATTTGTCCTTTTTATCCTCCATATAATTAGTCTCTGCAAAATCGTCTGTTTTCTTTCTCCAGCCATGGCAAAGACTTTGCAGCATCAAAATATAAAGCCTTTGTAGAATAGATTCTATACTACATTCTGTATTTTCGTCTGACGAAAAGTGTGGTATAATGGCGCGAGGCAAGCATTTTTTCAGATGAGAGAAATTGGGAGGGTTCTTATCCGAAAAAATGCTTTTACCACGCAATCAAACAGAAAGGATTTGAGAAAATGATGCTATCAGCAAAAGTGTGTATGTTGTTAGCCATTGCCATTTACTTAATCGCTATGCTGGCAATCGGCATCTATTGCACCAACATGAACAAAAACGTAGACGATTTTTATTTGGGCGGCAGAAAATTAGGACCGCTCGTTACCGCCATGAGTGCGGAGGCCTCCGACATGAGCAGCTGGCTGCTGATGGGTCTGCCTGGGGTGGCCTATCTGACAGGCGTTGCCGATGCAGCTTGGACTGCCATTGGTCTTGCCATTGGTACATACTTCAACTGGCTGATCATTGCCAAACGGATTCGCATCTACTCCCATGCGGTCAACTCCATCACCATCCCTGACTTCTTCTCCAGAAGATACCGGGATGATAAGAATATTTTGATGTGTATCGCTGCAATTATTATCATTGTATTCTTTATTCCCTACACAGCATCCGGCTTCGCAGCCTGCGGCAAACTGTTCCACAGCCTGTTTGGCATCAATTATATGGCTGCTATGATTGTCAGCGCCATTGTCATTGTCGGCTATACCGCAACCGGCGGTTTTTTTGCCGCCAGCGCGACAGACATGGTGCAAAGCGCGTTTATGACCATCGCGCTGATTGTCATTTTAATCTTTGGCGTCCATGTTGCCGGCGGCTTTGATACCATTGTCGCAAATGTACAGGACATGCCCGGCTATCTGAACATGACAGAAACATATGATGTTGTTACCGGCACAGCAGAACCATACAGTTTATTAACCATTGTATCCGTCCTAGCTTGGGGGCTTGGCTATTGTGGTATGCCGCATATCCTGCTGCGCTTTATGGCCATTGAAGATCATGAAAAACTGAAGCTGTCCCGTCGAGTAGCTACCACATGGGTTGTCATTTCTATGGCAATTGCGGTCAGCATCGGGATTGTCGGCTATGCAATGACACAGGCAGGCGCCGTTCCATTCCTGGAAGGCAGCACATCCGAAACTATTATTGTGCGCATTGCAGACCTGCTCAGTCAGGAAGGTATCCTGATGGCATTTATTGCAGGAATTATCGTAGCCGGTATTCTGGCAGCCACCATGTCTACCGCAGACTCCCAGTTATTGGCATCTTCATCCAGCGTATCTCAGAACTTGTTGCTGGAATTTCTTCATTTGAAGATTACGGAAAAAACTGCAATGACCATTGCCAGAATTTCCGTAATTATCATTTCCATCATTGCTATTTATATTGCCAGAGACCCAGACAGCTCCGTATTCGCCATCGTTTCCTTTGCATGGGCAGGATTCGGCGCTTCTTTCGGACCCGTTGTCGTATTTGCGCTGTTCTGGAAACGCTCCAATAAATACGGTGCACTGGCAGGCATGATTACTGGCGGCGCTATGGTATTCATCTGGAAGTATTTGATTGCCCCAATCGGCGGTGCATTCGCCATTTACGAACTGCTGCCTGCATTCGTGATTGCATGCGTTGTCAACGTAGTGGTCAGCCTAGCAACTTCCGCTCCCCCCCAGGAAGTAATCGACGAATTTGAATCCGTAAAGCAACTGTATCGTCAAAAATCATAACGAGATCTTCTAAAGCGGACAGCAGAACAATGATTTGCCGTCCGCTTTTCCTCTCCAAAATCAGCGCAAAAAAACCATCGGTAACATAAAACCGATGGCTCAATTTCTGTCTTGAGATCTTATTTCTGCAGCATCTCCCCAGTGAAGTCCTCTTTTTCTTTCCTCTGATTATTCGCACTGTTTTCTTTCCACTTCACCTTTGTTGTTCTGCACTTTACAAAAACCGCCCAGAAACCGCGGCATCATTTCCTTGGCGTACCGACTCAGGGAATACTCCCCATTACACAAACACCAATCGTAGATCAACGCCCGTTCACACATGGCATATGTTTTGACCAACTCGCCGACAGAGATATCGTCTTTCAATTCCCCTTTGCGCTGTCCCTCCGATACAATCTGACGCAGCACCTGAAAATACACCCGGTTATGATCCATCAAATGCCGCTGTCCGCTCGTCACCAGCTGGGAAGAATACAACCGTGCCAACAGCGGCAGCGAAATGCTGTCGTCAATCATGCGGAACATCTCCTGATTCAAATACATCAGTTTATCAAAGCTGTGCATCTCCTCCTGTATGGTATCCATCAACGACGTATATTTTTCATCAAACAATTCGGACAGCGCGCCAAGCAACGCATCCTTCCCACGGAAATAGTGATAAAAAGAGCCTTTGGACGTCCCAGACTCTGCCACAATATCCTCCACTGTGGTATCATCATAGCCCTGCTCATAAAACAATTTCCACGCCGCCGCAATGATTTTACTTTTGGTATTGCGGTTGTTCTTCTTTGCCATCAGGCGCCTCTCCTTTTTCTTTCATACTTTTTTCCATTTCAGACTCATCAAGTCATGTTCCCGGATTGCCCGAACCAGCCGTTCGGCAAAATCCTCTGCCAGAATATCCGAAGCATCCAACAACTCCAATCCCAACTCCTGCGCCCGTTTATATGTACCGCTGCTCTCTGTTTTTTCCCGGCTGAACGTTACCATAACACCTTTGGAGAACCAGCCTCCCACACGTTTTTTTGCAATCAGGAGTTCATTGAGCGCTGCCGTATCTGCACTGCGTAGCTTACAGGAAATAAACACCGGCAGCGACTGTTCCATTAAAATGACATCAATTTCATTTCCTGCCACCACGACACCGTCATAGGCATTCCAATCAATCATCGTTCCCAGTTTCACGTCATCAAACACACCGGATTGTTTTGCCGCGATATACACATACAGCTCCAGCCAAACACCATACCCGGTGCAATACTGCCGATCCTCCAGCGTACAGAACGTAAAACGCACCCGTTTTCCATCTGTTACCAAATTTTTCAAAAACCCCAATCGCTGAAATTCCCGCAAAATTTCCAGATCCGGATACGTCGGTCTGCCGCTTTTCATATAAATCTGTTCCTTGCTGTCCATATACAGTTCATGGGGCAGATAACGCGCCGCCACTGTCTGCAAATAGTTGCACGTATGTTTCCATGCGTCCAGATGCCGAAACAGGTAACGCGCCATTTTCCAGATGGCTTCAAACCGCTTTTCTTCCGGCGGACGATGGGATTCTCCAATGAAGCAGGCGCCTCTGGCATCCACAAAATCTTCCAACGACAACGTCGCTGTTTTCGCTACCGTTTCATCCGTCCATAAATCGGTAATGCAGCTATGCACCAAATCTGTGTGCAGCAGCTTTGCTCCCGTTTCCATCCCTGCCCGAAAACCGGCAATCACCATCAATTCACTCCCGCCGGTCAACTCCAGCGCACAGTTTTCATTCTCCCGAATAATCTGTACCGTCTTTCGGTAAATCTTCTCCATAGATGACACATCTACCGGATATTTCTCCAGTGTTACATATGGAATATGCCGTCGAAAGCAGGTCTCCAACGACCGAAACACCGTCATATCTTGTATGCCGCTGTCATAGAGAAACACCACTTTATCCGGGTGGAGCGTCAGCGGACTTACGATATTTTTCAGCACGTCTTTATCATAATATGCAATGAGCGTTGTCATGGGTGTACCCCCATTCTTATTCCTCAACCACTAGTTCTTCTTCAAAAGTTACCGTTTCTTCCGGTTCCTGTTTTTCTTTTTTGCCTCCGCCAAATACTGCGCCGAAATTGAGTTTATTGACCACCCCTGGCGCCATATCAATCAACTTGCTGACCGCGTCCTGATTCTTGATATTGATCAGCTGCACACTGCCGCCCTGAATGGCAAGCACTGCTGAGGGTGTACTTCTTGCACCCATTCCGCCGGCAGATCCGCCGCTTTCCTTACCGCCCAATCCAACGCCAACGCCCACCTCAATCAACGGCAGCAACGTCAGGTCGCCAATAACAATGGCTTCTCCCACTACGGTTTTTGTGGATACCAAATCATCCACCTTCGCAAACAATACGTCTAATGAAGCATCAAATTCTTTACCCATGTTGTTTTCTTCCTTTCCACAGTAATTTCAGAATCCGGCGCACCGGTTTGGATAACCCGAATGCCAACACCGTGTATACCAAATATCCCGGCAGTATCCTTCCCTTCATCCGAAGTACGATATCTTTTGCCACAGCTTTTGAAAAATCGCCTTTGATCTGGATATGCTCTCCGCATTTCCCACGCAAAATGCCTGCCATAGCAAGCAGATAGCCGGTCCAAACCGGATCCCCCGTTCCAAATGTTCCTTTCAAAAGACATTGCTTGGGCAAAATTCCTTTTGCCAGCCGTCGGATACATTTGAAAATCGCCTTTACCAGCTCCCGCTTTCCTTCCAACCGCAGCAGCATCTTCCAATCAAAGCCGCCCTCGTCTGCACCGTTGTCATCTGCACCGAAAAATTCCCTCTCATTGACAGCCGGTTCTTCTTCCTGCGGAGGCAGTTCCGTAACCTCTTCCAGCTTGACACGACGTATCTTTTGTTTTCTGCTTGTCTTGTCCGATTCCGACAAATGCTCTGCTTCCTTCGCCTTGTCTGCTGTCTCCGGCTTTACTGCTTGAGATTGCGACTCTTCTGTTGCATCGTCAGCCACCTTCTCACGCTGCACATCCGCTCTGACACGCATTGCCTGCTGGCGTACGGTTTTCTCCTGTTCCGCTGATTCCGACAAATGCTCTGCTTTCTTCTCCTGCTCTTCTGTCTCCGGCTTTACTGCTTGAGACTGCGGCTCTTCTGTTGCATCGTCAGCCATCTTCTCACGCTGCACATCTGCTCTGATACGCATTGCCTGCTGGCGTACGGTTTTCTCCTGTTCCGCTGATTCCGGCAAATGCTCTGCTTTCTTCTCCTGCTCTTCTGTCTCCGGCTTTGCTGCTTGAGACTGCGATGACCGTTCTCTGGCAGAAAGCATATCGGATTCTTTCCGTTTTCTTCGTTTCCTATGTTCCTGAGATGATTCACCTGTTTTCTTCCTGCCAAAGAAACGCAGTTCGATCTGCGGTTCTGTTTGTCCTTCCTGCCAGCTTCCTCTTACACGTATCAGCCCAAACAGCCATTGCAGTGCTACATCTGCCCGCATTCGATCCGTCTTTTCTCCGCCAATTTCATAGCGCAGCGGCGCACAAAATACCAATACCGTCACCAGCAGCAGCAACGCCAACAGAAACAACAGCAATAAGCCTATGCACTTTATGATTGCCAATCCTATGCCTATCAATGCAGTTCGACGCTCCCGTTCTTCTCATCCAAGCTTTCTGTTACACCCTTGCGTCCCTTTCGAAGCAGTAAGCCGGCGCCTGCCAGCAATCCGACACAAATCACCAGAAACGCACCGCCAATCCAAAGCGCAGTGTCCATAAAAAATCCTTCTGGCACAATATTGATCAAACGATCCACCCGCGCATCCAAAATCCAGTCGTCATTATCAAAAAACAACAGATGAAACTGTGTAAAATATTTTGTAAAGTCTGTCAACATCAAACCAACAAACACCATACAAGCTGCAAAGAACAATCCAATCCCCATTTGCAAAGAACGCAGCAAAATTCTGCCCTGTTTGCGCCATAACAGCAGGATAGAGAGGGCAGCCGCCAGCAGAGCACATCCGTTGCGGATTTGTGTACCACTCAAAAACAAGTTCTTCACATCCACCATATGACGAATTTCCTTTTCGCTAAAAAACGGCTGTTCCCTTCCATCAATCACCGCTGTTACCTGCAGCGTATCTCGCTCATCTTTTAAGTATGCCATCATTTCTTCCGTCACATACAACAGTTCCTCCATTTCCATACCAACATCTGTCAGCACATCATATTTTGCATATTCTTTTGCAAAATAATCCAAATCATCATATACCCGCCATTGTACGCAGCTTAACAGCAACGCCGGCATCCACAAGCATGCCGCTACGATCCCCAAAATATACCAAACTTTCTTTTGCATTCTCTGCACCTTCTTTTGTTCTACCGAATCCATTCTTCCGGCTTCGTCAAGTCCCTACCTTCTCGCACGGCTTCTTCCAGCAAAAAGCAGAACACTTCCACCGCCTCCTGCCGCCCCATCGCAATCCCTGCAATCACATATGGACGGTCAGCGTATTTCGGCGTAAATAATTGACGGGAAACCATAATTTCCATGCGTTTTTTGTCCTCGAACAATACAATACAGTACAACCGTGCCACCGGTATTCTTCTGCGCAGGCTATAAAGCACCGTTTCCAATTCTTTCACGTCTGCTCCTACAAACAACGAGTCTAACAAACGCATTTCCTGTCACCGTCCTTTTCTTTGCCCATTTGGATTTATTATAGCAGATATCCCGTCAAAAGCAAAGAGACAACCGACGGAATTCCCCGTGTGCAACCGCCAAAAAAACAGAAAAAACGGACAAAGACGGCATGATTTGCTTACCGCTGCAAACGATGGACAATGCCCTTTGGAATACAAAGAATTGGAAAAACAAAGTGCGTATCTTTATTTTTATCTATCAGAGAAAAAAAGATTATGTATCCTTTCCATTATGTTCAAACCTGTATGTTCAAACCTGCATCCAACAAAAAACAGCGAATTTTGGAACATCCTGATCCATAATATCCGCTGTTTTGCCTTTTGTCTGACTTATCCAAGACTCTAAAAAAGTCTTTGCAGAAAGGTTGTCGTTTTTGTCCTCCTCCCGAGACAAGTCTCCTTATCCCTATCTTGCTGGTTGCTTACCATAACGCCTGATCTAATAAGTTCCAATCTTGTTTTGGAAACATCTGCAGCAATTCTTTATATTGATCCAGCGTCAAATCCGGCGTATTTACATAAAGTGAAACCTTCTCATCTCGGTTTGCACGCGCAAAACGCTGTTTGAGCTGTTCAAAAGCCTGATATTCCATGTCACCGCTCCTTTCCGTCTGTCGGCTTTTTCTTTTTACATACTTCTAAGATTCCCATCAAAAACAGAAATCCGCCGAATAAGCGGCGCAACAGTTCCGCTTCCATCCAAACTGCCAAAAGGGCGCCGCCGACAGCGCCCGCAAGCCCTGTCCAGATCAGCGGTTTTGCCGTTCGTACCGCCACATTGCCGTTTTTTACATGCGTGATCAGCGCAATGACTGCGGTAGGCAGAAAATACAGCAAATTGACTCCCTGTGCCTGCTGTTGAGAAAGGTCCGTGAAGTACAGCAGCGCAGGAATAAGCAGCGTTCCGCCGCCGATTCCCATCCCACTGATCACGCCCGCCAACAATCCCACCAGCAATACGCCGATCATAATATCATTCTGACAGCAGCCGCCAGCATACAAATGCCGAATATACGGTGCAGCCATATCCCACTAATTTTCTTCAGCAGCTTTGCGCCGACATAACCGCCTGCTACGCCGCCTAAGGAAGCCCACAGGGCAATCTGCCACGCCGCATCTGTCTTCCAGAGATAAATTGCCAGCGAAAGCAGGCTTAAAGGCAAAATGACGGCAATGGCAGTAGCATGGGCACGATGTTCCTCCACAGAAAGTACACGCTCCATGGCAGGTACGGCAATGGTTCCGCCACCGCTGCCAAACAGACCGTTGGCAAAGCCTGTCAGCACACCTACCAACCAAATTTTATACTTTTCCCGCATGACTGCCACCACCTTTTGTTCTGCTTTAGTTCATCATTTTTGCGGAACTTCCGTCAACTGCATCACGTACCGCATCCGAAACCGGATTATGCTCTACTGCATTTTTCACATCATTCCCCAACGACTGTACGTCCTCTTTCAGCCCTTCGCCCAAAGGTTCTGTCTGTTCCATGGGTGTGCCGTAACTGCTTCTGTACAAATCATATCCATTGTTGATACCATAACCATCCCAATACATGTTGCTGCCGTAAACATCGTTGCCGTCATCCGCAGCACCGCCCAAATTGTTTGCGGTATTAGAGCCGCAGCCAGTCATTGCCAGTGCAAGCGCACATATGGCGCATGCTGTTTGTATCTTTTTCATATCCGTTACCTCCTTTTTTGCATTCCGCAGAATTATTTTCTGCCGCATATTCGAAAAAATCCTCGCATTTTGCTGGAACTTTTCCTAATTTTTGTCAGTTCTGCGGATAGCAGGCTTTTGGGAAAACTGCTACAATATTTTTTGAAATTTTGCATATTCTAACGGCATATACCGTTTCACATCAAAAAAGGAGACGATTCTTGATGAACTTTACCGAACGAAAAAGCGGCATCCTGCTGCATCCCTCTTCTCTGCCTTCGCCTTACGGCATCGGAGATTTTGGAGCAGACGCCCGACGCTTTGTGGATACACTGGCACAGGCAGGACAAACCCTCTGGCAAATCCTTCCGCTTTGTCCCATTGGCTATGGCAATTCCCCTTATCAAAGCACTTCCGCATTTGCCGGCAATGTTCTGCTCATTAGTCCGGATGACTTAATAACCGCCGGACTGCTGACAGAAGAAGACTTGGGGGATGTACCGGCATTCCCCAGCGATATCGTAGATTATGACGCCATCCGTTCTTATAAATTACCCCTGTTCAAAAAAGCGTATGCCCGCTTCCAGACAGAAGCACCAGACAACATACAAACATCCTTTGCCGCTTTCTGTGCCAAACAGGCGTTTTGGTTGGAAGATTATGCATTGTTTACATCGCTAAAAGCACATTTTGCACACGAACGCGCTTTGGGTAAAGGAGAAAATGATTGGATCACCTTTTCCCAAAACACCGACAACCTGCTCTCTGACGAAGAAAAACAAGCATATTTTGCTTCCGCCTGCTGGAATTCATGGCCAAGCGCCCTGCGCAAACGCAATGGCAATACCCTGAAAAAATGGTCGCGTCTGCTGGCAGATGCCATCACAGAAGAAAAATTTTATCAATACCTGTTTTCTGTCCAATGGCAGGCACTGAAAGCGTATGCCAACGCAAAAGGGATATCCATCATTGGAGACATCCCCATCTTCACCGCCTATGACAGCGCGGATGTATGGGCACAGCAACCCTTGTTCCAACTGGACAGCAAAGGGTTCCCCACTGTCGTATCCGGTGTTCCGCCAGATTATTTCTGCGCCGACGGTCAGCTTTGGGGGAATCCCTTATATCAGTGGAAGGCGCACAAAAAAACAGATTATCTCTGGTGGACAAACCGCATCCGCAAAGCACTGGAGGATGTGGACTACCTGCGCATCGACCATTTTCGTGCCTTTGAAAGCCATTGGGAAGTTCCCTTTGGTGCACCAAATGCCATCCAGGGCGAATGGAAAAAGGGTCCCGGCATCGATTTCTTCCATACCCTGCGTCGGCTTTTGGGCGATTTGCCGCTGATTGCAGAAGACCTTGGCATTATCACCGATGAGGTGCGCGCTCTGCGGGAAGAGGCAGGATTCCCGGGTATGCGTATTTTGCAGTTTGCGTTTGGGAATGATAAAAATAACGCTTACCTGCCGCATATGTGTGACAAAAACAGTATCATGTATTCCGGTACCCATGACAATGATACGACCCTTGGTTGGTATGCATCGGCAACAGAGGCGGAAAAAGACCATTACCGCCGCTATCTGAACGTAGACGGACAGGATGCGGCATGGGATTTCATCCGTCTGGCATTTGCCTCTCCCGCTGTGTTCGCCATCGTTCCGCTGCAGGACGTCCTGAATTTGGACAGCCATTACCGCATGAACCGCCCCGGCATTTCCGAAGGCAACTGGGCGTTCCGCTTTCATTGGGGACAATGGCATGCAGGATATACCGAAGGATTATATTATCTTGCCACATTATTCGGCAGATATCCAGAACGATAGACAAAGAAAAACAGAGACATTTGTGGTAAGGCGCTGTTGCCGCAAAAAACCGATTTCTCGACAAGATATGGCATTTCTTTCGGAAATGCCTTTGCTTTTTCTCTGTTTTATGCTAAAGTAAATTGGAATGATATGGGACAAGCTCCCTTGTAATATAGAAGGAGGAACAACAAATATGTGCGGTATTTGCGGTTTTACAGGACGTCTAATGACTTCCGAAGAAATACTGGAGACGATGATGAGCAAAATCATCCACCGCGGTCCCGACAGCGGCGGAAAACACATTGATGACGGCATTTCCATGGGCTTCCGCCGTCTGAGCATCATCGACCTGAAAGGCGGTACACAGCCCATCTACAACGAAACCAAAGATATGGTCATTACGTTTAACGGCGAAATCTATAATCATAAAGAATTACGGGAAGAACTCCTGGCAAAAGGGCATGTCATGAGCAGCAATGCCGATACCGAAGTCTTGCTGCACGGCTATGAAGAGTATGGAGAGGCGCTGCTTCCGAAGCTGCGGGGCATGTTTGCCTTCGTCATTTGGGACAGCAAAACGCAGACCTTATTCGGCGCCAGAGATTTCTTTGGTATCAAACCGTTTTATTATTCCATACAAAACGGGCAGCTGGTATATGGCTCCGAAATCAAAAGTATTTTGGAATATCCCGGCTTCCATCGCGAAGTCAATCCGGAAGCACTGGAAAATTATCTGACATTTCAGTACAGTGTGCTGCCAGAAACGTTTTTCAAAGGTGTCTATAAGCTGCCGCCCGCCCACTGCTTTACCTTCCGCAACGGCATCCTGGACATTCGACGCTATTGGGAGCCGGTCTTTGAACCCAACCACAGCAAATCCCTGGAACAATTTGTCCAAGAGATTGATAATGCCATGCAGGATTCCATTCAAAAACATAAAACCAGCAGTGATGTAGAAGTCGGTTCCTTCCTTTCCAGCGGCGTGGACAGTTCTTATGTGGCGGCTTGTTTCCACGGCGATAAAACCTTCACCGTCGGCTTTGACTACGAGAAATACAACGAGATCGACTACGCAAAAGCATTGTCTGAAAAAATCCAGATCGACAATTACAGCAAGCTCATTTCCAAAGAAGAATACTGGGATATCATCGGACGGGTGCAGTACCACATGGACGAACCGCTGGCAGATCCTTCTGCCATCGCCCTGTATTTCGTCAGCCAAACGGCTGCAAAACACGTCAAAGTCGCTCTGTCCGGGGAAGGTGCGGATGAGTTTTTCGGCGGGTACAACATTTACCGGGAACCTCACGACCTGCTTCCTTTGACCAGACTTCCTCGTCCCGTGCGCAAAGTCATGGGTCAGGTTGCCAAAAAACTACCGAAAATCAAAGGGCGAAACTACTTGATCCGCGGCAGCAAGGATTTGCAGGAACGCTTTATTGGTAACGCCTTTATGTTTACAGAAGAAGAGCGGGAAGCGATTCTCAAACATCCCACTGGGAAATATCCCCATACGGAACTGACCAGACCATTTTATCAAAAGGCAGCCGCATACGACGACGTGACCAAAATGCAGTATATTGACATGCATTTCTGGCTCATCGGCGATATTTTATTGACAGCGGATAAAATGAATATGGCGCATTCCCTGGAGGTGCGAGTACCATTTTTGGATCGAGTCGTATTCGACGTAGCCAGAACCATTCCCACCGAATACAAAGTCACCAAAGAAAACACCAAGTTTGCCATGCGGCAGTCTGCCCATCGGTATCTGCCCGATCTAGTGGCGGAAAAGAAGAAACTGGGCTTCCCGGTACCGATCCGGATCTGGCTGAAGGAAGACGCCTATTACCGACGGGTCAAAGCTGCTTTTGAAAGCCCCGCCGCCCGGGAATTTTTCAAAACAGGGGAAATTATCGGCTATCTGGAAGAGCACCGGACCGGCAAGGCAGACCACAGCCGAAAAATTTGGACCATCTATATGTTTTTGGTCTGGCATCAACAATTTTTCGGCGACGGAGCAGCAACGTCCGTCTCCGAAGAAGCGCACGCTCTTCAGACGCACTAATACTGCATATTTTCTTCCCTCGCGTATCCATGCGGGACGACTCCTTTTTGCAGTACTGCCTCTCTCGCTTTCCATCCATCCACAACGCAATTGGCAGAAATGCATGCAAAAACAGGGCATTTGCCTGTCCTAAGACAGGCAAATGCCCTGTTTGCATCGGCGCCCTGTTTCCTCCTCGGATTGAAAACGGTATTACCGCAAGCTGGCAGACAAAATGCATGTTGCCACCAATTTTATTGGTTAAATTGAAGTGCCAAACGTGTATAAACCCATCTCGCTCTATATGCTGTTCCACATCGCAGACGCGATGCAAATCCCGCCATACCACCTGTTATATTTTGACGAATCATATCTGGAAATTCTTGTGAAAAGAAGAGGAATGCTATGGAAAACCAACCAGATGCAGCGTATTTTCAAACAGTCGACCGCAATATTGCCGATGATGGAAAAATTCCTTTTCCTGCATACACGATTTCGCATTGCTGCGGCATGAGAAATTCCGGCGTACCGTCTTTTGGCGTTTGATATACACAAACAGGCATGACTATACCAACAGGCATGCCTGTTTCTTGCATCTTTACGATAACCCGGGAACCCATGCCCGACAGTCTGAAACACAGATTCCTTCCACCTCCGGGTAAGCCAGAATCTTACGGATGTCCGATGGTGTGCCGTAATACACAAACCCGTAGGTTTGCACACCATTTCGTGTCACATAATCCAGCACTTGCCGACATTTCGTACCATGGTTTCCCATCTGATTCAGACGGGTATAAAAATCACTATGATCCACGCTGTATTGCAGCAACGCATAAAAATGCTGTTCCCATGCTGTATCCTGCGGGGTATCCGCATGCAGGGATAATTCATAAAATGGATATGCCTCATCCACTTGATCATAGATATACCCGCTGCTGCCGGCGTCAAACCCCATCAGCGGCAGGCACTGCTCCTCCAGCGGCGCATGGCGCACCCCGACCCAGCCCAGCCAGCCGGTTTCGGAACCTACCGCATCTGCGAAGTCCGCCAACTCCGCCATAGACCAATCCTGTGCCAACGAAACATAAGTCTCCAAAAACAAGGTATCCGGTACATCTGCTAAGGCTTCCTGCGCCGTTGCCACATCCTGGATAACACCGCCTTTTTCCGGTATGGAAGTCATTTCTGCTGTACCGCGGCTGAACACATTACCCACAGCAGGGCGATACGCGTCGGTATGCAGTGCAATTTCCCCACGCATCACCGTTCCGTCCAGCCAGTGATAGTCCCCCTCAGACCAGTCCCGCTGACGCACGGCGATATCATACCTGCCCCATCCTCTCTCTGTCACCGACACCTGTTCCGCCTGTACTTCCGGCATGGTCAGTTCGGAAAGTACCGCCAAATGGCAGTCCAGATCCAGGGCGTATTCCTGCATCGCGGCTTCTGTCGGATCATACCAAATCCACTTGCTCCATGTTGACTCAAATACCAATACCACGCCCATGACTAGGCAGGCAAGCAAGGCTGCTGCCATCACAATCCGGCGGGTGCGCCATTTCAGGGAACGGTTGATTTTCTGTAATTCTTCCTGCTCCGCAGCGGTATCCTCTTCCATTTTCGGCTGAAATTCTTCCTCCAACAGATATTCCGTTAAGGCAGCATATTTCTCCAGTTCTGCTTCTACCTGTTCTCGTTCTGCCGCCGTGGCGGTATTTTGCTGATATTTTTCCAGTAATTGACGAAAACTCATTCTCGTTCCCCTCCCATCTTCTGCTTCAGTCTGACACGGGCGCGATACAGCGCCGTTTTGACCGCTGTTTGCGAGCATCCACGCAAAGACGCCATCTGCCGGATCGAAAGCCCGCTAAAATAATACCAGATCAATAGCTCCCGATCTCCTTCCGCCAGCATTGCCATCGCGCGATACAACCGAGCGTTTTCTTCCCGCTGCAATACGCCTGCCAAAGCATCCTCGGCAACGGGAATTTCTGCCGGCAAAACGCCGTTTTCTCTCCCTCGTTTCCGCAGCAGATCCAGCCACAGATTTTTACACACCCGCATCAGCCACCATAAAAAGCCCTCACTGCTTTGCTCCAAAGTCAAAAAGGCTTTCACGAACCCTTCGCTGACGATATCTTCTGCCGTTTCCCGCTCCCTGCACAGGGAAAGTACGTATAGATATGCTGCGCGATGATATTTCTCATACATCTCCCGCATCACTTCCGCCTCCATCGTCCTCCCCCTTTCCTGTTGTTCTTCTATCCAAAAAACGTTTGCAGCGGCAAAAGGTTACATCTTTTTTCCCATTCTCCGCAGATTTTCATTTTCCTGCGGCAGTCGGCGCGTTTCGTCATAAAAAATTCCTCCCAACGGATTTTCTTTTCCGCACCGCTGTGCTATACTTTTGTCAGACGTACCACTTGAAAGGAGGACATCATTATGAAATTTCAATATTACATTCCATCCCGCGTGCTGTTCGGCAGCGGTCAGCTGGACAAACTGCACAAACAGGCGCTGCCCGGTAAAAAAGCGCTGATCGTGATCTCCTGCGGCACATCCGTACGGAAATACGGCTACTTGGCACGGCTGGAGGAACAGTTAGAGAAAGCAGGCGTGGCACACGTCCTGTTTGACAAAATCCAGCCAAATCCCACAGAACATCATGTCATGGAAGGCGCCGCACTGGCAAAAGCGGAAGGCTGTGATTTTGTCATCGGTCTGGGCGGTGGCTCCATCATTGACTCCGCCAAAGCCATCGCCGTAATGGCAACCAATGAAGGGCAATTCTGGGACTACGTTTCCGGCGGAACCGGCGGCGGCAAAGCGGTTCCGGCACCTCCCCTGCCCATCGTTGCCATCACTACCACGGCAGGTACTGGAACAGAAGCAGACCCCTGGGCAGTCATTACCAATGACAAGGGCGAAAAAATCGGCTTTGGCTATGACGGCACCTTCCCCGTGCTTTCCATTGTAGACCCGGATCTGATGATGAGCGTTCCCGAAAAACTGACCGCATATCAGGGGTTCGATGCCCTATTCCACAGCACGGAAGGCTACATCAACCGCCGCACCAATCCCATCAACGACCTGTATGCCCTCAAAGCCATCGAACTGATCGGCAAAAGCCTTGCCAAAGCAGTCAACAACGGCAGTGATAAACAGGCACGAGAAGATGTTGCCCTGGCAAACACCCTCTCCGGCATGAGTGAAAGCATCGGCGGCTGTACCTCCGAACATGCCATGGAACACCCCCTCAGCGGCAAACATCCCAAGCTGGAGCATGGTGCTGGTCTGATTATGCTGTGCGAAGCCTACTACACTTACTGGGCGGAACGCGGTGTGGTGGACGATCGGATGATCGCCATGGCAAAAGCATTGGGCAAAACAGACGCAACAACAGCCATGGACTTCGTCGACGCGCTGCATGAACTGAAAGTTGCCTGTCATGTGGACGATTTGAAAATGTCCGATTACGGCATCAAAGAAGAAGATTTGGAAATGTACACCAAAATGGCTTACGACACCATGGGCGGTCTGTTCCAGGCGGACCCTGCGGACATGCCTTTTGAAGACTGTCTGGCAATTTACCAAAAAGCATACCGCTAAAACCTCGTCAAAAGCGCATTTTATGCAAACTTTTAACAAATCGAAAGAAATGCAACAGTTTGGTCAAGCACGTTGCTCTGCAAAGCCGCCTTTGACATCTCTGCCTCTCTTCGGCGCGCAGGATGCCATCGGCATAAATGCCTTGAAACTCTCTGTTTCTCCTCGTCGGAAATAAATTCCGACTATGGATTCCAGTTGTAAACGTCAGATATCATTGGCGTTTTGAAACGATTTGGCTTTTGACCCATAAAATAACTGCTCGGGAAAGCAGGTTCCCCTTCAGAAAACATTGTTTTTCTCTTTCCCGGGCTTCTTAAAGAGAACTGCGACAACTGTCTTTAGAAGAAAACACCACTGATAAAATTTAGGTAACAATCAGAAGGCTGGATTCCTTGCAATATGAAGGAATCCAGCCTTCTTCGTTTTCTTATGAAACAGCTCCCTCAACGCCTGCCTTACCATTGATCAATCAGATTGCCGCTACTTTCGCGTCAATATCTGCTTCCAGCGCGTCGATCTTCGCCTGCGCGTCTGTCAGGGAATCGCCTTTCACGCCGATATAAAACTTCAGCTTGGGTTCTGTGCCGGAAGGGCGGACACAAATCCAAGAACCGTCCGCCAAGGTATAATAAACCACGTCGGAAACGGGCAGCGGGCTTTGGGTTTCCTCTCCGGTTGCCAGGTTTTTGAATACCTGTGTTTTATAATCCTTCGCCCATTCTACTGCAACACCTGCGAAATCCGTCGGAATCTCCCCACGGAAGGATGCCATGATCTTCTGGATTTTTTCCACGCCGTCCAGACCCTTCATGGTCAGGGATTTGACATCTTCCCGGTAATAACCATATTTTTCATACAGCGCCATCAAACCGTCGTAAAGCGTCATTCCCTGTTTCTTGTAATATGCTGCCATCTCACAAATCAGCAGGCTGGCAACCACTGCGTCTTTATCTCTCGCATACGTGCCTGCCAGACAGCCATAGCTTTCCTCAAAACCGAATACATAAGAATGGCTGCCGGTTTCCTCAAATCCTTTGATCTTTTCACCGATGAATTTGAAGCCTGTCAGCACATTCATCAGTTCCACACCGTAAGCGTCGCAGATAGGGCGAATCATTTCCGTGCTGACAATGGTTTTGATCACCGCGCCGTTTTGGGGCAGTGTGCCTTTTGCTTTCTTCTGAGACAGGATATATTCTGTCAAAAGCGCACCGGTCATGTTGCCGGTCAGCACCACATATTCCCCTTTGTCATTGCGCACCATTGCCCCGACGCGGTCACAGTCGGGATCGGTACCCACAATGATGTCCGCGCCTGTTTCTTCTGCCAGTTTCTGTGCCAGCACAAATACTTTCGGATCTTCGGGATTGGGGTAGCCGACAGTAGTAAAGTCAGAATCAGGCAGTTCCTGTTCTTTCACTACATATACCTGACGGAACCCGGCTTTCTCCAGCACCCTGCGTACCGGCAGATTGCCGGAGCCATGGATGGGTGTATACACGATTTTCAGTTTGTCTGCCATCTCCGCGATGATTTCCGGCGCCTGACGCTGTGCCAGCACATTGGCGTCAAACGCGTTGTCCACATTTTCGGAAATATACTGGAACAGACCTTTTTCCTGGGCTTCTTCCAGCTGCATTTCCTTGATTTCCCCAAAGCTTGCCACAGCGTTTACTTCCGCGATGATGTCTTTATCTCTGGGTGCCACCACCTGCGCCCCGTCTGCCCAGTATACCTTGTAGCCGTTGTATTCCGGAGGGTTATGGCTGGCCGTGATGACAATTCCCGCCGTACAGCCCAATTCTCTGACCGCAAAGGAGAGCATGGGCGTTGGACGCAAAGAAGGGTAAACAAACGCTCGAATGCCGTTTCCTGCAAGTACCAGCCCTGCAATCTGGGCAAATTCCGGCGACATATGACGGGAATCATAGGCAATCGCAACACCCTTTTCCTGTGTGCCTTCTTTTTTGATATAATTTGCCAACCCTTGCGTTGCCCGTCCAACGGTATAGCGATTCAGACGGTTGCTGCCTGCACCGATGATGCCGCGCAGACCGCCTGTCCCAAATTCCAGGTCTTTATAAAACCGTTCTTTGATTTCTTTTTCCTCTGACGCAATGCTGCGCAACTCCTGTTTGGTTTCCTCGTCAATGGCAGGATCTGCCAGCCATTGGTGATATCTCTCCATATAATCCAATTCCCATTCCTCCCTTTGTGTTTTTCGAAACGGCAAATGTAATGCTTTTTCCTGCCGTAACCTTTCTTACGATAATTCTGCACGAACATGCACGACGCTGTCCTGCACCCGCACCGTTTCCCGGTAAGCAGAAAATCCGTCTTTTTGCACCACAATCTCATGATTGCCATATGCCAGACTGATTTGCAGCGGAGCCGTCCCTCGATCTACTCCATCGATAATGACAGAAGCATCCTCTTCATTGCAGGCAATGACAACCGTCCCATAGCGCACGCTTTCTTCCAAATGAGCAGATACCGTCACAGTATCCTGCCGCAGGGAAATCTGTTGGTTCCATTCTTCATATCCGTTTTTCAGTATCACAACATCATACTCTCCAAAAGGCAGCACCGTCGGCGTCGTACTATCTACCAACGTACCATTGACATAAAGCTTATAATCGGACACATTGGCATTGACCACCAACACGCCAACCTTTTCCTGCGCTTTCGACATATCATAGACAAATTCTTCCCCAGATTCGATCAACACGCTGTCTGTCCGGCTTTCGATGTTGTCTCCTGCGATCGTAATGGTATGGGTGCCTTCCGGCACCGCAATTTTATCGATTTCTTCCAGCGCCATTTCTTCCTCATCATCCAGACGGAATGTACCATTTTGGATATGATCCACATTTGCCAATGTAATATATCCATGGTACTCCAGCACATTGACCGACCATACCGTATCGTTCACACCGTAAATTTCCAGCACATCACATGGTTCTAATGCTGACGGGGCTATCGTATCCTCATGCAGCAAAAAAATGGCGTTTTGGTCATAGGAAAACGAGCGGGTTTCCCCTCTCAATTCTCTTGCTGACACATCGACCTGCATGCCAGTGATTTCTTCTCGTTTGATGTCTCCGCCATAAGAAACGGATACTACGGTTTCTTCCGCCGCATCCATCTGCAGCATCAGCACATCTCCTCTGGCGATTTCTCCGGCAGATATCTCCTTGTTTTTCTCATCTGTAACTACGGTTTCTGCCGAAAGCGCTACTGTTTTTTGCCCTTGCTGCATAATGTCATAAATCAGCAGTTCTCCGCCATCCAGCACCGACTGCACCAGCACCGGTCTTGCCTCCGCTGTATGGATGGGCTGTGTTCCGCTGAAAAACAACCACTTCACCAGCCCAAAACACAGCATCAATGCCGCAATACACCCAATGGTCAGCAACCCGATGGTTCGTTTGTTCCAAAACGGCGGTTCTTCCATCTCTCTCTGCCGCTGCAAATGCCTATCTTCCTGCCGTTGTGTCCGAGAAGGCACCGAATCATACTGCGGCTGACGCTTTGGTGGAGGCGTTTCAAAATGCTCTGATTCAAATGCATTCAAAAATGCATCTTTATCCCCCAAATCGTCTTCCTGACGCGGAGTTTGTTCCAACTGCTTTAATTTATCATTGATATGATCCAACCGTATGGTGGTATCAAAATCTTGATTGTCCTTTTCAAAATGATAGTCCTTCATGCCTTTCCTCTCCTCCTTCGGGGAATGATTTCAGACTCTCTTTTCATCATTTTATACGTTTCCGCCCGAAGTTGCAAGAGGAATCGCTGTGCAGTGCGATTCCTACGGCAATTTACGCAATCATTCTGTTATAACACCCGCTCCAGCAATCTTCCCAATGCACCGATTTTTTCTTCCTCCTGCGCTGCCGCTGACAGACGTTCCTGCATGGCGGGAGAAACACAGACGCGACGCTTATTGTCATACTCATGGATCAAGCGCAGAAATTTGATCGGATACAGTGTGAGCGGTAACAGCATCTCTTTTTCCGCTGCATTGATTGGACGCATCTGCAGATATGCCTCCAAAACTTGCTGCAGCTGTTCTTCTGTTCCTTCGGTTTTTCGCCAAAATCGGCGCAGATAGGATGCCAAATCCAATACAAACACATCCGATGTACAATGTTCAAATCCACCCACAAACCAAGCGCCGTCCTCCCTGCGGTACAGGTGACTGCCTTTAAATTGATTATGACAGAAAGTACCTTCCTGCCGCTGGATACGGCATAAATCCGCATAAGAAGCATCTAAGCATTCCAATGCTTCTTCCGCTCGCCCAAAAAAAGGCGTGTAATAACGCAATACTAATAAATCCAACGGCGAGTATCCGCCTTTGCGCTCCATCCGCCGTTTCATCTTCGCCATTTCGTTCAACCGCCTGCGCCACAATTGCGGCAGCGGTTCGCCGCGTGTATCCTCTTTGGAATACTGCAATCCTATCGCTGCCCGATGCATCTTCGCCATTAAAGAAGCTCCCTCTACAAAATGTGCTGCCGTCTCCTCTTCCACCGCCTTGCCGGGCATGGGATCTTCCAATACATAGCACTCGCCGTCACATTCCCAGTAAGGCTGTCCCTCTAATGTGGTATAAAAGAAACATATACCCGAAAATCCATTGCGAAACAAGCATGTTTTCACAGCATGAGCAAACAAAATCTCCTGTTTATGACTGCGTGCTTTTTTCAATTCCCGCAGTCCTCGATCCGTCTGGCAGACCAAACCGGTGCGGGTACGCTTTCCGCCATAATATTTCAGACCGTAGCCCTCCCACAATATTTTCCCATATATATCCTCCATATCCGCTCCCCCATTTCTGCTTCCCTGAAAAAATTTCTCTGTATCAGTTTATGGGAAGAATCGGAAAAATATGAAAAAACCGTTGTTCCCGTACCATCTGTATCCATTTCTATTCTGCAGCATCTGCACCCGATACATCTGCGCGCATTTTCCCCCGTCGGCTTTGCTTGCAGACAATAAAAAACAGCGTCCCTCAACCCAAATGGTTGAAAAACACTGCTTTCCAAATGCGCCCTCAGGGACTCGAACCCTGGACCCACTGATTAAGAGTCAGTTGCTCTACCAACTGAGCTAAGGGCGCACACACTGCTTGATTGCAAAAAATATAATAGCACGTCAAAAACAGGCTGTCAACAGTTTTTTCTTTCTTATCAAAAAAATTTTTCCTTTTTTATACTCCTGTGATATACTGACTGTAATACCATGAAAATCACAGAAATGAGGGATTGTATGACACCTACCATAGCCCTGCCGGCAGACGTTCGATTTTTATTGGATACTCTGCAAAACGGCGGTTATGAAGCATATATTGTCGGCGGCTGTGTTCGAGATTCCATTTTAGGACGCATCCCGCAGGATTGGGACATCACCACGTCCGCTCTGCCCGAGCAGACCAAGGCGCTGTTTTCCCATACTTTTGATACAGGTATCCAGCACGGCACCATTACTGTTGTGCACAACCACACCAATTATGAAATCACCACCTATCGCATCGACGGCGCATACGACGATGCCCGCCATCCCAACGCCGTTTCTTTCACCTCTCGACTGGAGGAAGACTTGCTGCGGCGGGATTTCACGATGAACGCCATTGCCTATCATCCACAAGTCGGCTTTCGCGATCCTTTTGGCGGGCGGGCAGACATTGCCCGTGGATGCATCCGCGGCGTTGGCGATCCCGCCACACGATTTCAAGAAGACGCATTGCGGATGCTGCGGTGCGTGCGCTTTGCGGCACAGCTGGGTTTTTCCGTCGAAGAGCAAACATACCGTGCGTTACAGGAACATGCAGCACTCATTGAAAAAATCAGCGTAGAACGGATTTATCAGGAACTGGATAAACTTTGGAAAGCGCCCTATCCGCAAAAACTGCCGCTGTTGCTGCAAAGCGGTCTGCTGCCCCATATCGACCAAACGCTGGCACAGCGGATTTCGGAACAAAGCCCGCAGCTAATGACACAGCTTACTGCCGTTCCACCACGTTCTGCCCTGCGCTGGACACTGGTTCTACAGACATATACAGAAGCAGAGGCAAAAGCATTGTGCAAAAAATTAAAGTTTGATAACACCACGACCCGGCATATCCTCACCCTCCTGCGCCATTTACTGCAGCAACCACCGCAGACACCCTATATGGTGCGCAAACTGACCGGAGAATTGGGCGTGGAAACCATGCAGCAACTGCTGTGTTTGCAGGATGCATTGTATGGCGCAGAAACGACGCTGCATACCAGAGAAATTCTATCTCTGGTTCTGAATGCAGGGGACTGCCTGAATCTGAAAATGTTGGCCGTTGACGGCAAGCAACTGCAACAAGCAGGTGTTCCCGCCGGAAAAGCGGTTGGAGAAATGCTTGCGCTCTTATTAGATGACGTCCTGCATACGCCCGCGCATAACCATACCGATTATCTGCTCGCCCGCGCAGCACAAATACAAGCAATCAAAAAGGAGTGATGATTCATGCAAACCTTTTCTTTATCCAACGGCATCTCCATCCCGGCTATTGGCTACGGCACCTACCGCGTCACCGACCACAATGCAGAAGCATTGATTCAGACGGCGCTACAATGCGGTTACCGCCATATTGATACCGCTCGGATGTACGGCAACGAAGCGGAAGTGGGCAACGCCATCCGCCATGCAGGGATTTCCCGTTCCGATCTCTTCCTGACCACCAAAGTCTGGAAAACCTGCCTGTCCTACGACGATACCCTGCGCAGTGTGGAAGCCTCCCTACGGGATTTAGGCGTAACGTATCTGGATTTATGTCTATTGCATTGGCCAATACCGGAAAAGGATCGGGATCAATGGCGGGAAAAAGATTTGTCCGCTTGGCGCGCACTGGAACGGCTGTATGCCGAAAAGGTGCTGCGCGCCATCGGCGTGAGCAACTTTCTGCCCCATCACCTGATGCCGCTGTTGGCAAAGGCAGAGATCAAACCCATGGTCAACCAGCTGGAATTCCATCCCGGCTATTGCCAGCCCTATGCCGTTTCGTTTTGCCAGGCGCATCAGATTCAGGTGGAAGCTTGGAGTCCGCTGGGGCGCACACGGGTACTGGAAGAGCCTTTGATTCTGGAATTGGCAAAGACTTACGGAAAGAGCCCTGCACAGATCTGCCTGCGCTTTGCGTTGGATCAGCGGGTGCTGCCTCTTCCCAAATCCTCTTCTGCCCAACGAATGCAGGAGAACCTGGATGTCTTTGACTTCTCCCTTTCTTTGGAAGATATTTCCCGCCTGATGACCCTACCGCAGCTTGGCTGGGGCGGCAATCATCCGGATACCTTCTGAGAAACAAAAACAGGGCATTCGCATCTCCAAACGTTCTCGTTTTCGGAGCTGCTCCATCAGAAAATCAGGACCACCGGCTTAGCCGGTGGTTTGCTCTGCCCCTAGAAGGGACCT
>ERZ1643247.949-NODE-949-length-30298-cov-6.716563_pt1 | contig 30298 bp, 29 predicted proteins | sample MGYA00579264_ERZ1643247 | MGnify/ENA primary metagenome ERZ1643247 (study PRJEB29033, sample SAMEA4952262) | chicken gut metagenome | biome: Broiler Chicken; feature: Gastrointestinal Tract; material: Caecum | place: Ireland | collected 2018 | study: Broiler... | reverse complement strand
TCGAAACTCTCTTTGTCCAGATCGTCAACCGTAACGCCATCCACCGGAACTGCATCCCATTTATATCCGGTTTTAGACAATAAAAACTCTGTCAAAGCAGCTCCTCTGAGAAGCTGCTTTGTACTGCCGCTGCGATAATGGTACTCACCCTTATAATTCACAGGATAACTGCTCGGATTCACACATATCTCAATGTAATCTTTACCATCTTGGGTCAGCAGATTGACATCCACGATAATGCCAAGAATATCCCTCACTTTATTGGGGATGTCTTCTAACAGCTTTTTACTATCCTGTACACCGATGATATTTCCATTATCATCGGTTCCGATATATATCTTGCCGCCCTGAGCATTTGCAAAACCACAAATCCATTTTAAATACTCATCACGCCAGGATTCTTTCCATTCTGTATTTTGGTTTTCTGACATACATTTCCTCCCCAATTTAATTTTGAACTCTTATTCTTCGCCCATTACTGTTTCCATGTAGACGTTGCATCATTACCCTTGCTCACTTTTTACTCCCTATTTTTCTTTCAATGCAATATTTTTTTGAATGGCATATATCAAATAATAATCCGCTTTCTTTTATCCCTGAACATATTGTAAATATATTATAACGCTTATCCTTATATTATTCCATTACTACTTACAATTAATATCAAGAAAAAAGCATGACTCCTATGAATCATGCTTTTTTATACTTTAATATTACTTTATAATCCAAGTCCTTCAATCCACATCTGGACATCCTATTCAAAATCACTTAACTGGAATCTTTCGCATCTCAGACTTTCATGTTCCTGAGACACACGGCTGATATCATCTGTCTATTCCATATCTGCATCTGTATAAGATTCTGGCGGCTCCAGTTCAACTAAACCTCTTCCTATATCTTCCACAATATAATCTATGACTGCTTCTGTATTTCTTGTTGCCAAATAATATACCACCAGAGTTTCCCCCGGATTATCATAATCCGGAGGAAAATTCCTCTAATTGACGCCGGCTTATCGGCGTCTTTAACATATTGATTTCCTGAATAAACAGTGAAGTGGCGGGTGTGAACAGATGGTTTTTCTTCCAGAGAAGCACGCTCCGGGTGGTGTGTTCCGGTGAAATGGGAATAAATTTGAGATTCGGGCTGCTGTGAATGGCAAGCGCGCCGTCCAGGCAGAAGGCGCAGCCCATTCCCTCCTCCACCATGAGCACAGCGTTGGAAAGGAGGGTGTAGCCCAGAGGAATCTTTAATTCCCGTTCTTCTTTTCCCAGCCAGTTTATAATGTCCGCCCGCACATTTTCCCGAAGAGGAAGAATCAGTGGGTACTTCGCCATCTCCTGCGGCGTCACCGATTCCCGTTGGGAAAGAGGGTGGTCTTTGCGCATGAGAACACCCCAGGTTTCTTTCTGGGAGAGACGGACAAAGTCATATTTTGTCGTGTCCACCGGTTCCAACAGAAGCCCCACGTCTACCAGTCCTTTGTCCATGCGCTCTTTGATGTTGTCCGCCATCTCATTATAGAGATGAAACTGAATCAAAGGATATTTGTCAGAGAATTTCTTCATGATCCTGGCGAGCAGACGGCTGCCCACGGCCTCCGTTGCTCCTATGGATACAATGCCGCTCACAGTGTTTTCTCTTTCCACAAAGGTCTTTTCCGCCCGGTCGGCAAGCTCCACGATTTCTTCTGCCCTCTGCCGAAAAAGCATTCCGTCATCCGTCAGAGTAACACCTTTTTTGCCTCTGACGATCAGCACCGTTCCCAGTTCTCTCTCCAACTCCATAAGCTGACGGCTTAATGTCGGCTGGGTCACGTGCAGAATATGGGCGGCTCTCGTGATGTTTCCTTCATCGGCTGTGGTAAGAAAATAACGCAGTGTGCGAAGTTCCATAAACGTTCCTCTTGTTTCCCCTATATATCAGTTATCGATTATTCTGCCTGTTCTATCAGAACACTGCCGGACAGCTCGGAGATATTTTCGCTGCCGGAAGTCACTGTTCCCAGTTCATACAGCCCTGACGCCGTGCTAAAATCATCATAAAACATGACCACGTCGCCCCACGGCTCATAATACGCCAGCACGCCTGCTCCTCCGGCTGCTTCCGGCGCATCCCCGGTATCCAGTTCCTCCGGCGGATAAAAAATCTTCTCATTGGTGCTGTAATCCTCCACCTCTATGGTGCGCGGCAGCTGACTGTATAAGTCCGCAGCAGCCTGACTGTCGTTGAGGGCGTACTCGATGACGGTTCCGTCTTCTGTGGTAAGGCGGAGGGAGATTGTATTCCGGGCGCTGTCCGATGAGGTTCCGGTACTCTCTTCGGCGGTTTCCGGCGCGGCTGCTGTCGTTCCCGCCGGGGCGCTGTCCTGGCCGCCCTGGCCGGTCTGCTTGTTCTGCCCTGTCTGACCGCAGGCAGTCAGCCCCAGGGCAAGTACCAGGGCACATAAAACGATGGCTGTCCGCTTCCTTCTGCCCGCTTTCCGGCGGATATCTGATCGCTCCGCCCCGACCTTTTCCCGGCAGGCGTCTCTTTCCATCAGTTTGTCTCCTTTTCGGCAGGTGTGAGCACTGCGGTAACATCTCCTCTGCCGAGAATCATCTTCAGTTCTTTCTGAGTCACGCCTTCAATCCTGCCCAGGCGGGTAAAGTTCCAGGAATTTGACTCGTAGTAGATGACCAGGGAGTCTCCCAGATACAGAATCAAGTCGCATGGTTTCGCCTTGATGTGCTGGTCGTTGGTCGGCAGCAGCTTTCCAATGGAGCCTACCTTTTCCATTCCGGCGTAATCGTTCATGTGAATGGCCAGCGGACCTGCCTCCAGCATGGCAAAAAGCGCTTCTGCGGAAGAGTTCTCCACCAGCGTCGCTGTCAGTACATTTTCTCCAATCTGGATATTTATCTTATTTTTTCCTTCCATTATATATGTCCTCCTTCCACCAGTCACCGATGTGATCTTTGCCGGCAAATGTGCCCCGTTTCCGTCCATGGAATCGAGAACGGTTGTCTGTTTCTTCTCTCAATTACACTATATTCCTTCGGAGGACCAATAGCAAATATTTGTTCTTTATGTAAATGTATAGTTTTTGCCTATGCAAAATCTGCGATTTCAATAACCAACGGCCATGTCCAATCCCATGACCACTGATTACTATCAACGACCACAATCAATTGCCACAATCAAAGAATCACAACAAAGAAAGCAAACCAGATAAAGAAAGACAGAGAAACATATTCCCGTACATTTCTCTGTCTTTTACTCTTCATCCTCACACCAGCTCATAGGTATGAATCATTTTCCCGTTTCTCTCTTTTTTAACACGGCAGACTTTATTCTCTGCCATCAGATATTCGATGTGTGCCAGCGTCTCGCCCACCGCAAACCATTTCTGTCGGTTCGGGGCGTCTTTCCATGCTCTGCCGCGCATGGACCAGGTTAGACCGCCAGCCACTTCATATCCGGTCGCTCCCGGCTGTTTTTCCAACACTTTAAGAATCTGATTAAGGCGGACCGCATGGTGAGCGAGGATCTCCGCCACTCTGTCTTCCAGCGTTTTGTTTGAGAGATTACGATGCGCAGGGAGAGGCAGGTCAACATCAAAATCCAGCAGCCGCTCCAGATTATTCATGTATTGCCGCAGGGAATCGTCAATCCCCGACCATTTGGTAATGTTTGGCGTGATGTCAAACAGAAGGTGGTCTGCCAGGAACATGATCTTTTTGTCAGCAATATAGAAGATCATCTGTCCCGGCGTATGTCCCGGCATGAAAATCGCAGTAAGCGTCGTGCCTCCCACAGTGACGGTATCGCCTTCCTGTAGGGTCGTCACCGGAAATGTGGCGTCCGGCAGATAAATACTGGCAGGATTTGTCTTGATGGCATCCTGAAGCTCATCCTCCGGAAATCCTTCCAGACGATACTGCTGGTCAATTCGCCCCATAAGATCTCCCTCTTTCATGCGGCGGTAATACTCATACTCCACCTTTCCCATATAGATAGTGGTATCCGGATAATTAAAATATCCCGCCAGTCCGATATGATCCGAATGAAGATGCGTAACGAGCAGCTTCGTGTGCTCCGGCGACACGCCGATCTCGCTGAGGCCGCCTTTCAACGCCTGCCAGCATTCCTCCGTGCGGAAGCCGGTATCAATGACGGCGCTTTCCCCGCCGTCCTTTATAACGTAACAATTGAGATTCTTTAACGGGTTCCCCGTCAGGGGGACATCGATCTTGTAAATGTCCGGGCTGCGATGTATTAATTCAACCATAATTTTTCTTTAACCTGCCTTTCTGTTTTCGCGCAAAAAACTCCTGATATACTCTTTTTTAACCATAGGATAACAAATTCTCTCCCTGCGGGTCAAGAATGAAATCCCTTGCCTTTTTCTTCACCCCCATGTAAAATCATTTCATACCCATTCCCACCCCGAAAGGAGGCATTCCCTTGGAACTTCGTGTATTACAATATTTTCTGGCTGTGGCCAGAGAACAGAGCATCTCCAGCGCGGCGCAGTCGCTGCACCTCTCTCAGCCCACTCTCTCCACACAGCTGAAACATCTTGAACAGGAGCTTGGCAAACAGCTGCTGATCCGCGGCACCAAAGGCTCCCGCAAGGTGCTTCTGACCGAGGAAGGGATGCTGCTTCGCAAGCGGGCGGGGGAGATTCTTGAGCTGGTTCACATGACGGAAAATGAGATTGCTCTTTCCGATGAGGTGGTGGCGGGCGATGTGTACATCGGTTCCGGCGAGACCGACATCGTGCGGCTGCTGGCCCGGGCGGCGCAGTCGCTCCGGAAAAAGTACCCGGATATCCATTATCACATTTCCAGCGGAAATGCGACCTTTGTCATGGAACAGCTTGATAAGGGACTCATTGACTTTGGGATTCTTTATGATTCTGTGGATGGGAGCAAATACGATTCCATGCGGATTCCGATTCCGGATGTGTGGGGTGTGCTGATGCGGAAAGATTCCCCTCTGGCCGAAAAGGAATCTGTCACTCCGGAAGATCTGTGGGACAAGCCTCTGATTCTCTCGGAGCAGGAAAATCAGAGCAGCGAGCTGTCTCTCTGGATGAAGCAGGACATTTCCCGGCTGCACATGGCAGCCACCTACAACCTGATCTTCAACGCCTCCCTTCTGGTGGACGAGGGCATGGGCTACGCCATCTGCCTGGACAAGCTCATCAACACCAGCGGCGACGGCAATCTCTGCTTCCGTCCCCTCTCCCCGCGCCTGGAAGCCACCGCCTTTCTGGTCTGGAAGAAGTATCCGGTCTTTTCCCGGGCCGCCGATAAGTTTATACAGACACTGCAAGAGATGTTTCAGCAGGAAAGGTTTGAATGATCTCCGTTGCCCGTCCGGCGTCCGCCCGTGCAAACACGGCGGCCATCCTCCGGCGTATCGCACAATACAATACCCGCTGTCAGCACACAGCCGACAGCGGGCATTTTTATTTATTCTTATTCCTTCATCTTCATCCGTTTGATAACTTTCAGTCTCGTAAATTCCTCCCTGTCTTTTTCTTCCAGGGCATTGGTGATGGTATATACCAGAGACGTGTACATAGGGATGGTGATATTTTGCAGCGCGTTGGCGCGCTTCTGGGTCTTTTTGATATTGCTGGCCAGGCGGTAAGCGGCATTCTCCACCATGGACAGCTTTACGGTCAGGTCTTTCACCCGGCTGAAGGCCTCCCTGGCGATGTCAATGGACTCGTGGGTCGTACTGAAAGCGTAGGTCGGCTTTCCGGCGTCGGGCGTGTATTTCACATGGGGAATCTCTGTTCCCATGATGCTTCTCACCTGAATGGTGATGGAGTTTTCGATGGGCACTGTGTAGGCAAGCTGCTCCACGGTGCTGATTCCGTTTTCGATGTTGGCCCGCTGGAGACACTGATACGCATAGGTAAATGTACTGTCAATCTCCTCCTGGATGCTCCGGGCCTCGTCGATCAGATCCATCAGCTCCCGGATGAGAATGTTCCTCTTCCGGTCCATCAGATCATATCCCTGCCTGGCAAGAGCCAGCGAATTCTTCGCCAGCATCAGATTTCCTTTAGTGGGAAATGTACGTGGATCCATAAAACCCCTCCTTTACTCTTCCGGCGCCGGCTTATAATACTTATCAAGCAGCCTGGTGTCCACCCGGTCCAACTCCTCCCGCGGCAGCTTGCCGAGGAGCTCCCAGCCGAGATTCAGGGTCTCTTCCATGGTTCGGTTTTCTTCCGGCCCCTGGCCGATATATCTTTCCTCAAATTCCTTTCCGAATTCCAGATATTTCTTATCAATCGGCGACAATTCATCCTCACCGATGACGGAAGCCAAATTTCTGGCGTCGCCCACCTTTGCGTAGGCGGAGAAAAGCTGATTGGAAAGATCCTGATGGTCTTCTCTCGTGTAGCCTTCTCCGATACCGTCCTTCATCAGACGGGACAGCGACGGCAGGATATTGATAGGAGGGTAAATGGACTGGCCATTCAGCGGACGATCCAGAACGATCTGTCCCTCGGTGATATATCCGGTCAGGTCGGGAATCGGATGGGTGATATCATCGTTGGGCATGGTGAGAATCGGCAGCTGCGTCACAGAGCCTTCCACTCCCCGCACGATACCTGCACGCTCATAGATGGCCGCCAGCTCGCTGTAAAGATAACCCGGAAAACCTTTCCGGCTCGGGATTTCTCCCTTGGAGGAGGATACCTCACGCATGGCCTCAGCAAAGGAAGTCATATCCGTCAGAATAACAAGTATATGCATGTGCTGCTCAAAGGCCAGATATTCCGCCACGGTCAGCGCCACCTTCGGAGTGATGAGACGCTCCACCACCGGATCGTTTGCCAGATTCAGGAACATGGCCACGTGGTCGGCCACGCCGCTCTCCTCAAAGGTATGCCGGAAGAAGTCCGCCACGTCATGCTTGACGCCCATGGCGGCAAAAACGATGGCAAACTCCTCATCAGAGTTCTCGCCCAAAGACGCCTGTTTTACAATCTGGGCGGCCAGTTGATCATGTGGCAGACCGTTGCCGGAGAAAATCGGCAGCTTCTGTCCGCGGATCAGCGTTGTCAGTCCGTCGATGGCGGAGATTCCGGTGTGAATATAGTTTCTCGGGTACTCACGGCAGACCGGATTTAACGGCAGGCCGTTGACGTCCCGTTTGAGTGTGGATACGATAGGACCCAGGTCGTCAATGGGCTGACCGATCCCGTTGAAGGTCCGTCCCAGCATATCCGGTGACAGAGCAATCTCCATGGGATGTCCGGTCAGCTTCGTGTGGGTATTCATAAGCGACATGCTCTCCGTGCCCTCAAACACCTGTATGACCGCCTTATCTTCATACAGCTCCACGATACGTCCTATTTTTCTCTCGGAGCCGTCTATGACGAACTCCACGATCTCATCAAAGAAGGCGTCCTGTACGCCTTCCAGAACAACCAGAGGGCCATTAACGCTGCTCAGGCCTAAATATTCAATTGACATATTTCCGGTCCCTCCTTATGCGTTTTTCTCCAGCACCCTCTGATAAAATGCATCGATATCCCGGCGGTACTGCGCAAACATTTCCAGTCGGTCGTTCGGCACATCATACTTGATGGCAATGATCTTATCAAATATTTTCTCTTCCTTAAGCACAGACATCGGGTGTCCCATGGACACAAGGGTGCGGGCAAGTTTATAAAGATACAATATGATATCCATCATCAGGAACTGCTTTTCCATGGATACGCAGGTATCCTCCTGATGAAAGGCATTCTGCTGTAAAAATCCCAGCCGGATGACACGGGCGATCTCAAGCACCAGCTTCTGGTCATCCGGAAGCACGTCGCTTCCGATGAGCTTGACGATCTCGAGAAGACTGCTCTCCTGATTGAGCAGCGCCATGAGGCGGTTGCGGTATTCCACAAACTGCGGGGAAACATTGTCTCTGTACCACGGGCTTAAATCGCCCAGATACTCGCTGTAACTGGTAAGCCAGTGAATAGCCGGAAAATGTCTCGCGTAGGCAAGGCTCTTATCCAGTCCCCAGAAACATCGAACAAAACGTTTTGTATTCTGAGTGACCGGCTCGGAAAAGTCTCCGCCCTGCGGGGAAACCGCGCCGATGATGGTGACGGAACCGTTAGTTCCGTTGAGGTTATGCATCATGCCGGCTCTCTCATAAAAGGCTGACAGACGAGAAGCCAGATACGCCGGAAAACCTTCCTCTGCCGGCATCTCTTCCAGACGGCCGGACAACTCACGGAGCGCTTCCGCCCAGCGGGAAGTGGAATCTGCCATGATGGCCACATCATAACCCATATCCCGGTAATATTCAGCCAAAGTCAGTCCGGTGTATATGCTGGCCTCCCTGGCTGCCACCGGCATATTGGAAGTATTAGCAATGAGTGTCGTCCGGTCCATGAGCGGCTGTCCGCTTCTGGGATCCATCAGTTCACTGAACTCCTCCAGAACCTGCGTCATCTCATTGCCTCGCTCTCCGCATCCGATATAGATTATGATATCCGCATCCGCCCATTTGGCGATCTGGTGCTGCGTCATGGTCTTACCCGTTCCGAAACCTCCCGGAATAGCCGCCGTTCCGCCCTTCGCGATGGGAAACATCGTATCGATGATACGCTGTCCTGTGACCAGAGGCACAGAAACCGGGAACCGGTGATGGCAGGGTCTCGCTGTCCGGATCGGCCAGTGCTGCGTCATGGTCAGCTTCCTTTCTGTCCCGTCAGAGAGCTTCAGCACCACAAGGGGCTCATCAATGGTGTAAGTCCCGTCCGGCACTGTCTCCACGACCGTTCCTTCCACATCGGGAGGAACCATACATTTATGAATGATAGCCCGGGTTTCCGGAACCTCTGCAATAATATCCCCGCCATGGAGATATTGTCCTTTTTCAACCGTAATATGCGCTTTCCATTTTTTCTGGCGATCCAGAGAGTCTACACTGACTCCGCGGGTAATAAATGCTCCTGCCGACTCTGCGATCCGCTCCAGCGGCCGTTCGATACCATCAAAAATGTTGTTGAGAATCCCGGGGGCAAGGGTAACGGAAACGGCGCTGCCGCTTGCCACCACTTCTTCTCCCGGACGCAGGCCCGTAGTCTCTTCGTACACCTGCACGGTGGTTCTATCCTTATCGAGAGCAATGACCTCGCCCACCAGCTTCTGTCTGCCGACATAGACCATCTCCGCCATACGAAATCCTGTATTACCTTTCAGATAGACGACAGGGCCGTTAATTCCATAAATCTTTCCGGTTTTAAGCAACGCCGTCACCTCCTAAAAACAAAAACTTCTCATACTCATCCCGAAGCTGTGTCCGGAAGGAATGGTCGATGAGAATGTTGCGGCTTGAAATCACCGCGCGCACCCCGCCGATGAAGTCCTCCTCACTGACTGTCAGCGAAACGCCGGTCAATTCTTCCAGCTCTTCCCGCTTCGCCTCATCGGACCCGTTGATATATATGGTAACCAGTTCGTCGCCGGCGTACTTCTCGGCCTGCCTGATGCATTTCACAAGAAATTCATCATATGCCTCCGTCTTCATATATTCTGCAACCAGTTGTTTTGCCTCATCAAAAATCTTATCCTTCAGCTCCTGCTGCACCTTGCCGCGCCGACGTCTCTGTTCCAGCTGAAACTTTGCCCTGGCCTGATTCAACGCCAGCTTCGCCTTAGTTTTCTCCTCCATGATCCGGAGCTTGGACTGATGCATCGATTCCTTCTTATGATCTGCCAGCTCCTTTTCCAGTCTCTCCCGGTGAGAGTCAATGATGGCATTGCCCTCCGCCCGCGCCTGCTCCATGGACGAGCTCTGCAGGTGCGTGATTTTTTCTTCTAAAGTCAAGAGGAATCCCTCCTTTATGTCATTAAATGTACAGTGATTGTTACCGGTCACTGCATGAACAGTAACCAGTGATTACCTGTCTGCTCCCATCACAGTTTAAGTCCGATGGCCTCCGTAATATAGGATGTGATAAAATCTTTCTGCCTGCCGGTTCCATGCCGGTCGGGTATTTCCACCAGAAGCGGCATCTTTCGCTCCAGCCGGAAGGTATCGATGATATCCGGAAATTCTCTTCCGAACTTCTCCGTCAAAAGCACGATACCGACGCTCTTGTCTTTGAGGACCTTCTCCAGTTCTTCCCTAAGCTCCTCTCTCTCGTGAACCACCACACCGTCAACTCCTGCCAGGCGCATCCCCGTATAGGTATCCACATTATCGCTGATGAGATACATTTTCATGGATATCGCCTCCTTCGCATTCCCCGCTACTGTATACGGTAACACCACGGATTGCTCCGCGCACTGCGCTCCCGCAATCCTTCCCACATTCGCATTCCCACACTATCGTGCTCCATGCTCATGTGGTGGCGGCTCCCAAAGCCATGCTTCTTCACGCTAGCGTGAAAGCCTGACTTTCTGGAGCCTGGTGTTACAGGTTTCCAAGAATCATGAAGGAGATGATCAGTCCATACAGGCAGACACCCTCTGCCAGACCTACGAAGATCAGCGACTTACCAAGAATACTGGAATCTTCACTTAACGCTCCCAGTGCGGCGCTGGCCGCGCTGGCCACGGCGATACCGCCGCCGATACAGGACAGACCGGTTACAAGGGCTGCCGCCAGATATCCAAGTCCTGTGGCGATGCCGGATGCCGACGCCGCGGCTGTCTCGGCTGCTTCCACATTCTGACCGCTGAACATCACCACGATGGCAACGAGCAATGTGCCGAAGAAAAATACGGTGTTGACGCCCAGTGTCTTTTTATAACGTTTTTTACATTTCTCTCCCAGATAAAAATAACAAAACGGAAGAACAATACTTAAAATTAATGCTGCCATTAAAAGAATCTTGGTTATTACTGTCATGATAGGACCTCCTACTTTTTATTGGTTTTCTTTTTCGTATATGGAGTAAAGGCATGTCCGCTGCCTTTATAAAAACGGCTGAACATTTCATAATATTCCAGTCGAAGCACCTGTATACCGACGATGAGCCCCTCAAATCCGCATACAAAAAGGTTGCCGAGTATCACGCCGATCCAGTTCGGATTTCCACTCTCCGCTCCGGCCAGCTGCAGCACCACTTCCATGATGGCCGCGTGGCTGACTGCAAAGGCTCCGATACGGATAAAGGAAATCGTATTGGAAAAGTAGCTGAGCAATGTCTCAAACATTTCAAAAAAACCTTCCACCAGAAACATCGCCTTGCTCTCCTCCATCTTTCCGCTCTGCTTCCGTATAAGCCTGGTCAGCGGCTCCTTAAACAAAATCAGAAGAAGAGGCACGCCAAACATCACCGCCATAACGATACCCGCAGGAAGCGGATTGCCGGTCAGGAACAAAACAATAGTAACGACAACCGCCGCATAGAATACAAGTCCCGCCGCGCCATTGGCATCAAACCACGCACTGCCGATATCTCTGTCCCGAAGCGCGTTGATGATGTGAAGCACCATGGCAACAATGATCAGGAACATTCCAAAAGCCACCGCAACTACAAAGACCGTATTTAGCTTTCCCAGAAACGGCAGAGTCGTCATATTGTCAATAGGCCGTATCCAAAGGGGTTCCAGTACATTTTCAAACCCAAACACACTTCCGAACACAAAACCAAAAATCGTTGAAAAGAAACCGGCTGTGGAAATGATTCCTGCCAGCGGAGCTTTCTTAAAGTGATAAATAAGCGCTCCTCCGATGAGAAGAATCAATCCCTGTCCCACATCTCCGAACATGATACCGAAGATCAGGGAGTATGTGATTCCCACAAACAGAGTCGGATCAAGCTCATTATGTGCCGGCAGCCCGTACATCTGCACAAACATCTCAAATGGTTTGAAAAGCTTCGGATTCTCCAGCTTTGTCGGAGGCTCTCCAAAATACGCATCATGGTCATCTTCCACAACTACAAAGACCTTATCGTCATCCTGAATCTCTTTTACAAACTTATCCACATCGTCTTCTGCCATCCAGCCGCAGAGAATATAATAATCTTCTTTATTATCTTCCATTCGTGCGGCCAGCTTACGGACATCAAAGTTATTGGAGAGTTCTTCCAGACGATTTTTGGCTGCGACAAGCTGCGGCGCCCTGTCGGCAAGCATTTTCCCTGCCTCCTTATCCAAATCGCTGAGCTCCCCGGCGATCTTCGCGTCTTCCCGGTCCAGAGAACGATATGCCTGCTCTGGCGTTCCCTCAAACTCATCCTTGAGTTCGATTCTCTCAAAATGGAGAGACCGGAATACAGCGTCCACTTTCTGCGTTTCCGCCGGCGCAACAAAATACGCTCCGTACACGTAGCTTTCGTCCCGCTGCCCTTCCACAAAAATCGCTCCCAGGTCATCCAACAGATATTTCTGCATTTTCTGATAAAATTCAACGGCAATGCGCCCGAAGCGGTAGGTAATATATTTGTAGTGCAGCACCTTATGAAGATTGCAGTCCAGCGGACGGAACGGAGCGATAACTCGCTGTTTTGCGTGAATCTCCTCGCTGCGCTTCTTTAATTTTTCTTTTTTCTCCTGCAGAGACTGATAATCCTCTCCGGCCTGCCGCACCACTGCGAACATATCGTCAAGTCCGAGAGAAGTATCCGGCTCCACCTCATCCGCATCCGGCAGATAACCCACAAACTCCGACGCCTTATTTAAAACATCACGATAAGGATTAATCTCTACAAAAGGCCTCAGATTATCCACGGTCCTGAGTTCTGACAGCGCAGATTCAAGCTGTATCTCATATCTGGACAGATACAGATCCGTCACCCGGTCTATATCGTTCCGGGGTCCGGATATATTGACAAATTTCATTTTTACAATCATTGTGTTCTACCTCCAATGTATGCCAGCGTCTCGCCCGGAGTCAGACTGTACCGTACACATTCCATGGCAGTAGTCAGTTTCTTGATTTCCTCTTCTTTCAGAAAAAGATAGGTATTTACCGCCGCTATAGAATAAGGATTCCGCCGCCGGTCCACAGTGTACAGATAATGCAGACAATCCGCATACATCTGCTCTATGGTCATGTTCTGATGAAAGTCGTAATGACGGGCGTAAGTTGTCCTGTCCACCGCAGCCTGCAGCTCATCAAGTCCCGGCGCTTCCACCATATTTTTGATACTGTCCACAGACAGTTTGTAATGAATCGGAATCAGCAGCAGATAAATATCCGCAGGCTTCATATTATAATACTTTTTTGCCCGGTATATCCACTGCATATTAAGCAGATCGATCTTAGATCCGCAGTCTCTGGTAAACAGCTCCCGGTCCGCCTTCTTCAGTATCTTTCTCTGTTCCTTCCATATAGATGTAAAGTAATAGAGATTCAGTGTCAGGTCGTAATCATAGAGAGTAACATTCTGAGAATCCCTGAGTTTCTTCAGAGGTTCATAATATTCCGTGTCCCTAAGATTCTCCACCAGCTCATCCGTTGTCCGGGATGTAATCAGCCTTTCGATGGATATTTGTGAATAGCGGTCAAAAAATGGCTGTTTATACGCCAGATCGAATGGCTGCTTATAATGATTAATGACAATCCGCAGACAGTAATTTATCAGATCTATCTCATAGGATTTCATGATCAGACGCATAAAACGCCGCTGCTTCTGCCCACAAAACCGGTACAGTTTCGTATAATCATGATACAGCGACTGTATCAGCACCTTTTCAATATTTCCACGGTGAATCTGCTCTTCCTCCAGGGTATCCAGCACATCCACATATGCTGTATTTTTCTTCAGATACTCCACAATTTCCGGCACACTTCCAAGTCCCGCAATAATCTCAAACTGCTGACTGCTCAGCAGCTTCCCTTCCATTGCCCGCGCCTTGGTCACGATCCCGCTGTAAGCTAGTAAATTTCCCATAAGCTACACCTCGGTAATCCGTTTCAAAATATTTTTGGCATATTCTGTATGACGTTCGGCGTAGTCCTCCTTCAGCGCCTGAATCTCTTTTCCGCCTGCGCCGTTTTGTCCGTCAAGAATCTCTGAGGTATCCTTATCCAATTTACTCTGGATTGTCTGAATCCGTGCCCGAGTCTTCTCTTCCAGTTCCTCGTCAAAGCGCCTGCGTTTTTCGTCATATTCTTTGTCCAGAACCGCCTTCTGCTCCTCGGCGTGTTCCACAATGGAAGAAGCAGTCTCCTCAATCTCTGTCAATCTATTGATAATTGAGTCCATATCAACCCTCCTGTTTATGACAATATTTTGTTTTTTCATACCCCATTCTATTCACATATAATTTAGAAGTATTTTGTGAATATAAGGTAAAAATAAACAAATTCAGACAAGAAAATATTCCAACTTTCGTTAGTATAGCACAGTCTTTTTGAAATCACAACAGAGGAAATTCTTTCATCACTAAAGATTCGGCTAAGAAAATTTATGGCTGTTCCACCGGAATTTCCTGTAAAAAAACAGGAGGCGTAAAACCTCCTGTTTCTGTTTAATAATTAATATGCTTTTCCGAAGTATACTTCACATTTTGCCGGCTTGCCGCAGTGTACACAAACATCAGAATGTTTCTCTTGCTCAAACGGCATACAGCGGGTAGTAGCGCCGGTCTCTTCTTTGATGGCTTCCTCGCAGGCTCTGTCGCCGCACCACATAGCGCGGATGAATCCCTGTTTTGTATTTAGGAAATCCTGGAACTCATCCCAGTTATGAGCCACATGGGTGTTAGCGTCCAGATGCGCTTTGGCTCTGTCATACATATCTTTCTGCATTTCTTCCAGAACCTCACCCAGCCTTACCGGCAGCTCATCGATGGATACCACGATCTTCTCGCGGGTATCTCGGCGGACGATTACCGCCTGATTCTTCTCGATATCCTTCGGTCCGATCTCGATACGGGTCGGGATACCCTGAATCTCCTGTTCGCTGAACTTCCATCCCGGAGACTTGTCGGAATCATCTACTTTGACGGAGTAGTCGCCTTTCAGCATGTCGCGGATCTCAAATGCTTTGTCAAGCACGCCTTCCTTCTTCTGCTGAATCGGAATGATCATAGTCTGCACCGGTGCGATTCTAGGCGGCAGCACCAGACCGCTGTCATCACCGTGTACCATGATGATGGCGCCGATGATACGGGTGGACATACCCCATGATGTCTCGTAAACCGGAGACAGCTTGTTCTCTTTATTGGCATACTGGATACCGAAGGCTTCCGCGAAACCGGAACCGAAGTTGTGGCTGGTACCGGACTGAAGAGCCTTTCCGTCGTGCATCAGCGCCTCGATGGTATAGGTAGCCTCTGCGCCGGCAAACTTTTCTTTGTCAGTCTTCTTTCCTTTTACCAGAGGAATCGCCAGAATCTCTTCACAGAAATCTGCATATACATTGAGCATCTGCTCGGTTCTCTCTTCTGCCTCTTCCGGCGTTGCATGGAAAGTATGTCCTTCCTGCCATAAGAACTCCGCGGAACGAAGGAACGGACGGGTGGTCTTTTCCCAGCGAAGTACGGAACACCACTGATTATATACTACCGGCAGGTCTCTGTGGGAATGGACGATATCTTTCACATGATCGCAGAACAGAGTCTCGGATGTCGGACGGATACAGAGTCTCTCCGCCAGCTTTTCCTCGCCGCCCTGTGTTACCCATGCTACCTCCGGCGCAAATCCTTCCACATGGTCTTTCTCTTTCTGAAGAAGATTCTCCGGAATCAGCATCGGCAGATATACATTTTCCACGCCGGTCTCTTTAAATCTTCTGTCCAGTTCTTTCTGAATATTCTCCCAGATGGCATAGCCTCTAGGACGGATGATCATACATCCTTTCACATTGGAGTAGGACACCAGCTCCGCCTTAGTCACCACATCGGTATACCACTGGGCGAAATCTTCATCCATTGGGGTAATTGCTTCCACAAGCTTCTTTTCTTTGGCCATAATTTTTTCCTTTCCTGCACTCTCTTTTATTGGTATCTGCGAAACTGCCGCCGCAGGGCGCACCGCAGAAACCATGGTTAAAACATCTGTCAGATTATCGCATAAATATACCGGTTTATTTTAGAATACACATGGATTTTTGTCAACACAAACTCTGCACGCGCAAAAAAGGAGGCATCAATATGCCTCCACATCCATTTTTTCAAACGCCTCCCCCTGCGGTTCGGTTTTAAATACAAGCTCTTCGCCGGTCACAGGATGACGGAACGCCAGCCTGGTGGAATACAGTCCCAGCTGCATATATTTTTTCTTTGTATTCTGAAATTTCGGATTGTATTTAGTATCACCGTATAGACCAAGGCCACGGGAAGAGAACTGTACCCGGATTTGATGATGCCGTCCTGTATACAGAATGATCAGTATCCAGGACAGTATGCCGTCGCGAGTCTCTATCTGATCGATCATCTCGTAATCCAGCACCGCATGTTTTCCGCCTTTTGTTCCTTCCGGGACTACCCTGGTGGTGTTGGTCTTTCCGTCCCGAAGCAGGGTATCCTCAAAAGTTCCGAACTCCTCCGGCAGATCGCCACAGACCACCGCCTGATAGCATTTTTCAAATTCATGATCCTGAATCTGTCTGCTCAGCTCAGCCGCAGCTTCTCTGGTCTTTGCAAAAACCATCAGACCGCCCACCGGACGGTCCAGCCGATGTACGGCTGTAAGATACGGTTCTTCATTTTCCTCCTGCTTTTCAAAAAGATAATGCTTCAAATAGGTTTCCACATCTACATTTCCACTGGTATCCGGCTGTACCGGCATCCCCGCCGGCTTTTCGCATACCAGAACGCTGTCATCCTCGAATACAATCGGAATCTTTTTCTTCCCCAGCATCTTGCCACCTGCTTCCTGTCTTTTCGGCGGAAGCTTCCTTTCTTCTTTGATACATTTTAAAAGTTCTGTACTTTTAGTGTCCCGGACATTTGAAAACGGTATCCGGCTCCCCACACCGTCTCTATCAAACTGGCCGCACCCGCATATTTTTCAAGCTTTTGGCGAATCTTTTTGATATGTACGGTCACTGTCGCCACATCCCCGATGGAATGCATGCCCCATACTTCCCGGAAAAGTTCCTCTTTGGAGAAAACTCTGTTAGGATGGGACGCCAGAAAGACGAGCAGATCAAATTCCTTTGTGGTAAATGTAATCTCCTCGCCGCACACCGTAACCCGTCTCGCTGTTCTGTCAATTCGTACCTGGTCCAGAACGATACAATCATTTTTCTGGCTTCTCTTTTTTACCAGCCGATTATATTGATTCAGGTTTGCCTTCACCCTGGCAATCAGCTCATTGGGAGCAAAAGGTTTGGTCACGTAATCGTCGGCCCCTACTCCCAGCCCCCGCACTTTATCAACCTCGCTGCTTTTTGACGAAACAATAATAATCGGTATATCGCGTCGGCTTCTAAGCTCCCTGCACAGTTCAAATCCATTCAGATCATCCAGATTTAATTCTGTGATAACCAGGTTAATATCATCCTGCAAGGCTCTTTGAAACCCGGATACACCGCTTTTTTCAATTGTCACTTTATAGGAATTTATCTCCAGATAATCGCGCTCCAGCTCTGTTGCGGAAGTATCATTATCGATAACTAAAATATGTTCCATAATATTTCTCCATGCACCTTGCTTTCATTTTTTCATGCAATTCCCGGCAACACAGTATATTATAACATATCATTCTGCTTTTTTCTTCTAATTTTAATAATTTGTTTATGCATTTTCCGCATTAATTGTACTTTTTTGCTATATTTTCCGAAATCACTATATTTTTTTGTGAAATTAAATCAGTATATTTATAAAACAATAAAATTCTGCGCTACACCCTGTCTTTCCGGTACTCCAGAATGCAGGTCAGCAGCTCATGAGCCGCCTCGTCTTTTGACATTAACGGCAGCTGTTTCTCTTCCTTTTCCATAATAATCGTTATAAGATTAGTATCCGTGGCAAATCCGGCCCCGGCATCTTTCAGATTATTGGCTGCGATCATATCAAGATTTTTCTTTTTCAGTTTTTTCCGGGAATTTTCCAGCATATTCTGGGTTTCCATAGAAAAACCGCAGATGACCTGATCATCCCGGCGGTGCTCAGCCACATATCCAAGAATGTCCTGTGTTCTCTCCAACGGAATGTTCATTTCACCGTCAGACTTCTTTACCTTTTCCTCACTGACCTGAGATGGACGGTAATCAGCCACAGCCGCAGATTTCACCAAAATATCCTGACTCCCCAGATGCTCTCTGACCGCCTCAAACATATCCTGCGCGGTGGTCACCGGAACCATATGGACAAACGGAACGGCCGGAAGGGCAACCGGCCCCGACACCAGCGTCACCTCCGCTCCCCGGAGCATGGCATCTCTGGCGATGGCGTATCCCATCTTGCCGGAAGAATGATTGGTGATATAGCGCACCGGATCAATGGCCTCCTGGGTCGGTCCCGCAGTCACAAGAACATGCAGCCCTTTCATATCCTTCTCGCAGGCAAGCTCCCGTAAAATGTACTGATACAGCGTTTCCGGCTCCGGCATCTTTCCGGCTCCCGTATCTCCGCAGGCAAGATAACCCACAGCCGGATCCACAATCTCATATCCATATCTTCTCAGGGTCTCCAGATTATCCTGAAGAATCGGATTCTCAAACATATGCGTATTCATGGCCGGAGAAAAAATCACCTTTCCGGGACAGGCCATAATCGTCGTGGTCAGCATATCGTCGGCAATGCCGTGAGCCACCTTTCCGATCACGTTGGCGGAGGCAGGAGCGATCATCATCAGATCGGCTTTCTGCGCCAGCGAAACATGTTCCACCTGAAATTCAAAATTCCGGTCAAAGGTATCTACCAGACATTTATGATTCGTCAGTGTTTCAAATGTGATCGGATTGATAAAGTTTGTTGCGTTCTTCGTCATAATAACATGAACATCACAATGTGCCTTCACAAGCATACTTGCCAGATTGGCAATTTTATAGGCGGCGATGCTCCCTGTCACTCCTAATACAACTGTTTTTCCTTTTAACATAGTCTCCACATTCCTTTTCTTCAGGGTCTTATATTCCCATGCGGATATCCCTACTCCATATCGCTGAGACGGCCATGTTTCTCATAGCTGGTAATGCGATGCACCGAGTTCTTATCATCGACAAAAACAACTGTTGGCCTGTGCTCTTTGGCCTCTTCCGGCGTCATATCCGCATAAGCCATAAGAATAATCTTATCGTGAACGCTGACGCATCTTGCTGCCGCTCCGTTTAAGCACATGACCCCGCTGCCCCGTTCTCCGGCAATGGTGTAAGTCTCGAAACGATTTCCATTATTAATATCCACAATCTGTACTTTTTCATATTCTAAAATTCCGGCGGCATCCAGTAAATCTTCATCCACCGTGATACTGCCCACGTAATCAAGTTCCGCCTGTGTTACCGTGGCGCGATGGATCTTTGCTTTTAACATATTGATCTGCATGAATATTCCTTTCCGCCATGCACCTCGATTCGCTCCGCTCATCTCGGTTAGGGCATTCGCCCTATAGCTCCAGCCATATGTCTTGCCCTTTCGTGCCAGCACGAGGGCTCGACATATGCCCGTAGCTGCATGGCTCATTATACAATAAAGTTATCTATCAGTCTAGTTTTTCCGATGTAGACGGCGATGGCCGCGAGGGTCGGGGACTGTACGGTGTCCACCGGCTGCATGGAGAGGCCGTCCACGATTTCCACGTAGTCGATGCGGGCGAGGGGCTCGGACTGTATTTTCTCCACCATGGCTGCCTTGATTTTTGCAGTGTCAGTCTCGCCTTCCTGCACCATTTTTTGTCCGAGGAAGATGGACTGGCTGAGTATCAGCGCTGCTTTTCTTTCTTCTTCGTTCAGGTATGTATTTCTGGAGCTCTTGGCCAGTCCGTCTTCTTCCCGGACGATCGGACATCCTACGATCTCAATGTCCATATTGAGGTCGCGGACCATACGGCGTATGATCGCAAGCTGCTGGGCGTCCTTTTGTCCAAAGTAGGCTCTGTCCGGTGTGACAATGTGAAACAGCTTGCTCACCACGGTACAGACTCCCCGGAAATGTATCGGACGGCTTTTGCCGCAGAGGGTTTTGGATAAAACATCCATATCCACCCAGGTACAAAAATCCGGTGCGTACATTTCTTCCGGTTCCGGATGGAAGATCAAATCCACACCCAGGGTCTCACAAAGCTTGCTGTCTTTCTCCATATCTCTCGGATAGGCTTCCAGATCTTCTGTCGGCGCAAACTGCGTCGGATTCACAAATATGCTTGTCACCACCCGGTCGTTATCTTCCACTGCCTTTTTTATCAGGCTGGCGTGACCCTCGTGAAGATATCCCATGGTCGGCACCAGGCCGACGGAGAGTCCCTCTTTTCTCCAGGCTCTTACCTGTTCCCTCACTTCTTTCACTGTATAAGCGATCTGCATAACTTCCTCCTAGTATAATTTTTCAATCACTTCATCATCAATCTTATAGGTGTGCTCTTCCGCCGGGAAAGAGCCATCCTTGACCGCGGCGTCGTAGTCTTTAAACGCCTGGCTCATAATCTCGCCCACATTGGCAAACTTGCGCACAAACTTCGGACAGAAATCAGAAAACATGGCGAGCATGTCGGCATAGACCAGAACCTGTCCGTCACAGCCGTTGCCGGCGCCGATGCCGATGGTCGGGATGGAGACTGCCTCGGAAACCAGCTTGGCAAGCTTGGCCGGCACACACTCCAGCACCACCGCGAATGCTCCCGCGGCTTCCACCGCTTTGGCGTCGTCAATGAGCTTCTGCGCGGCTTCCACCGTCTTTCCCTGTACCTTGAAGCCGCCGAATGCATTGATGGACTGCGGCGTCAGACCCAGATGCGCGCACACCGGAATGGACGCGTCCACAATGGCCTTGATCTGCGGGCAGACCACCGCGCCACCCTCCAGTTTGACAGCGCCGCAATGGGTTTCTTTCATAATGCGTCCCGCATTGACCACTGCGTCGTAGACCGAAGTCTGATAGGACATGAACGGCATGTCCACAACGACCAAAGCATTTTTCGCCCCTTTTGCCACCGCCCTGCCGTGATGAATCATATCTTCCACCGTCACAGCGATGGTATCCTCATAGCCAAGCATTACATTTCCCAGAGAATCTCCCACCAGAATAGAGTTCACACCGGCCTCGTCCACCAGCTTCGCTGTGGAATAATCATAGGCCGTCAGCATGGAAATTTTTTCGCCTTTTTCTTTCATCTGCTGAAATGTTGTCACTGTGTTTTTCATGAATTGATACCTCCCAAATTCTTTTCCGCATGTCTCCGGCTCTTGCCGCAGCATTTTTCCTTACAGTCTGCCGCCGTCACATTTCCCGCAGCAGCGCCTCAAGCTCTCCATAATTCCTGTCGGGATTTTTCCTGCCAGCCACGGAGAGCAGTTTTCGCGACAGAAGCGCATACAGCTTCCTGTCTTCCTCGTCCAGGCAGTCCAGATGTTTCTGCACGGTCCGCACATCGCCTCGTTCCACCGGCCCGGTGAGACTGGCGGCGCAGCCACTGGCGAGAACCTTGTTTACATTTCCCGAGATCAGCGGCCGGAGGGCTGCAAGAGCGCTCTCCTCATCAAAGCCACAGTCTCCCAGAAGATCAAGGCTCTCCTGGATCAGGGCAATGACCTGGTTGCTGCAGATGGACGCGGCACAATGGTATTTGACCTTATCCTCCGCCTCGATGAGACGGACCGGATTCCCGAAAGACTGAAAAAGGTCTTTCACCTCTTCGAGATGCCGCTTATCTCCTTCAATTGTGAAATATGCGTCTGAAAGCTCTTTGTACGAATGAAACCGGTCGCTGACCGCAAAGAGCGGATGGATAGAATATCCGAAGGCTCCTCTGTCCGCTATGCCCGGAAAGGCATCCTCCGCAGACAGAGCACCGCTGCAATGACAAATATATTTACCTTCAATGGGAAGTTCCCTGATCTGATTCCACACCGTGGTGATCAGACCGTCCGGGACTGTTAAAAACAGAGCGTCACTTTTCCTTACCAAATCTTCAAGTTTCTCTTCAAAATCTGTTCCGGCAAAGTCCGCCGCTGTGCTGGCCGCTTTTTTATCGGCATCAAAAAAGCCTGATAAACTCAGGCCATGTAACACAAAATATTTGGCGAGGGAACATCCAACCTTCCCTGCGCCTATAATTCCTGTATGCATTCTTATCACCTTACTTTCGTAAAGTGACGCTCCGAGTCTCATTCCCATGGATATAAGCTCAATATTTATCCGTGCTGCACGCGGTATGGTTTCTTCCGAATACCATCCATGACGCTGCCTTTACACTATACCATCCCCGGAGCGTTTCGTAAATAAAAAGATTGGGATTTTTTGAAAATATTTACAGCAGATACTTCTCGATAGCTTCCGCGCATCCGTCGTGATCACAGTCCGCCACCACCACATCGGCCAGCGCCTTGATGTGATCCGCCGCATTGCCCATGGCAATGGCAAGGCCGGCTGTCTGCAGTACCTCTTTGTCGTTGTCCGCATCGCCCACCACGATGGTCTCTTCCGGAGAAATGTCCAGATGACGGCAGAGCGCTAAAAGGCCGGCTGCCTTGTTAACTCCTTCAGCCGTAATCTCAAGGGAGGTCTCCTCCGCGTGAACCATGACCACCGGAAGTCCTGCCGCCTTTATTTTCTCTTCGGTGACAGTCCGCTCCTCCGGCGTATGGTGATAGATATTGCATTTCTCCATAGGCACCGGATTATCGCTGTAAAACCTGAAGATATCCTCATAGTGATCCGCCTTCGTCTCAAACATCGTCTTATAAATCCCCATGTGATACTCTTCCATCTTCTCCACCTTGTCTTTCTGCACGATGGACCGTTCAGACAGGAAATGTACCATCACATCCTCCTGACTGGCTATCTCCATCAGCTTCTCCATATCGCTGACAGAAATCGTCTGGCAGGCTATCACCTTTTTCTCCTGACAGTCATACACAACGGCTCCGCTGGTACAATCCAGATAACGCACTTCCGGAACCTGTTCCAGATATTCATGCAGTTCCGCCAGCCCTCTCCCGGTGGAAAGCGCCACGATCTTGCCCTCTTCCGCCGCACGGCGGATCATTTTTTTCGTGCCGTCTGTTATCTGCTTTTTGGAATTCAGAAGAGTTCCATCCATATCCAAAGCTATCAATTTGTATTTTCCCATATTCTTAACTCCTGTGAATCTTTTTGCTGACTGGAATTCCCTCAGAATTCCCTCCAACAAAAAAGTACTTCCTGCCGCGGGATCTCTCCAACAGCAGGAAGTTCACTTTCATTGATCAAATTATAATATGTGCCCTCCGGCATCTGCCTTACGCCAGATATGCTTTCAGCATGTCCACCTTGTCCAGCTTCTCCCACGGAAGATCAAGATCATTACGTCCAAAATGTCCGTAAGCGGCTGTCTGTTTGTAGATCGGACGTCTAAGATCAAGCATCTTGATAATGCCTGCCGGACGCAGATCAAAATGCTCGCGAATGATATCCACCAGTTTCTCCTCAGATAATTTTCCGGTTCCAAAGGTATCTACCATGATGGACGTCGGCTGAGCAACGCCGATGGCGTAAGATAACTGAATCTCACATTTGTCAGCCAGACCGGCTGCCACGATGTTCTTTGCCACGTATCTTGCCGCGTACGCCGCGGAACGGTCTACCTTAGTGCAGTCCTTTCCGGAGAAAGCGCCGCCGCCGTGACGGGCGTATCCGCCATAAGTATCTACGATAATCTTACGTCCTGTCAGTCCGCTGTCACCGTGCGGTCCGCCAATAACGAAACGTCCTGTCGGATTAATGAAGTATTTGGTATCCTCGTCCACCATGTCCTGCGGAATGATGGCGTCGAACACATATTTCTTAATGTCCTCATGAATCTGCTCCTGCGTCACATCCGGGTCATGCTGTGTGGAAAGAACCACAGCGTCCAGGCGGGCAGGCTTGCCATTCTCGTCGTACTCAACGGTAACCTGCGTCTTACCGTCCGGACGAAGATATGGCAGAGTACCGTCTTTTCTTACCTTGGTAAGCTGAAGCGCCAGTTTATGGGCAAGAGCGATCGGGTAAGGCATATATTCTTCTGTCTCATTGGTAGCGTAACCAAACATCATACCCTGGTCGCCGGCTCCGATAGCTTCCAGCTCCTCATCGGACATCTTATTCTCCTTCGCCTCCAGCGCTTTGTCAACGCCCATGGCAATATCCGGAGACTGCTCATCAAGGGCAACGATCACGCCGCAGGTATCTGCGTCAAAACCGTATTTACCTCTGGTATATCCAATCTCTTTTACCGTATCACGAACAATCTTCTGAATGTCCACGTACGCATTGGTGGTCACCTCTCCCATGACAAGCACCAGACCTGTCGTCATAGCTGTCTCACAGGCCACACGGCTCATCGGGTCTTTCTCCATCAACGCATCTAAAATCGCATCTGAAACCTGGTCGCACATCTTATCCGGATGTCCTTCTGTCACGGATTCAGAAGTAAACAACACTCTTTCCATTTTCCTTCACTCCTTAGCTGACCGTTCCGGTCTTAAAAATAAACTTATTGGCGTCCTTCTCGGAATCCACTTTTTCAATCATGCCTCCGAGCGCGCGCAATTTCTCATCAAAGCGTTCGTAACCTCTCTGGATATAGCCAATCTGCGTCACCGTCGTATATCCCTCTGCTGCCAGTCCGGCAATCACGAGAGCCGCTCCTGCACGAAGGTCCGGCGTCTCCACAGTAGCTCCTGTGTACTTCTCCACGCCGGAAATAATAGCCGTATTACCGTCAACCACTTTAATGTTGGCGCCCATGCGGCGCATCTCCTCCACGTAGCGGAACCGGTTTTCAAAAATACTTTCCGTAATGATGCTGGTTCCCTTCGACAGTCCCAGAGTCACCGCAATCTGCGGCTGCATATCTGTCGGGAATCCCGGATACGGCAGCGTCTTGATCTGGGTGTGTTTCAGCCTGCGGGTTGCCACAACCCGCACAGCGTCATCAGATTCCTCCACCTCTGCACCGATCTCGCTGAGCTTGGCAGAAATCGCTTCCAGATGTTTCGGAATGACATTCTTGATAAGAACATCTCCTCTTGTCGCCGCTGCTGCCATCATAAAGGTTCCCGCCTCAATCTGGTCCGGGATGATCGAATACTCCGTATCGTGGAACTTCTCCACACCTTTGATACGAATCACATCGGTTCCCGCACCTTTGATGCTGGCGCCCATGCTGTTCAGGAAATTGGCAACATCCACAATATGCGGCTCCTTGGCCGCGTTCTCAATGATGGTGTTGCCATGAGCCAGCGATGCCGCCATCATGATATTGATGGTCGCACCGACAGATACCACATCAAGATAGATGTGGCTGCCCCGCAGCTCCTCCGCGTCAACCATAATGATGCCGTGCTCAATCTTTACCTCGGCGCCCAGCGCACGGAATCCCTTAATATGCTGGTCGATCGGCCGGCTTCCAATCTCACATCCGCCCGGCAGAACGACCTTCGCCTTCTTATACTTGCCCAGAAGGGCACCTATTAAGTAGTAGGACGCCCGGATCTTTCTTATATATTCATTATCCACCAGCAGTTCCCCGCTGGAATCGATATATTTACCGCTGATCAAAACTTCATTGTCACCTTTGCGGACCACTGTGGCCCCGATCTGCTCCATGGCCTGAAGCAGAACATTCGTATCTCTGACATTCGGCATATTGTCGATGAGACACTGCCCGTCTGTCATGATGGCTGCCGCCAAAATTCCCAGTGCTGCGTTCTTGGCACCTCCGATCACCACTTCACCAACTAACGGAGTACCACCCTTAATAATATACTGTTCCATTCTTGCACCTCTATATCTATATCAAACCAAAACTAATTATCAAACTCAAAAAACGCCGGGTAAACCGGCACTGCTCTGCTGCACTCCGGATATGACAATCTGCCCAAACTATGCAGTCAATCCATCAATTCAAAACTCGTCATACGGTCTCTGAGACCGTGGTCATATCCTTCGGCTCTCCTCAGAATAATAAAGCGCTGCTTTATCCTGATCTCTGTACGAATACAGATACAATCAATAACTCATTATATCAAGAATGTTTCTTTTTGTAAATTCATAATTTAGATTTTGTAAAAACAATACATTTATCTTTTTTTCTTTTTTCTCTTTCTGACAGAATATCCAAAAGTACCGATAAAATTGCCAATATCACAATAAATACCATGTGAATAGACCAGCGGATTCGCCCTCTCCAAATGAAACGTACCTTTTTCATCCATATAGCGATCGTCAACGGTCACATGTACCACGTCAGCCAGAAACATATGATGTGATCCCAGCTCCAATACATCTCTGACTCTGCATTCTATGTTCACGGGGCTGTCCTCTATGACCGGCACATTTACTTTGGCAGCGTCTCTCCGGGTCAATCCTGTGACTTCAAACTTATCCACATCTTTTCCGGAACGGACACCGCAGTAATCCACCGCTCTTGCCATATCCGCAGTGGTCAGGTTCACCACAAACTCCCCGCTGTCCTTCAGCGCGTGATAAGAATATCTCTCCGGACGCACAGAAATATAGAGCATGGGCGGATTGGTACACACCGTGCCCACCCAAGCGATGGTGAGCATGTTATCCCTTCCTTCGGCATCCCTCACTGTTACCAGTACCGCCGGAAGCGGGTACAACATATTTCCCGGTTTAAAATCAATCTTTCCCATGCTCTCTTCCTTCTTTCCTTAATTATATGGCTTTTCTGATCGCTGCGCGGATCTCTTCCAGCTGCGCTTCTTCAGATTCATGCGGCGTCCACGCAAGCTGCACTCCGTCATCCTTATAACGAGGAATCAGATGCAGGTGGAAATGAAATACAGTCTGTCCCGCAATCTCCCCGTTATTCTGAACAATATTCAGTCCCTCACATCCCAGCGCGTCTCTCATGGCGCGGGCGATGCAGGTTGCCAGTGAAAACAGTTTTCCGGCTGTTTCCGCATCCAGATCGTAAATGTTATCGAAGTGCTCCTTTGGAATAATCAAACAGTGGCCTTTTGTTGCCGGATTCACATCGAGAATCACTCTGAAATGACTATCCTCATAAACTGTTGCCGACGATATTTTCCCTCTGGCTATTTTGCAAAATAAACAATCATCTTTCATCGTTTCTCACACCTTTCCTTTTTGTCTCACTAAACACTGTGAAATGCAGGACCAAAGCCAAAAATCAACGCGGATTCCGGCGGCAGGGAAACCGTCATGGAATATGGCCTGAAATCGCACGGCTGCCGTGTGACAACCGGCTGCTGACTTACAAAACGTCCTTTGCCCCCGAACTCTGCGGCATCACTGCTGATCAGCAGACTATATCTGCCAAAGGACGGAACGCCAATACGATACGACGGCAGAGTCTCCTTATTAAAATTACAGATGAACAGAAAATGTTCCTCGCTGGAAGAACTCTTTCTGATAAAACTGATCACAGAGGAAACTGCATCCATACCATTGACCCACTCAAAAATCTGCTCCTCCGCGCCGCAGCTATGCAAAGCCGGATATGTACGGTACATTTCCAACAGGCGGTACAGGTACTCTTTTATCTTTACGTCCCTGACAGCGTCCGAGAGAATTTTCTTTCCCGGTATACCCGTCAAAAATGCATAAGACAATTTCGCCTCTGATAACATATCATAATAAACCTCCTCCGACTTGTCAATCGAAGTTTGATGCAGATCGTCCTTATTTTTATAATCCAGCAAAAGCAGCGAGCGTTCCAGTCCCGGTTTCTGCAGCGGCAGCGTCAGCTTAAAATGCGCCCGTTTCCTCCCTGTCTGATCCCTGGACAAATAATGATCCAGACTCCATTTTATATGGTAATTCCAGTAAAAATCAAAAACTTCATCTTTCATGTCCGTGACATCAGAACCCGGCTTACGAAGATTCTGCTCATCAGAAATAATGATCACTCCCGGAGCTTCCTCCCGGATCATTATCATGGCCTGCCTGAGAATTGCCCTGCGGCTCTCATCATCCAGTCCGAACTCTCCGTCTTCCCCGCCCTCTCTCACTTCTATATCATTGAATATGTTATCCCACGGACGGCAGTCGCCGGCAAGGCCGTCAAAAGCAAAACCGTCAATATGGTATTCCTTTGTCCAGAAAAGCAGATTGGACAGCACAAAATCTGCCACCTGCGGCTTCTCAAAAGGAATCGATTCCAGCGAAACCTCCATCAGCACTCCAATCCCTTTTTTATGCGCCCGCTGCACCATTCTCCGGAATTCGTCCGGTTCTCCACCATACGCCGGGGGCACAAAAAAATCTCCGCCGTCTGAATATGGATTATATTGCTGCACTGCGTTTTTTCTTTTCCTGCTCATCAGTACATGCGTAAAAACATCCTCATATACTTCTTCCATCTCTGCCGGATCTCTGTCAGAAATATTATAAATAACCATCGGGCTGTTCCTGACATCTGCCTGACCTCTTTTTTCCATCCAGAGATCATCTTCCCACCGAAAACCATATATATCTAATATTTTCGATATCTTTTCCGACTGACGCGCCGTCCCATAAGGATCCGCCACGCGCATTATCTCTCCCTGCATCGTTTTCACTTCGTACTGATATCCGGTTCCTTCTGTGACCTCAGGAAGAAAAATCTCATAAATATCTGAGTGGCCCATGCGGTTCATATAGCAAAGTCTTCCATCCCAGTGATTAAAATCTCCCACCAGACTGACACGCTGCGCGCGCGGCGCCCAGACCGCGAAATAAATTCCTCTCACGCCGTCAATCTCCATAGGATGGCATCCCATTTTCCGATAAGCGTTTCTCCACCTGCCGCGAAGAAATTCCTGTTCCTCTTCCTCCGTGATCTGACAGGAAAAACTATACGGATCATAGTGGGTAATCTTTTTCCCTCCGCGCAGATATATCTCAAGCTGATAAGAAAATATTTCCCTGTGGGGTAAAAATAATGCAAAAACCGGCTGCCTTTCAACCATATCCATCTCATAAATCTTTCCGCCGCCAGCCAGCAGCCTCATGCGTACCGCATCGGGATGATACGCAGCGATCACTTGCCCTCCGGCAATCAAATGTCTTCCAAGCAGATGCCTGGGCATGGAATATTTCCCGAAAACCAGTTTCATGACCTTGTCCTGTTTTAATACCTGCCCAATCTCATATCTCATTTTTTCACCCCCGGATCTGTTTCCATGCAAAACAAAGAAAAGCCATGGACAGACTACCTCTCCGGCAGACATCCTGGCTTTTCTCTGTTCGTATTTTATGATCTCAGATACAGCGTCTTCAATCTCACAATATTATCCACATGCAGTTCGACTGCCTTCTGCAGATAGTTATCCACACTGATATAATCCTTTTCAATAGCATCAAAAAATGCTTCTATATAACAGTTCTTCACTCCGAAGATCTTCCGGGCAAGTTCCTGATACTCCCGATTGCCCGGAACCTTTTCCGGGAACAGCTTCTCCAGAATATAATCTACCGTATCCTCCGAGGATTCCTCCACGGACGCATAATAATCAACAATCTGTTCTTTGGGAACACCCAGCGCATATAACAACAGCGCACAGCAAATACCGCTTCTGTCCTTACCTGCCCCACAATGCCAGAGCACCGCGCCGCCTCTACGGTTCACCAGCAGTGAGAAAAACTGCTTGATCTGTTTCTGAATCACCTGGTTATTCACAAACTTATGATAAATCCTTGCCATGTAAGCATCGGGATCAAACTTCTCCTTCTGAATCATCTCCCGAACCGCTTCCACAGCCGCATTCTCCGTCTCTCCCATCTTCTCCCAGCGATGGTTCAAAATAAACAACGCCTTAAGATGCTTCTCCAAAATCTCCTTCTCTCCAGGAGTAAATACACCGGCCCCCTGAATGTCTTCCTTAAAAATAGGATTCCATATGTTCGCAATCCCTTTTATCTCGGGATCCGGAAACTTTATCCTCTCCATCTGCGTACGCAGATCCACAATCAGCTTCACTCCGTACTGATCCCGCAGAACCTCGATATCCTGCTGCGTCGCCCCGCAAAGCTGTCCGCATTTGATCAGACATCTGTTCCGGATACGCTTTCCATCCGCCGTCTCAATGCCTCCCAGATCTCTGGCATTCTTCACTCCCTGTAAAGGTATCTTTCCCATAATGACCCCCGTTTCTTCTGTCATACAATCTCCGGTAATCCTTCAAACATGTTGTCATGCCAAACCGAAATAACTACAAAATCTATATTGATATGATATTGGGGTCAAAAGCCTGTCTATAGCACCTTGAAAAGTTCATATATTT
>ERZ1643247.947-NODE-947-length-30366-cov-10.753456_pt1 | contig 30366 bp, 28 predicted proteins | sample MGYA00579264_ERZ1643247 | MGnify/ENA primary metagenome ERZ1643247 (study PRJEB29033, sample SAMEA4952262) | chicken gut metagenome | biome: Broiler Chicken; feature: Gastrointestinal Tract; material: Caecum | place: Ireland | collected 2018 | study: Broiler... | reverse complement strand
GTCCGGATGTCCCGCGCGGCGGTGAGCGCCGTCCGGCGCTCCGCCTGCCGGGCAGGGGCTTCGGGTGTCGCCGGCACGAACGCTTCCTCTCTGCCCTGGCTCCTGCGGGCGGGGCTTTGCTCCGCCTCCCGGCCCGACATCTGCCGGGACGGAGTGCCGGGCCTGGCGGCCCGCCCCTCTACAGGGCCCTCGCCGCCGCGCTCTTCCTCCACTCGATAGGCCAGTTCCTCCCCAGCGGGCACGGGCATTGTGTGGGGCGCGCCGGGCTGTTCCCCGGCCCGCACCGCGTCAGAGGCCAGCCCCGGTGCGGGAACCATCTTCTGCGTCGGGGCGGAATCCTGCTCCGCCGAAGCCATTGCCGGACTGGATGTCCGGATGTCCCGCGCGGCGGTGAATGCCGTCCGGCGCTCTGCCTGCCGGGCAGGGGCTTCTGGTTCCGCCGGCTCGGATGCTTCCTCTCTGCCCTGACCCCTGCGGGCGATCCCCCGCTCATCATTCCAGGCCGGTTCCTGCCGGGACGGGGTTCCGGGCTTGACAGCCTGCCCCTCTCCGGCGGCCTCACCGGCTCGCTCCATCTCCATTCGATAGGCCAGTTCCTCTCCAGCGGGCACGGGCATTGTGTGGGGCGCGCCGGGCTGTTCCCCGGCCCGCATCGCATCGGATGTCAGCCCCGGCGCGGGAACCACCTTCTGCGCCGCGGCGGAGTCCTGTTCCGCCGAAGCCGCCGCTGTGCCGGATGTCCGGATGTCCCGCGCGGCGGTGAGCGCCGTCCGGCGCTCCGCCTGCCGGGCAGGGGCATCAGATACCACCGGCTCGGAGGTTTCCTCTCTGCCCTGGCCCCTGCGGGCGATGCTTTGCTCCGCCTCCCGGCCTGACGTCTGCCGGGACGGGGTGTTGGGCCTGGCGGTCTGTCCCTCTCCGGTGTCCCCGCCGCCGCGTCCTTCCTCCACTCGATAGGCCAGTTCCTCCCCAGCGGGCCCGGGCATTGTCCGGGGTGCGCCGGGCTGTTCCCTGGCCCGCATTGCATCGGAGGCCAGCCCCGGTGCGGGAACCACCTTCTGCGCCGCGGCAGTGGCCTGCTCCGCCGAAACCGTTGCCGCGTTGGATGTCCGGATATCCCGCGCGGCAGTGTCCTGTTCCTCCGTAGCAGCCGCCGGGCCGGATGTCCGGATGTTCCGCGCAGTGGTAAGCGGCATCTGCTGCTCCGTCCGCCGGGCGGATACATGCCCCTCCCGGTGCCCGGAGCTGTCCTCCGCCGGAGGGGCGGGCTTCACAGCGGCGGTTCGGAGGATATCGGCGGCCCGCTCCACAGCTTTTCTGGCGGCCTCCTGCAGAGCGCCGTCCGCCTGCCCGGCGGGATGCTCCTGCTCCGCCGTCTGCTCCAGAAGCCGGACTTCCTCCGGCGGGCTCATGCGCTCCAGCCGCCGGGACTGGAACGCCGCGCCGTCCTCTTCCCGTCCCCGGCTGAGCGGCGGCAGGACGGTCTCCCCCTCCCGCAGGCGCTGGAGCCGCCGGGAGAGTGCCCGGGCCTGCTGTCCCAGATCTCCCGGCAGGGCCTGCCAGGGAGTCTCCACGTCCCCGCTTTCGACTGCCGGATGCCGGACGCCATTCAGAAAGCGGTTATCCTGACGAATCAGCTGATAAAAATTCTGATTCAGATTCCAGGTGTGGGAGGGCCTTTCCCTGCCCTCCCCGGCCTTTTCCTTCCGTTGGGGGGCCGGGCGGCTCTCCCGAATCGTGAGCACCCGTTCCACAATGCGCTCCACAGCCCGGCGCTGCTCGCTCTCCCCCTTCTCCCGGCGCAGGGCCTCCAGCACCAGGCGGAGATCCACCTGGTACACCGGGGCCGGTGCCGGCTCAGCATCAGGCGGCGCCTCCTCCAGCAGCTCCAGGGGCACGTAGGGCCAGCGCCCCTCCGCCCGCTCCGCCCGGGCCAGCAGCTCCTCCGCGAAGGTCTGGGCCAGGGCGCCGAAGGGAGACAGCGCCAGCCGATGCCGGGGCAGCACGCCCATATCCGGTTTTGTCACCGCAATGGATTCCATCAGTAGCACCCGTTATGGATCAGCTCAATCCGGCTGACGGCCACGCTGGCCTGATTGCTGTTGAGGGCAGGCCCCTCATACTTCTGCAGGTGGGCTCCCACCACCGTCCACTCCCGCTGGGGCACCCCAAAGCTGTCCTTGAGGATGATGGCCCCGGCCAGAGGGATGGACATGCCCTGGTTGACCATGGCCATCAGCAGGGAGACGCTGTCCACGCTGGTGACCACCCCCTGCTCCAGCACCAGGATGCCGGGCCTGGTGTTCTTGAAGAAAAACCGGGGGTAGTTGCTCCCCCCCTCGGTATAGACCTCGTACTCCACCTCCATACCCAGACCGGAGACCGACTGGAAGCCGCCGGTGAGGGCTGCCCCCGTCCCGATGAGGGCCACGTCAAAATAGGCGCCCGATATGGCCATGGGGTGTCCCTCCTTCCATCTGGCGCCGGGGCTCAGGCAGTCCCCGGCTGGGTGGTTCGCTTCATGCCGGTAATGGCGAAGGTGAGGCTCTCGGTGAGCACCTCACTGCGGCTGCTGTCCAGGGGCGCCAGCTCATACCCGATGGGCATGGCCCCCTGCAGAGTCCAGATCACCCCGGGATTCCCCTTTTCGTTGAGGGTGATCACGTCGATGGTGCGCCGCAGGTTGGCCCCGGTGGGGCCGGTGTGCACATCGGCGGAGGCGGAGAGCATCCAGTCCAGAAACTCGTTGTCCCCCACCACGCCCTTGCTCAGGGTCACGGGGGCGAAGCTGGTGAACACCGGCGTGTACTCCTTCACGCCGCGGGCGTCACTGCCGTCCCGGGCCTGAATGGTCTCCACCTGCATCTGGATGCCGGAAAACCGGCTGAAGGCGGCGGAGATCTCCTCGCTGTCACCCACCCGAACCAGGAACCGGAAGGCCTGAATGGGCTCCGGATATAAAATGGCCATGGATCTCTCACCTGCCGTTTCATCTCAGTTCAAAGCTCTTATGGCTGTCGCCGCTGAGTTTTTTGTTGATGGCGGATACCTCGCGGCACCAGCGCCGCCGCTCCCAGTGATCCAGGGCCATCAGCGCCTCGTTAGACCAGTGCAGATAGTAGGCCAGAAACGCCATCTCCTGGTAGAGGCGCTCCTGGGGGTAGAGCGACACCCCCCGGGTGTGCTTCAGGGACAGCGGGCTCTCCTCCCGGCGGGGGATGCCCTGCCATGGGAAGGGGTGCTCTCCCTCCCCCCCGGTCTCCGGCGGCGGGAGCCGCAGGGCGGGGAACCCGGCATTCTCCTCAGAAGCCCACTCTAGCCCAGCAAAAAATCCAGCGGCACCTCAAACTGCTGGTTGCAGTGGGGGCAGGTGAGCTGGTAGTGGGGCATCTCGGACATATTGATGCGCTGGTACATGTCCTGGAGATAGGCCAGATCCATGGTGAACAGATTCTCGATCACGCGGGTGTTCACCGCGCTCAGGGTGCCCAGCTTGGTGATCACCCGGGAGAGCAGGATGATGGTCAGGTAGCCGGAGTTCTGCTGAACCCGGGGATCCCGCAGGGGGAGGATCTCGTCCGCCGCCGTGGCCAGGCGCATGGTGCCCCGCTTGTGGAGATCCCCGTTCTGATCCACATAGCCCTTGGGCAGCTCAAATTCAAATTCGGTCTGCATGGTGTCCTCCTATTGGGTATGCCCGGATGATTCCCCACAGCCCACAGGCGGAACCGCCTGTGGGCTGTCAGAAACCTATCCACGGAATCAGATCTCAGACGGCGCGCCGGACACGGCGCCGGGGATGTGCTCCAGGCCCTCGTGGCACAGCTCCAGGGACTGGATGGCCACCTCGCCGCCCATGCCGTTCAGATCGGGCACGGTGTAGCCCACGGGCCAGGCATTGATCAGCTGCCAGGAGGGGCCCGGGTTGCCGGCGTCGTCAATGAGGGTGATGGTCACGTTATGCCGCACCATGCCGGTGGGGGGCGCGGTGTTGGTGGGGGCGACGGAGTAGATCCACTCCAGGAATTCGGAGTCGTCGGACACGCCCCAGCGCAGGGTCACGTTGCCGAACTTGGTCAGGCCCGCCAGCTTGCGGGGGGTGTTGCGCAGATCATCGCCCTCCCGGTACTCCACGGCGTCGACGGAGGAGCTCATGCCGGACACTTCGGAGAAGCCCCCGCGCTGCATCCCATCGATCTCCACCTGGTACCGAAATACTCTGTAGGGGTAATTGATGGCCATGATTTATCTTCGTCCTTTCTGTATCAGTCTGTGGCGCGGGATCACTCGGAGGCGGTCTTCTGGGTGATGCGGAAGATCACGAACTCGGCGGGCTTCACGGGGGCGATGCCGATCTGGCAGATCAGGCGGCCGTTGTCGATGTCGTCCTGGGTCATGGTGGTGGGGCCGCACTCTACGAAGAAGGCCTCGGACGGGGTGGAGCCGGCCAGGGCGCCGTCCCGCCAGCAGGTGGCCAGGAAGGCCTCGATGGTGCGGGTCACACGGCTCCACAGGGCGGTGGAGTTGGGCTCAAAGACCACCCAGTTGGTGTTGGCCTTGATGGACTCCTCCACATAGATGAACAGGCGGCGGACGTTGAGGTACTTCCACAGGCCGTTGGAGCTGATGGTGCGGGCGCCCCAGACACGGATGCCCCGGCCGGTGAAGGCGCGGATGAGGTTGACGCCGATGGGGTTGAGGATGTCCTGCTCGCCCTCGTTGTAGGCGCAGGACAGGCCGGTGCAGCCCCGAACCACCTCGTTGGCGGGGGCCTTGTGGACGCCCCGCTCGATATCGGTGCGGGCATAGATGCCGGCCATGGCGCCGGAGGGCGGGAAATAGGCCGAGCGCTTGGCGCCGGCGTCGTACATCTCCAGCCAGGGGTGGTACATGGCGGCATAGGTGGAATCGTACATGTCGCGGAAGTTGGCCACGTCGTTGGTCTTTTTCAGCTCCATGGGCACATCCAGGATGGCAAAGCAGCTCTTCTTGCTCTCACAGAAGCCGATGAGGGCCGCCTGCACCTCGGGAGCGGTGATGCCGGGGATGGCCATGATGGACACATTGCTGTTCTCCAGGAAGGCCTGCAGACCGGTGCGCCGGCCGGGGCCGTCGTCCTTGCCCAGGAAGGTGTCGGAGGAGGCGGTGAGGACGGAGCCGTTGCTGCCGCCCTGGAGGGTGAGCACCAGTTCGCTGCCGGTGCCGCCGCACAGGTCGTAGGGCACGATGGGGGCGGCCTTGGGCGCGGGCGCGGGGGCCTCCTTGCCGTCCTTGTCCTTCTCCTTGGCGGGGGCCGGGGCGGCGGCCTTGATCTCCAGCACCTCCACGGTGATCAGGTCGGACTTGGCGGTCTTGACGCAGATGTTGTTGAGGGCGCCGGGCTTGAGGGAGAGGTTCTCGAAGGTCTCCACATTGTCCCCCAGCCGGGCGGTGACGGTGATCTCACAGGTCTTGATGTACTTGGCGGTGCCCACCTTGGTGTCGGCCACGTCCAGGGTGCAGGGGGCGTCCAGGGTGACCACCCGGTCAAGCACGCTCTTGATGGTGGCGTGGGCGGCGGTTCTGCCGTCGAACAGCTCCACCACGTCGCCGGGGTTGAAGCCGTCGGCGTTCTTCAGGGTGAGATCCGCACCGCTGACGGCCAGAACCTGGGTCTTGGCCTTGGAGGCGGGAGCGATGGTCACCCGCATGTCCTCCGCCCAGGCGCCGGGGTTGGCGGCGGTGAGCTTGAGCACGCCGGTGGTGAGGGTGGCCGCCTTGGCGTCGCCGGGCACCGCCCGCATGATGTAGGCGCGGGCGCCTCCGTTGGCGAAGAACTGCTCCACCGCATAGGGCAGGAAGCGGTTGCCGCCATAGGCCGCATCGCTGAGATAGCCCCCGTAGATCCGCTTGTAGTCGGCGAAGCTGGTGACCAGCTGAGGCTGCCCGATCACCGGGCCCCGCTCCGCCAGGCCCACAAAGCCCGCGGTACTGGTGCTGACGCCCTGCATGGGTGTTGCGCCGGAATCATACTCCTCCACGTAAACACCCGGGGATAGATACTCTGCCATGTCTTTGCTTCACGCCGCATGGATCGGCTGGGGGCCGGACGTGAAGCGCCCCTCCTTTCTATCGTGAAAATTTTGCTTGCTGCTGATATTCTCCAAAACCGCGGCAGGCCGCGTGTTGGATTCAGAAAGTCAGATCGAGGCCCTGGGCCCCGGCCGCCAGCCGCTCCCAATAGGAGGAGAGCACCGCGGCGTTGTATTCCAGAGCGGCGGCAATGCGCTCCCGGGCCTCAAAGCGCTCGGTGAGCCGGGCGCTGGTGCGGAACACAAACCGCCCCTCCTGGAGGAAGAAGCCCCCCTCCGTGACCTGGGCGTTGAGCCGGGAGCACAGAGCCAGCGCCGTCTCCGGCGCCTCCACCCGGGCCGGGTGCAGCCCATAGACCAGCACCAGCGCCCCCCGGCAGTCGCACACCGTCTGCCAGGCACAGCCCCGGCTGGTGAAGCGGAAGCGGAACCGCATCCCCTCCCGGAGATAGTCCACGCCGCTGTGCTCCAGCAGGGCCGCCAGCTCCTCCGCCCCGTCGGGCGGAGCGTCAAATTCCCATGCCATAGGGCCCGCCTCCTTCCGCTGTCAGCCCCGCCGGGTCAAAGGCCCGGCCGGTGGTCTCCACAGCCAGTTCCACAGGCGGCTCCACGGTCTCCGCGGGCATCTCCGGCACCGGGAAGGGAACCGTCTCCACCTCCCCGTCCGGCGGCAGGAACCGGGCCCGCTCCGGTGCGGGAGCCCCGGCCTCCAGCAGGGCGTTCATGCCCTGGTTGCCCAGCCAGCCGGCCAGCTCCTCCAGCCGGTTCGGCGGCAGCTCCCACACAGGGGCGCCCGCCAGCACCGCCCGGGCGGCCTGTCCCGCGCTGCTGATGCGTTCCCGTTCAGGCTGGCGGCGGATCTGCTCCGTCTGCTCCCGGTGCTCCGTCTCCTGCCGGGCCCTCTCCTGGCTCCACTGCTGCTCCATCCGCCGCCCCCTCTCCGTCCTCGGGCGGGGGCTCCTCCGCCCCCACCGCCTCCCGCAGGGCCTGATCCAGCGCCCCGGAAAAGCCCGGCGCACTGAACGCCTCCAGCGCCTCAGTGGCCCGATCCGCGAGGAAGCTGAGCTTGTTGGCAAACTCCTGGCGCATCTGGGCCTTTTTGGCAACCATGGCCTCCATCCTGGCAGCGGCGGTCTGGAGGGCCGCCTTCTCGTCCGCGCTTGACGCGTCCCGGAGCTGCCCCCGGTACTGCTCCAGCAGCGCCCGCTCCCTGCTGTCATCCAGGAAGGGGTACATGGTGCGCAGGGTGTCCGCCCCCTGCTCCCCCATCTCGCTCTTGCCCAGGGCAAGATCCCGCATGTCCTCCACCGTGCGGCGGGCCCCCCGGAGGGTGTCCACCACCAGGCCCACCGCGCTGTCGGTGAAGCCACGGTTGAACACCACCTTATCCGGGCTGTGGCCGGGCACGTTGCGGGCGGGGGATGCCTTCTCGAAGAGCTTGCGCTGCTGCCACTTGTCCGGCTGGGACTGCCCCACCGTCTTTTTCAGACAGGAAAAGAGCATCATCTGCCCCGTGCCCCGGAGCACCGCCCCGGACAGGGTTCCCCGCTGGAAGGCCGTCTCGGAAAAGCGGCGGAGCATATCCTGGTCGTCCGGGCTGCTGCGCTCGTAAAATCCCCGGGCCGAGGTGGGATCCGGCATCTGTCCGGCCTCTTCCTGCGGCTGTCCGGGCTGCGCCCCGGCGTGCTCCTCCGTCTCTCCGCCGGCCAGCTGAGCCGCATGGCGGCGTCCCATGGCGTCGAAGGTCTGCTGGAAGCTCTCGGTCACGTGATAGAGGGGATCCCGGTGCTGGAACTGCTCCGTGCCGGCGGCCCAGGCCATCTGGCGCCGGAGGGTTCGGGAGAGATCCTTCGGCCCCGCCGGCTCCGCCTCCGCCCGGCGGTGTATGTAGATCCGGTTCAAGGGAATCCACCTCCCAGTGCCAGGCGCATGCTCTGGACGACCCGCCGGAAGTCTACCGGCCGCAGGATAAAGTCGGTGCAGTGCAGGCGGACGCAGCGCACGGCGTACTCCGGCGTGTCATCCACCAGGATGATTCTGCACCGCCGATCCCGCTCCCGGAGCAGGCGGGCCTGATAAAAGCCCGTGCTGCCGCCGAAGCCCAGAAACACGATGTCAACGGGCTCCTTCCACGCCTCGAACGCATCCGCATTGAGGAAGCAGTGAAATGTGGCCTGGATCCTGTATAACGCGCAGTACTGGACAATCCACTCGCGCAGCTTCTCCGCGGCTGCCTGACTGTTTTCACATACGGCAATCCTCATGTTCCTCCACCGTGGCTCCATCTATGAAGCGACACCTTACTTATAGCACATCCCCCACAGCGCCACAATCAAATCGGCGTGAACGGGCCCAATCGGGGGCAAACGGTAAATACCCGGCATTCTCTCCTGAACCGCAGGAGGGCGGCGGCACCTCTCTGTGCAAACCGCACAACACCCCCTGCCTCCGGCCCCGAAAGGGCTGCCGGCCGGGACGCCGGGGCCGGAGGACGCAAAAATCCGGTGCGCCGCTTCCTGAGGAAGCGGCGCACCGGATTGTGTTTATGGGGCGGCGGGCGGGGCAGCGGATCATTTCCCGGGCCCCTCCGGCTTTCTGGCGGCGGCAAGGAGCATCATGGGCCGGCGCAGCTCGTCGGCCATGCCGGGCACGTCCATCAGCCCGGGGTCGGGCCTGGGCTCCACCAGGGCTCTCAGGACAAAGCCCGCGTCCAGGAGGGCCCGGACATAGGTGGTCAGGGTGCGGTGGTACTTGATCACATCACAGCCCAGGAAACGGGCCGTCCGGCGCCCCTCGGCGAAGTAGTGATCCACCGGCCAGTACAGGGGCGCGCCGTCGGGGCCGGTGACCCACTCCTGGGAGCCCTCGGCGGTAAACACCGGGTGCTCGCAGGAGAACACGAAGTCCCCGCCGGGGGTGAGCCAGTCGTAGATCCGCCCCACCAGAGGCTCCAGCTCTTCCACATAGTGGAGGGCCAGGGAGCTGAGCACCACCTCAAAGGAGGCGGGCGGGAAGTCCACGTCCTCCATGGCGGCGCGGACATAGTGGATGCTCTCGTCGTGGGTGTCGGCCTTGGCCTTTTCCAGCATCTTCTCCGACAGATCCACCCCGATCACCGCCGCCGCGCCGTGGTCGGAGGCGTACCGGCAGTGCCAGCCGAAGCCGCAGCCCAGATCCAGCACCCGCTTGCCGGAGAAGCCGGGCAGCAGGCGCTCCAGCTCGTGCCACTCCCCGGCGGCGGACAGGCCCTGCACCGACCGGGGAAAGCGGACATACTGTCCAAAAAATGCCGAGTTATCGTAGTTGTTTTCCTTCATTGCATATGGATTCCTTTCTGAGCAGCGAATCAGCCCCGGTAGGGCCGGTACCCGCTCTGATTCCTGCGGCGGGAGCCGTACCGGCGGCTCCGCCGGCGGAAGCCGAACCACCAGACCAGGAACACCGCCAGGGCGATGACCAGCACCACCAGCACCACCGCCAGAACGCCGAACAGGTTCAGGCTGCGCAGCAGGTTCAGGGGGTTCCAGGTGGGGTTGGCCGTCTTGCGCCCCTCGGGGGCGGCGTACCGCCCGTCCACCGTCCCCATGGACTGGAGATAGGAGGCCAGGGCGTACCACTCCTTTACCTCCGAGCCGTTGGGGTTGTGGATGATGTGCTCCTCAAAGTCGGTGATCACGTTGCCGTCGGCATCCTTGGGGGTGATGGTGAGAATCCCGTAGGACTGGGCATTGACGGTGCCCAGCATCTGGCCGGTGTACAGGCCGGTGACCACCCGGTAGAGCTTGTCGTCCTCGATAGGCACGGCAGAGCCGTCGGGCAGCACCTGGGCGCAGTCGTACACCTTGTTGAAAATCATCCGGCGGGGGTTCCACGACCAGGTCATGCCCGCGCCGTAGATCTGTGCCTCGGACATGAGGGGGGACACGGAGGCGTCCACCTCAAAGGCGTCTTTCAGCTCCCTCCCCGTGATCCACACGGAGATCAGGGGATAGCCCGGCGTGCCGTCCGCCCCGGAGCCCAGGGAGGACACGTTGAAGGCGTCGGAGGTGGTGATGTCCCCGGCCTGGAAGGAGCCGCGGATCACCCCGGCGGCCACCACCGCGAAGTCCACGGGCACATAGTCCGCCCCCTCCGCCTGCTGCACCGCATAGACGTAGGAGTCGGCAATCAGGTTGCCCAGGGTGTCCTCTCGCTGCTCCTCCCCAAGCTGTTCAATCGGTGTAAAGGAGAAATCCGATACAGCAAGAACCTCATCGAAGCCCACGCCGTAGTCGTCCAGATACTGTTCCTCCACCAGGGGCCGGAAGGTGTTCACCAGCGCCGTCATTTCTGGATCCTCCGCCACCGTCTCGTCCACAGGGATCAGGCGGTAATCCTTGACAGTCTTTTCGCCGTTTGGTTTCCAGGAAATTGTGATCGAGCCCAGGTTGGCGGTGTAGGCCCCGCAGGAGACGATCAGGGTGTCCCCCACCCGGATGGGCTCGGTAAGGGTGGTATGGGTGTGGCCGGAGATGATCAGATCGATGCCGTCCACCTTCCTGGCCAGCTGGTAGTCCTCCCCCTTCCCCCTGCCGTCGGTGCCGCTGTGGGACAGGCAGATGATGAAATAGGGCTCATTCCGGCCGGACAGCTCCTCCTCCAAAGCGGCCACGGTGCGCCTGGCTGCGTCGGCGATGGGCTCGAACTCCACGCCCGACATGGGGGCGTTGCTGTCCGCCACCTCCCCCATGAGACCGAAGATGCCGTAGTTGACCCCGCCCCGCTCCAGGATCATATAGTCCCCGATGCCGTAGCGGTTCCAGGCTTCGGCAAGGCTGCCGCTCTCCGGGCGGATGCAGTTGGCCTGGACAATGGCGGGCAGGGGATCCCCGCTGTCCACGGCGGCGTTGAGCATGTCCGCCAGCCCCTCCGCGCGGTAGTCAAACTCGTGGTTGCCCAGGGTGGTCACGTCATATCCCATGGCGCCCAGGGCCCGCAGTTCCGGCGCCTCGGCGGCGTAGATGGTCTGGAACAGGCTGCCCATGGAGAAGTCCCCGCCGTCCAGCACCAGGGCGTCCGGGTGGGCTTCCCGCTCCTGCTTGATCAGGGTTGCCAGGCGGGTGTAGCCGCCGCTCTCCCCGCCGTCTGCGTCGGGCATGGGGAGGAAGTGGTCGTGGGTGTCGTGGGTAAACAGGATGGTGCTCTCGTAGGTGGGCGCGGCGGCGGAGGCCGGGGATATCAGCGCGCCGGCCAGCAGAATCAGCGCCAGGCCCAGTGCGGCCAGGCGGTTCCAACGCGGATGCGGCATGGTCTTCCCTCCTTCTCCCCTAGTTTGCCATACTTTCGGAAAAAAAGAAAGCCCCCCGGGGCAAAATCCGTCGAAATGCGAAAAAAAGAGGCCGGCGGCCATGCCGCCGGTCTCTTGGGGTATCTGAATCAGCGCTCCGCCATGGGGACATAGTCCGCGTGGGTGCCCACATATTTGTAGGCCGGGCGGATGATCTTGCCCATGTTGATGAGCTCCTCGATGCGGTGGGCGCTCCAGCCCGCCACGCGGGCCATGGCGAACAGGGGGGTGTACAGCTCCAGGGGCAGATCCAGCATGTGGTACACAAAGCCGGAGTAGAAGTCCACGTTGGCGGACACGCCCTTGTACATCTTCCGCTCGCCGGAGATGACCTCGGGGCCCAGCCGGGCCACCATGGAGTAGAGCTCGTACTCCTCGGTGCGGCCCTTCTCCCGGGACAGCTTCTCCACGAACTTCTTGAACAGGTTGGCACGGGGGTCGGACAGGGAGTAGACCGCGTGACCCATGCCGTAGATCAGCCCCGCCCTGTCGAAGGCCTTCTTGTCCAGCAGGGCCTGGAGGTAGCGGCGCACCTCGTCCTCGTCCTTCCAGTCCTTCACGTGCTCCTTCATATCCTCGAACATGCGCACCACCTTGATGTTGGCGCCGCCGTGCTTGGGGCCCTTCAGGGAGGCCAGGGCCGCCGCCATGCAAGAGTAGGTGTCGGTGCCGGAGGAGGTGACCACGTGGGTGGTGAAGGTGGAGTTGTTGCCGCCGCCGTGCTCGGCATGGAGGGTCAGGCAGATGTCCAGCACGTGGGCCTCCCAGAAGGAATAGGAGGAGTCAGGCCGCAGCAGGGAGAGGATGTTCTCCGCCGTGGACAGCTCCGGCCGGGGGGCGTGGATGTACAGGCTGCTGCCGCTCTTATAGGTATAGGCCTGGTAGCCGTAGACGCTGAGCATGGGGAACAGGGAGATGAGCTGGACGCACTGCCGCATGACGTTGGGCAGGGAGATATCGTCGCACTGGTCGTCATAGGAGGCCAGGTTGAGCACGCTTCGGGCCAGGGAGTTCATGATGTCGTGGCTGGGCGCCTTCAGGATGATATCCCGCACAAAGTTGTTGGGCAGGGTGCGGTAATAGGCCAGCTGCTTTTGGAAGCTCTCCAGCTCCGCGGCGTTGGGCAGGCGGCCCAGCAGGAGCAGATAGGCCGTCTCCTCAAAGCCGAAGCGGCCCTCCTTCAGGGCCCCCTCCACCAGGCGCTCCACATTGATGCCCCGGTAATACAGCTCGCCCTCGCAGGGAACCTCCTTGCCGTCCACAATTTTCTTGGCCACAATGTCGGAGATCTCGGTCAGGCCAGCCAAGACGCCCTTGCCGTTGAGATCGCGCAGGCCGCGCTTCACGTCATACTTGACATAGTCGTCCGGATCAATGCTGCTGTGCTTCAGGGACTGAGCCGCCAGGGCCTCAATTTCAGGGGTGATGTCGCAATAGTTCGGGTTGCTCGCCATAGAAAACCTCCATTCTCTTCTTACGTATGCCGGGACGGCCGGCAGCCGCCCTTCCGCTTCCAATATGTGAAAATCAGTTTAACACAGAAATGTTACCAAATCATGAAGGCGGAAAAACTTTCCTCTGCCGGCTCAGAGCAGATCCTTGCGCTTGAGCACAATGGCGGCCAGCAGGATGATGCCGCCGGTGAGGGCCAGCGGGAACCAGAAGAACTGATCCAGAGGCAGTCCGGACACATTCATGCCGTAGAAGCCGAAGATGATGTTTGGAATGGCCAGCAGGATGGTGATGGAGCTGAGCACCTTCATGGTGACGTTCAGGTTGTTGGAGATCACCGACGCGAAGGCGTCCATCATGCCCGAGATGATGGAGGAGTAGATGTTGGCCATCTCAATGGCCTGGCGCACCTCGATGAGCACATCCTCCAGCAGGTCGTGATCCTCCTCGTACAGGGTGATGATGCGGCCCCGGAGGATCTTCTCCAGGGTCACCTCATTGGCCTTCAGGGAGGTGTTGAAGTAGACCAGGGATTTCTCCAGATCCAGCAGCTGGATGAGCTCCTTGTTCCGCTGGGACTTGTAGAGCTGCCGCTCCATGAAGTTGTAGATTTTGTCGATCTGCTTCAGGTACTGGAGGAAGCGCTTGGCTACCTGGAGGAGCATATATAGGATGAAGCTGGTGCGCTTCTGGGTCTCGGCGTTGCGCACCAGGCCGTCCTGAAAGTCCCGGAGGATGCTGGACTCCTTCAGGCAGACGGTGATGATGTGCTTCTGGGTGACGATGATGCCCAGGGGCAGGGTGGAGTACTCCACCGCGTCGTCCTTCTCCACGGCGGGCACGTCGATGATGATGAGGGTCTGCCCGTCCTCGGTGTCGATGCGGGAGGTCTCCTCCTCGTCCAGGGCGGCCCGCAGGAAGGAGGGCTCCACCCCCAGGGTCACCGCCACGGTGTTCAGCTCATCCTCGCTGGGATAGGTCAGGTTGACCCAGCAGCCGTCCTGAACGGAGTCCAGGCGGGTCATCTTTCCGTTGATGGTCTTGTGGATAGAGAGCAACTGTATCACGCCTTTCTTGGCGCGGGAGGCCCAAATGGGCATAAAAATCCCCGCACGCTTTGTCTTTGCCACCCGCGCCGGGACTTCCCGGGCAGGCCAAACGGCGACACAGGCGTACGGGTGCACCGAGGGATCCGGTCATCCGAAGGGCCAATGCGCCGCGCTGGGTATGGGACATTCTCGACTCACAGGGTCACCGCTCACGGCGCATATCACTCCTTTTGTTTCTCTGTCTGATTCGGCTGACGGGAGCACAGCCGGCTCCTGTTCCAGCACTCCCTATTATAAGCCCGTCCCCGCCGGATTGCAAGCAAAACGTCCGCCGCGAAATTTTTTCGCCCTTCTGTCCCCGCGATTCCCGTCGGATCTCCGGGGATCATTTCAAAAATGATCCCTGGAGATCGGATCTTGACAGCGCGGCGGCGCTTTGCTATACTCTTCGGTAAGGACGGTGAAACCATGAGCAAAGAAATCGGCATTATCGACGCGGATCTGCTGGACAACGGAACCCGCCACCCAAACCTGGCCCTGATGAAGATCAGCGGCTATCAGAAGGAACTGGGAAACAACGTCACCCTGCTGGAGGACTACTTCGCCATTCCCAGATACGACGAGGTCTACCTCTCCCGGGTGTTTGACTTTACCAAGGTGCCCATTGATCCCAAGGACTATCCCAACCTGCACATCGGCGGCACCGGGTATTTCTGGATGGACGCCGAGGATCTCCCCCACGAGATCGAGCACCATATGCCCGACTACCACCTGTACGACGAGTACGTGGGCAAGCAGATCGCCCGGGGCATCAAGGCTCAGACCTACAGCGACTACATGGACTACAGCATCGGCTTCACCACCCGGGGCTGCTTCCGCAAGTGCCCCTTCTGCGTCAACCAGAAGTACGATCACGTGTTCCGCCACTCGCCCGTCAAGGAGTTCTTCGACCCCTCCCGGAAGCACATCTACCTGTGGGACGACCAGTTCTTCGGCTTCCCCAGGTGGCAGGAGGTCATCGACGAGCTGGAGGAGACCGGCCGCCGGTTCCAGTTCCGCCAGGGGCTGGACGTGCGCCTGATGACGGAGGAGAAGGCCCGCCGCCTTGCCAGGGTGAAGTACCACGGGGACTACATCTTCGCCTTCGACCACATCAGCGACACCCCGCAGGTCAGGAAGGGCCTGGAGATCTGGCGGCGGTACTCGGACAAGTCCACCAAGCTCTATGTCCTCTCCGGGTTTGAGTCCCAGGGGGCGGAGGAGATCGCCTCCATCTTCGAGCGCATCCGCATCCTGATGGAATACCAGTGCCTGCCCTACATCATGCGCCATGAGTACTACAACCAGTCCCCCTACAAGGGGATGTTCATCACCCTGGCCCGGTGGTGCAACCAGCCCAACTTCCTCAAGAAGAAGAGCTTCCGGCAGTTCTGTGAGGCCAACGGCCTGCACAGCTCCGCCTACCGCTACATGTCCCAGTTCGAGCACGACCATCCCGACATCGCCAAAATGTATTTCGACATCCGCTTCGACCGCCGGGGCGGGCAGTAAACATGCGGGCAGGAGTTATCCTGCCCGCACCTTTTTATGGCCGTAGGAAGTGGAAATAATTCATCCCCAGCTCGATATAGACTCTCTGTTTGAGCAGCAGGTGCCTGTCCTCCACCATACCGTCCTGAAAGCCCACCTCGATGCCGCAGCCGGAAGAGATCAGCTTGGCCTTCATGTCGTCCCGGATGTACTTGCCGGAAAAGACGATGATGGAGGGGATGGGCGCCGCGATGCAGTCGTCCAGGGCGTAGCTCAGCTTCTCAAAGGCCGAGCCGCTGGTCTCCTGCAGCTTGGCCTCGATAGCCATGGAGCGGCAGTTGACCGGGTTCATGACCACCACGTCCAGCTTGCGGGGTGTGCCGATGAACCGCCAGCCGATGTACTTCTCCTCCGCCACCTCCAGCCCGTCTCCCCAGCTGCGGATATACTCCGCCAGGGCGTGCCGGAAGCGATTTCCATTGTTGGGCATGTCCCTCCACCTCCTGGTTCCTCTGCCTCCATGATAGAGGATCCCGGCCCATCGGTCAAGCCCGGATATCCGGCGCCCCGCCCTGTCCATCTTCCCCCGTATTCCGCCTGAAATTTTTGGCGAAAACGGCAATGCCCGTCTCTTGCGCATGTCCTATCACCATAGTATAATACTAAAAGTTAGGTTGATAAAACTTGCTTTAGGTGGATGAACATATGACGAGGACAGAGACGGAACAGACGAGGAAAACCCTGGAGGACGTGGCCCCCGGCCAGCGGGGGATCATTCTCCAGGTGGGCAATGAGAACGGGCCGGTGAAACGCCGGCTGGTGGACATGGGCCTCACCCCCGGCACGGAGGTGACGGTGCGCAAGGTGGCCCCCTTCGGCGACCCGCTGGAGCTGAACCTGCGGGGGTACGAGCTCTCCCTGCGCAAGGCGGACGCCGCCCAGATCCAGGTGGCCACCGGCGAGGAGGGGGAGCGGCGGGCCAAGACCCGGAAGCAGCGCATCGGCATGGTGCAGCACATTCCCGACGAGGAGACCCTCCGCCGGATGGACGCCGACCACGCCCACGAGGCCGCCGAGCACGGCGGCGTGCCCGACTACGCCAGCCACGACACCCGGGAGATGAAGCTGGCCCTGGTGGGCAATCCCAACTGCGGCAAGACCACCCTCTTCAACGCCCTGACGGGCTCCAACCAGTACGTGGGCAACTGGCCCGGCGTAACGGTGGAGAAGAAGGAGGGCCGGGCCGAGGTGGACGGCAAGCCCGTCACCGTGGTGGATCTGCCGGGCATCTACTCCCTCTCCCCCTACTCCATGGAGGAGATCGTGGCCCGGGACTTCATCGTGGGGGAGCGCCCCGACGCCATCATCGACATCATCGACGCCACCAACATCGAGCGCAACCTGTACTTAACCGCCCAGCTGCTGGAGCTGGAGCGGCCCATGGTCATCGCCCTCAACTTCATGGACGAGGTGGAGAAGCACGGGGACAAGATCGATGTGGAACGGCTCTCCCGCGCCCTGGGTGTGCCGGTGATCCCCATCACCGCCCGGTCGGGCAAGAACGTTCAGGAGCTGCTGGAGGAGGCCCACCGGCAGATGCACGTGGGCGTCACCGTGGAGCCCGACGATCTGTACGACGACTTCACCCACCAGATCCACCACAAGGTGGGCGAGCTGATCCACGACAAGGCCTACGCCGCCGGCATCCCTGCCCACTGGGCCTCCATCAAGCTCATCGAGGGGGATTCCCTGGTGAAAAAGGCCCTGGGCCTGTCCAAAGACGAGGAGGACAGGCTGGAGGCCATCTGCCGGGAGTACGAGGGGGCCTACGACCTGGGCGACCGGGAGACCCTGATCGCCGACGCCCGGTACCAGTTCATCCAGGAGGTGGTGTCCCAGTGCGTGCGCCGGGGCCGCCCCCTGGGCGCGCCCACCCTGTCCGACCGGATCGACGCCGTCGTCACCCACAAGTTCCTGGCCATCCCGGTATTCCTGCTGATGATGCTGGCCATGTTCGCCCTCACCTTCGGGCCGGGGCAGGCCCTCTCCGACGGGGTGGACGTGCTCATCAGCGGCTACTTCGCCGGGGCCGTCCGCTCGGTTCTGGCCGCCGCGGGCACCGCCCCCTGGGTGGAGGCCCTGCTGGTGGACGGCGTGATCGCCGGCGTGGGCGGCGTACTCACCTTCCTGCCCCAGATCGCCATCCTGTTCCTGTTCCTCTCCTTCCTGGAGGACTCGGGCTACATGGCCCGGGCGGCCTTCATCATGGATCGGCTGCTGCGGCGCTTCGGCCTGTCCGGCAAGGCCTTCATCCCCATGCTCATGGGCTTCGGCTGCACCGTCCCCGCGGTCATGGGCGCCCGCACCATGGAGAACGAGAAGGACCGGCGCATGACCATCATGCTGGTGCCCTTCATGTCCTGCTCCGCCCGGCTGCCGGTGTACGGGCTGCTCACCGCCGCCTTCTTCCCCAGATACGGCGGGCTGGTGGTGTTCTCCCTCTACCTGCTGGGCCTGCTCTTCGCCATCGTCTCGGGCATTTTGCTGAAAAAGCTGGTGTTCAAGGGGGAGCCCGCCGCCTTCGTGCTGGAGCTGCCCCCCTACCGCCTGCCCACCCTGAAGAACATCGCCCTCCACGTGTGGGAGAAGGTGAAGGGCTTCCTGGTGAAGGCGGGCACCCTGATCCTGGCCATGAGCGTGCTGCTCTGGTTCCTCCAGTCCTTCGGCTTTGAGGGGGGCGCCTTCGGCATGGTATCCCAGGAGGAGTTCTCCCTTCTGGGTACCATCGGCACCTTCCTCTCCCCCGTCTTCGCCCCCCTGGGCTTCGGCACCTGGCAGGCGGCGGTGGCCCTCCTGTCCGGCCTGATCGCCAAGGAGATGGTGGTGTCCTCCATGAGCATGTTCTACGGCTTCTCCATGACCGCCAGCGGCACCGCCATCGCCGCCGCCCTGGGCGGCACCTTCCAGAGCCCCCTGGCCGCCTACTCCTTCCTGGTGTTTGTCCTGCTCTACGTGCCCTGCGTGGCGGCGGTGTCCACCATCCACAAGGAGATGAACTCCACCAGGTGGACACTGGCCTCCATCGGCTGGCAGCTGTGTGCCGCCTGGCTGGGCTCCTTCCTGGTGTACCAGATCGGCTCCCTTGTGCTGCAGGTGATCTGATGCTAAAATATGTGATATACATCGGCGTGGCGGCCCTCATCGTGTGGGCGGCGTGCTACCTCATCTACCGCTTCCACCAGCGGCTCAAGGGCAAGCGGGGCTGCGACTGCGGCGGGTGCGGAAGCTGCCCCCACACCGGCTGCCGGCACCGGAAAACAATTGACAATTGATAATGGATAATTGAGAATGATTCCATAACCCAAACGGAAGCGTATTCACGAACCCGGTTCCGAAATCAGCCATTATCAATTCGCAATTTTCAATTATCAATTCCAGAAGGGGGAAAGATTTCCCATGGATGAGAAGCAGAAGCAGCTCCAGGACTGGATCAGCGGGAGCCGCCACATCGTGTTTTTCGGCGGGGCCGGCGTCAGCACGGAATCCGGCATCCCCGACTTCCGCAGCGTGGACGGGCTGTACAACCAGCAGTACCAGTACCCGCCGGAGACCATTCTGAGCCACACCTTTTTCGAGAAAAATCCGGAGGAGTTCTACCGCTTCTACCGCAACAAGATGCTCTTTCCCGACGCCCAGCCCAACGCCGCCCACCTGAAGCTGGCGGAACTGGAGGCGGCGGGGAAGCTGGACGCGGTGGTGACCCAGAACATCGACGGCCTCCACCAGGCGGCGGGGAGCAAGACCGTGTACGAGCTCCACGGCTCCGTCCACCGGAACCACTGCATGAAGTGCCGCCAGTTCTACGGCCTGGACTTCATGATGGAGGCCGCGGGCGTGCCCCGCTGCCCGGTGTGCGGCGGGGTGGTGAAGCCCGACGTGGTGCTCTATGAGGAGGCCCTTGATCAGGAGACCATGGAGGCCGCGGTGCTGGCCATCGCCCGGGCGGACATGCTGATCATCGGCGGCACCTCCCTGGCGGTGTACCCGGCGGCGGGACTGATCCGCTATTACCGGGGCAATAGGCTGACCCTCATCAACAAGAGCCCCACCCCCTACGACCGGGAGGCCGACCTGGTGCTCAACCAGCCTATCGGGCAGGTGCTGGGAGTTATTCAGGTATAAACGATATTATTTTATTGACAAACAATATTTTCTGCGCTATGATATTCCCAAGATACCTGTCTGTGGGGCGCGGCGACCCGGCGCGCCCATGCGGCACGAGTTCTGAAAAGGGGGAATATCATCCCATGGAGAAAACCGCCGTGCAGAAGCTGGCCGGGGTGCTGAAAATCCTGGTCACCATCACGTTTGTGTGCAATCTGATTGTCCTGGTCATGGTACCCGGGCTGGTGCATATCAGCGTCCGCCAGGGCCTTGCGGAGTGGTGGCAGTATGACGCGGACGACACCCTCCACATGCTGCTGCTCGGCGGGTGGGGGCAGTGGGGGCAGAACGGGGCCTATGCCGACGTGCTGTCCGCCTTCCTGCTGTTCTGCGGGGTGTGCACGGCGGTGATCCTGTGGCAGGGCCGCCGGGTGCTGGGCACCATCCTGACGGGCAATCCCTTCCAGCGGGAAAACGGCGTCAGCCTCCGCCGGGCGGGTGTGTGCTGCTTCGCCATCTCCGCCGCCGCCCTGGCGCGGGTGGTGTGGGGGCTGTGCTATTATCAGTCCATCGCCTCCCTGCTCACCTACAACGCCCTGTTTGTGCCCATCTTTCTGCTGGGCGGCCTGCTCTGCCTGGTGGTGTCCGCCCTGTTCCGCCAGGCGGCGGAGCTGAAAGCGGAAAACGACCTGACCATTTAGGGGGTGCGGTATGCCCATTGTCGTCAATCTGGATGTGATGATGGCCAAGCGGAAGATGAGCCTCAACGAGCTGTCCGCCAAGGTGGGCGTCACCCTGGCCAACCTGTCCATCCTGAAAAACAACCACGCCAAGGCGGTGCGCTTCACCACTCTGGAGGCCATCTGCAGGGCCCTGGACTGCCAGCCCGGGGATCTGCTGGAGTATGTGCCGGAGCAAGAAGAAACGGAATCCTGAGAGCGGCCTTGGGCCGCTCTTTTTTTGTCAAGATGGTTGACAAGTGTAAACCGATCTGGTATGGTAGGGTTACAAGAGTAGACCAAAGGAGGTTATCGCCGTGGAGGAACGGGAGACCATCCGCCTGTCAGACAGCGAGTGGCGGGTGATGGAGGAACTGTGGACGGCCCCGTCCACCCTGATGGAGCTGGTGCGGACGCTGGGAGACAAGACGGGCTGGGCCAAGAGCACGGTGGCCACCGTCCTGCGGCGCATGGAGGCCAAGGGGCTGGTGACCTATGAGGAGGGCGGAAAAGCGCGGGTCTACCACCCCGTCCTGAGACGGGAGGACGCCGCCCTGGCAGAGACCCGGTCTCTGCTCCACCGGGCCTACCACGGCAGTGTGGGGCTGATGATGTCTGCCCTGGTGAAGGGCGGCTCCCTGAAGCCGGAGGAGCTGGAGGAGCTCCAAGACATCCTGCGGGAGGCGGAGAGGGGGAGGGTGACGTGAAGGAAGTTCTGCTCACCTCGTCGGTGCTGATTCTGGCCCTCACCGCCCTCCGGTTCGCCCTGCGGGGGAGGATCCATTCCCGGCTCCAATATGCCCTGTGGCTGCTGGCGGCCCTCCGCCTGCTGGTGCCGGTGAGCATCGGAACCAGCCCGGTGAGCGTGCTGGGGGCGGCACAGGCCATCCCCGCCTATGTGGAGGCGCGGCAGTCTGCGGGCGATGCACCGGCGGCGGACGAGAACACCCCCTTCCCCGTTCCGGTGCAGGATCTCCCCATGGAGGCGCTCTATCCCCCGCAGACCGCCCTGCCGGAGCCTGCCCTCCCGGAACCCGCCCTCCCCGCGCTGGAGACCATCATCCGCTGGGTGTGGCTGGGCGGCGCGGCCGGGTTCGGACTCTGGATGCTGGCGGCAAACCTGCGGTTTGGGGCACAGCTGCGGCGGAGCCGGTGGAAGCTGTACAAAGCGGATGGCCCGGTGCCGGTGTATGTCAGCGGGGCGGCGGAGACCCCCTGCCTGTTCGGCCTGCTCCGGCACGCCATCTACCTGCCCCCCTCCTGCGTGGAGGAGCCCACTGTGCTCCGCCACGCCCTGGCCCACGAGCGGGCCCACTACCGCCACGGCGACCACCTGTGGGCCCTGGTGCGCTGTCTGTGCCTGGCCCTCTACTGGTTCGACCCGCTGGTGTGGCTGGCCGCCGCCCTGTCCCGCCGGGATGGAGAGCTCTCCTGCGACGAGAGCGCCCTGGCCGCCCTGGGCGAGGAAGAGCGCATTTCCTACGGCCGCACCCTGCTGGCCCTGGCGGTGCGGCGCTCCGGCCCCTCTCCCCTGCTCCACACCGCCACCACCATGGCCATGGGGGCGGGCGGGCTGAAAGAGCGCATCCGGCTGATCGCCCAAAAGCCCCGCACCCTGTGGCCCGCCGCGGCTCTGGCTGTCGGTTCGGCCGCCCTGCTGGCGGCCTGCACCTTCACCGGCACCCCGGAGGCAGAGACTCCGGCGGCCCCGGTCGGGACTTCCACCCCCTCCCCCGCGGCGAAGAGCCAAGATCCGCTCCCCTGGGAGGAGGATCCCGCCCTTCTGTTTTCCATCCGGCAGGTGAGCTGGTGGCCCGGCGGCTGGCTGGACGACTATGAGCGGCGATATACCTTTATCCTGGCCCAGCCGGAGGGGCAGAGTGACGTCTGGCAGGTGATCGGCTGGCTGGATGAGGCCGGCGCGCTCTATCCAGCGGAGGGGAATCCGCCCCAGGCCGACCCCCTCCAGGCCGCCATGGACTACGCCGCCGCCTGTCTGGAGGGCAGCGACAGCGAGGGGGACTTTTACCTCCAGGGTACCTGGACGGCCAGCGAGGAACAGATCACCACCAACACAGCCGCCCCCTCTCTGAAGGTGACGGCGGTCGCGGACTCATCTGTCGCCGTGCGCTTTACCGTAAGCCGTCCCAGGGACTGGTACTACGGGGAGCAGTTCACACTGGAGCGGGAGATCGACGGGATCTGGTATAAAATACCGGTGGTGAGTGACAACAACTCCTTTCTCTTAACTGCTTATCACATACAAGCAGGTGAGCCCACAGTGAAGACCTACTACTATCGATGGCTATATGGAACCCTCCCCATTGGTCATTACCGGATTTTAACCGGCGTCAGCAGCTGGGACGTGGAGAACGGCAATGAACTCCTGGCCGCCGAGTTTGAGATCCCTTAGCGCCACACAGCCTATCTATCAGAAAATAAATATCGAAATTCAATAAAAATAAATTGACAAACAATCCCTCCTGTGCTATCCTCAGAGACAGACAGGAGGGATTGTGTCATGCTATATCCTGTAAATCTGATTGTTTCCATCGCCCTGGCGCTGCTGCTCCTGCTGGGCGGCTTCGGGCGGGAAAGCGAGGCGGACTATGTGGCCCGGAGCCTGGATATCAACCTGCCGGAGCCGCTGTCCGTCACGTATGGGGACAGCCACGGTGGCTTCCACGGGGACGGCCTGCTCCACATCGAACTGACCTTTGATTCGGAAGACAGGGCTGCGGTGGAGGAGGCCGTCTCCAGCCACCCCAGCGGGTACTGGAATCCCTTCCCCATGGATGAATTCATGGAGGAGGTGGTCTACGGCAACTGTGCCGACACGGTAAGCTGGCCCGTGCCGGAAAACGGCTGGTGGTACCTGCTGGATCGTCAGGAGGACGGAGAGGGCGGCATGCTCACGCGGCACTCCTATAACTACACCTTCGCAGCCTATGACTGCGAAACCGGCATCCTGTATTACCAGGAGCTGGACACCTGACAGGTGAAAGGGGCGTTTTTCATGGATCTGCTGACTTCCTTCGGCCCCCTGCTTCTGGGCCTGCTGGCCTGGGGCCTGGGGCTGGCGGCCCTGGCGGGCCGCCGGAGGGGCCTGTGCCTCCTCAGCCTGGGCTGCTGCGCCGCCGCCCTGTTCCTGGTGATCCTCCACTGCGGCGTCCAGCTCCGGGAGGGGGACTTTGCCGCCATTGAGGACACCTGGGATGCCTTCACCCTCTGCGCCGCCGTCCTGCTGGCGGGCACCCTGGCCCTCGCCGGGGCGGCCTGGCTCCGGGGGCAACGCAAAGGCTAACTCCCCGGCGGCTCCGTCAGGGCCTGGGTGATATACTGCTCCCCGTAGAGCATGTCGTAGACGATATTCTTCCAGTCCGCCACCAGAGAGGCGCAGTCCTCCGTGGGCTCATGATGGGGGGAGCCGTCGGCGGCCACGAAGAGCCGCTCCCGGTAGAGCAGCATCTGCTCCCCGGCGTCCGCCACCCACTGGAAGTACAGGGGCCTGGGCACGCCCGCCCACCCCAGCAGCTGGGTGCCCAGCAGGGTGCAGCTGGTCTCGGCGGGCAGCGCCAGCTCCGCCCCGTAATTGTTCCACACCAGGATGTTGGTGGTGTGCATCCGCTTGAGCTCCTCCGGCTCCCACCGGCTGGTGTCCGCCGTGGAGGAGTAGCCCAGGCCGGTGTAGAGGGTGCCGCCGGCGTCCAGGGACAGGCCGGGCAGGTGGTCGCCCACAAACACCAGAATCACCGGCTCCTCCACCCGGGAGAAGTAGTCCACCAGCTTCCCCAGGGAGGCGTCCGCATCCCACAGGCCGTGGAGCAGGGCATCCAGCACCCCCTGCTCCTCCTCCGTCAGACCCTCCGCCGTGGCGGACACCGGGGCGGGCGTGTCGAACTTGCCGGCGAAATAGGGCTGGTGGTTCTCCATGCTCAGGCCGTAGAGGAACACCGGCTCCTCCCCCCGGGCCTCAAACCGGGCGATCAGTTCATCGGCCAGGGTGTCATCGGAGACATAGCCGCCGGCATAGGTCTTGTCCACGGTGAAATCGTCCTGGTAGACCAGCCGGTCAAAGCCCATCCGTGGAATGTTCATATCCCGGTCGTAGAGAATGTCGCCGTAGGAGTGGACGAAGAGGGTCTCATACCCCGCGTCCCCGAACACCCGGGCCAGGGAGGGCACCCTGCTGTAGGCCGTGGGATCCTGAATGCTGGTGAGGGACTCCCCCGCCCCCAGGAAGGCGGAGGGGATGCCGGTGAAGAGTTCCATCTCCACGTTGCCGGTGCCGCCGGCGTAGGTGTTGGACAGGAAGGCTCCGGTGGGGAACTCCTCCGCCAAAGCGTGGAAGCTGGGGATGGGGTCGGCGTCAAACGCCACCCCCGGCAGGCGGGTGGGGTCGAAAAAGCTCTCCGACACCAGCAGGATCACATGGGGCTTCTCCTCCGGCTCCCCGGTCTTCTCCGCGTCCGCCCTGAGCCGGAGCAGGATGCGGTTCATGCCGTCCTCGCTGTAGGCGTCGGGCTCGGCCATGGTGCTCTCCCGGGCGGCGCTGTACAGCCCGGCCAGCAGGCCCAGCCGGTCGTTGCGCATGGCCTGGCTCTCCCCCTCCTCCCCGGCCAGCAGGGCGGCGGACGCCGGGGAGAGCAGGGCCCACGCCAGCAACACCGCCAGCACGGCCAGGGCGGACAGCCGCCGGGCCCACGGCATGGGCCGGGCCGGATGAGACCAGGCAAAGGCCGCCAGGCAGAGGAGCACCATTCCTACACTGGCCCCCCAGGTGCCCGCGCCCAGGTTCATGCCGGGGCGGAGGAAGCCGGCCACCTGGCCGGCCTGGCCCGCCATGGCCAGGTCGCTGACCAGCAGGGGAATGCCGTTGACCGCCTGCTTCAGGTGGCTGGCGATGGCCAGGAGCAGGCAGGGCAGGGTGGTGAGCAGCTGGGCGCACAGCAGGCTGTCGGTGAGGGTGGCCAGCAGCAGCTGGGCCAGCAGGAGCACCAGATAGGTGTACCCCGCCGCCTGGATATGGCTTCCCATCCACGCCCAGGCCGCCGCCCCGTCCTGGAGCGTAACCAGCTGGCACAGGTACACCCCCGCCAGGGGCAGCAGCACCATCAGCAGCGCCCGCCCCCGGGGATCGGCGCGCCGGTACCAGCTCTGCGGTGCTCCGCCGCCCTCCAGCCGCTCCATGCTCCTCACCTCCGTCCGTTTGATTTTCTATTTTAGCAAAAACACGGGCCCGCCGCAAGGGCGGGCCCGTGCTTTATTTGGTTTGGAAGCGCGCCCGGGAGGCAGGGCCAGCAGGGGAAAACCTTGCGCCTGTCCATGCGCACCCCTCCTTCTCATTCCGGCTCAGCCGAAATACACGTCCGCGCTTCCCATGCTGTTGACAATCTTCAGCTGGTTGGGGCCGCCTTCCCGGCGGACGGAGCCGTACTGGGTGGAGCCGTCCAGATACAGATCACCCATGGAGACGTCCAGATCCAGACTGTAGGTGTCCATGGACTGCCAGGTGGTGAGATCCAGATCCCCCATGGACAGGGTGATGTCCGTATTCCCCTGGAAATCCCCGTCCAGATACACGTCCCCCATGTCGTTTTTCACGGTGAGGGAGTCGGTTGAGGTGAGGGAGTACCCCGTCAGATCGCCCATGGACAGGGTGATATCGGCATCTGACGCCATCACGCTGTCCAGAGACACGTTCCCCAGATCTGTGGACACGGTGAGGCTGTTTGCCGTGAAGCCCCCCAGCTCTACCTGCCCCATGGCGGTATGGATGTCCACGGCGTCCAGGGACGCGTCTTCGGGGATTCCGATGGTCACGGCGGCCTCATCGCCGGAGGTGAAGAATTCCATGGCACTCAGGGCCGTGCCGGTGATGCGCAGGGTGTCCCCGTCCATCTCATAGTCCAGCAGGGCGGCGTGCTCGCCGCTGAAGGAGAGGTCGTACTCCCCCGTGGGGATCACAGATACGTTGCCCATATCGAGCTCCACCTCAATCCTGGAAAAGGCCGGCACCTGAACCCAGCTCTCCGTGGCCGTCCCTTCGTCTGCCGCGACCTCCACATGAACCATAGGCGTCTCGGCCGCCACGGCGGAGCCGCCGCCGAAGGGCATGTTCAGATGGGTCTGGGCCCCCAGGGCGAAGCCCGTCAGGGCCAGCAGACCGCCGGACATGGCCAGGAACGCCCCGGCCCCCAGGCACACTTTTGCAGGCAGGTTCATACCCGCGCCTCCCTTCTCATCAGCCAGCGGTTCAGGGCCCCGGCCATGGCCCGGAAGCACAGGCCGCCCAGGGCGAAGCTGCCCGCGATCATCAGCAGGCCCACGCCGCTGGACAGCATCCCCATGCCGCAGAAGAACATCATGGTGGCCATGCCCGCGCTGAACAGCACCGAGAAGCCCGACCAGGCGGTGACAATGCCCACACCGATGGCCACCACGCCGCCGATGGCCACGCCGGCCACCACGCAGACCACCACAAAAGCCAGGGCCAGCACCACAATCACCGCCGCAATGATCAGCGGGATGGCGATGGGGGCGGCGCAGATGGCCAGCAGCACCTTCCACAGGGAGCTGTGCCCGCTCCCCCGGGGCGGGGGCGTCCGCTCCGCCGGAGTCTCCCGCACCCGGTTGGCCCCCAGGATGCGGCCCACCAGCTCCGCCGGGGTGCCCAGCTCCTGCACCACCCGGGCCTCCCCCGCCGGGCCCGCCTCGTCAAAGTACTCGGTATAATAGGCCACAATCCGCTCCAGCTCATCCGGGGGCGTCCGCCCGGTGAGCAGGGCCCGCAGCTGGGCCAGGTACTCGTCACGTGTCATACGCGCTCCGTCCTCTCCTTGAGTCTGGAGCCATTGTACCACGCTTTTCTGAAAGGGCAAACTTAAGGAAGATTAAAATTCCATAAAAATGGCCGCTGCCACCGCCGCCGCGGCCATGGTTTTATGCATTTTTACCTAAAATCATATATATTTTATGGGTTATCGGCCGTCCGAAGGCCGCGCATGCCTGCGCCGACAGTTCCTTCCGACTACGGAACATCCTGGTTTTTGCCACTTTGGGGTTGTAAAAAATCAGATTTTGATATATTATGTACGGTGCGAAATTTTGTTAAAGGTATCAGGTGACTTGCATGAGCCTTCGTATCGGTATTGACATCGGCTCCACCACCGTCAAGGTGGTGGTGCTGGACGAACAGAACAAGCTGTTGTTCCGCTCCTATGAGCGGCACTACTCCAAGGCCCGGGAGCGGGCGGCGGAGACCCTGCGCTCCATCCGCGACAAGCTGACCGGGCAGCAGGTGCGCATCGTGATCACCGGCTCCGCCGGCCTGGGCGTGGCCAAGGCGGCGGACATTGATTTTGTGCAGGAGGTGTACGCCACCGCCGCCGCCGTCAACCAGTACATACCCGACACCGACGCGGTGATCGAGCTGGGCGGCGAGGATGCCAAGATCATCTTCTTCGGCGGCGCCCTGGAGGAGCGGATGAACGGCTCCTGCGCCGGCGGCACCGGCGCCTTCATCGACCAGATGGCCACCCTCATGAACGTGAGCGTGGACGAGCTGGACGAGCTGAGCCTGAAGCACGAGAAGATCTATCCCATCGCCTCCCGCTGCGGCGTGTTCGCCAAGAGCGACATCCAGCCCATCCTCAACCAGGGCGGCCGCAAGGAGGACGTGGCGGCCTCCATCTTCCAGGCGGTGGTGGATCAGACCGTGGCCGGCCTCACCCAGGGCCGTGAGCTGAAGGGCAAGATCGTCTTCCTGGGCGGCCCCCTCCACTTCCTGAAGGGCCTGCGCCAGCGGTTTGTGGAGAGCCTCCAGCTGGACGAGGCCCACGCCATCTTCCCGGAGGACGGCGACTGCTTCGCCGGCATCGGCGCGGCCCTGTGCTCCTCCGACTACGCCGAGCGCCCCTTCGACGAGGTGCTGGAGCGGCTGGAGCAGAGCGTGGACAGCGTGGGCCTGGTGGACACCATGCCCCCCCTGTTTGACAGCCAGGAGGAGTACGACGCCTTCCTGGCCCGGCACAACGCCATGCATCCCCCCGAGGTGGACATTCACACCTACACCGGCGACGCCTGGCTGGGCATCGACGCCGGCTCCACCACCACCAAGATGGCCCTGATCACCGCCGACGGCGGGCTGCTCTACACCTACTACCACTCCAACCAGGGCAACCCGGTGGCCATCGTGCTGGAGCAGCTGAAGGAGATCTACTCCCTGTGCGGCGGCCGGATTACCATCAAGGGCGCCGCCGTCACCGGCTACGGCGAGGATCTGATCAAAAACGCCTTCTCCTGCGACGCCGGCCTGGTGGAGACGGTGGCCCACTACAGCGCCGCCCGCCACTTCAACCCCGACGTGGACTTCATCATCGACATCGGCGGCCAGGACATGAAGTGCTTCAAGATCCGCAACGGGGCCGTGGACTCCATCATGCTCAACGAGGCCTGCTCCTCCGGCTGCGGCTCCTTCATCGAGACCTTTGCCAAGGCCCTGGGCTACAGCATCGCCGACTTCGCCAAGCTGGGCCTGCTGGCCAGGCACCCGGTGAACCTGGGCTCCCGCTGCACCGTGTTCATGAACTCCAGCGTGAAGCAGGCCCAGAAGGACGGCGCCAGCGTGGAGGACATCTCCGCGGGCCTGTCCATCTCCATCGTGAAAAACGCGGTGTACAAGGTCATCCGGGCGGCCAACGCCGACGATCTGGGCCAGCACATCGTGGTGCAGGGCGGCACCTTCCACAACGACGCGGTGCTCCGGGCCTTTGAGCAGGAGCTGGGCCGGGAGGTCACCCGCCCCACCATCTCCGGCATCATGGGCGCCTTCGGCGCGGCCCTGTACGCCCGGGATCTCCACCTGGAGAAGAGCACCCTCCTGGACGCCAAGGCCCTGGAGGCCTTCACCCACACCGCCAAGCCCGCCACCTGCAACCTGTGCACCAACCACTGCTCCCTCACCGTCAACACCTTCGACGGCGGGCGGCGCTTCATCTCGGGCAACCGCTGCTCCCGCCCCCTGGGCAAGGAGCGGGTGGAGAATCCCGATCTGATGCACTACAAGTACAAGAAGCTCCGCGCCCTCCAGGGCAAGGGGAGCGGAAACGGCGTCCGGGGCCGCATGGGCATCCCCTTCGGGCTGAACATGTACGAGAACCTGCCCTTCTGGTTTGAGTTCTTCACCCGCCTCAACTTCGAGGTGGTGCTCTCCCCCGAGTCCTCCCGCAAGCTGTACCTGAAGGGCCAGCACACCATCCCGTCGGACACGGTGTGCTACCCCGCCAAGCTGCTCCACGGCCATGTGGAGGCCCTGGTGGAGGAGGGTGTGGACGCCATCTGGTACCCCTGCATGTCCTACAACAACGACGAGGGCATCGGCGACAACCACTACAACTGCCCGGTGGTGGCCTACTACCCCGAGCTGCTGGCCGCCAACGTGCCCATGCTTAAGCAGACCAAGTTCCTCAACCCCTATGTGGGCCTGTGGCGGCACAAGGACTTTACCAAGCGCATCGCCCAGCTCATGGAGGAGCACTTCTCCATCCCCAAGCGGGAGACCGAGGCGGCGGCCAAGGCGGCCTATGAGGCCTACGACGCCTACGTCCACGACGTGCGGGAGACCGGGAAGCAGTACATCGACTACGCCCGGGCCCACAACATGCCCATCATCGTGGCCTGCGGCCGGCCCTACCACATTGATCCGGAGATCAACCACGGCATCAACGATCTGATCACCTCCTTCGGCTTCGTGCTGGTCACCGAGGACGCCCTCAGCTACCTGGAGGGCTACGCCCCCCGGAAGGTGCTCAACCAGTGGACGTTCCAGAGCCGGATGTACAACGCCGCCCGCTATGTGTGTACCCAGCCCGACATGCAGGTGGTGCAGCTGGTGAGCTTCGGCTGCGGCACCGACGCCATCACCACCGACGAGCTGCGGGACATCCTGGAGCAGGGCGGCAAGCTGTACACCCAGCTGAAGATCGACGACATCAGCAATCTGGGCGCGGTGAAGATCCGCGTCCGCTCCCTCATGGCCGCCATGGATGCCCGCA
>ERZ1643247.946-NODE-946-length-30393-cov-9.556925_pt1 | contig 30393 bp, 26 predicted proteins | sample MGYA00579264_ERZ1643247 | MGnify/ENA primary metagenome ERZ1643247 (study PRJEB29033, sample SAMEA4952262) | chicken gut metagenome | biome: Broiler Chicken; feature: Gastrointestinal Tract; material: Caecum | place: Ireland | collected 2018 | study: Broiler... | reverse complement strand
TTCTTACTAACTGATTAAATGTTGGCATTCCATTTCACCTCCTGATTGATTTCTCCAAATGTGTTTGGTTTTTACGGCTGCTATTATTCATAGTAAATGTGCGCACAAAAATAACTGCATTTTCATGCACGCCTGTTCATTATAACTTTGTCTTTTTTCAAAGTCAAGGGGTTTTGGTATTTTTTTATCACCGGTGAATATAAAAAATCCCCAGATAGCTTTCCACTATTCGGGGATTTCAAGATAAGGACATGTTCCGCACAATTCCGGCTGTTCTGTCCGCTCGGCGTTGCACCATTTCAGGCGCTCCGCCTGTTCCGGACACTGCCCGCACCGCTCATACATAACAACGTCACTGAGCAGCAGCCCTTTGAATGTGTAGGAATCATCCTTATTGATATCATACTGCTGGCGGCGGCTGATCATATCCTGATTATGTTCCAGCCATTCTTCCTGCTCCGGCGTCAGAGTATGTCCGTGGGAACACAGCACATAATCCAGATCCGGCTGCAGACTCTCTTTTGCCAGCGGATTCCGAAATTCGATAAATGCGATATAACCCTGCCGCAGAAGCTCCTGGATCGGTTCCAGAACATCCTTTCCTGCATTCAGGATCCTGCGGGCGGTCTCTGCGTGATAAGTCTCTTCTTTGGAGTAAAAAACTCCGTCCGGCGACAAAAAGCCATCTGCCATCGTTTCTCCCCTCGCTTGATACCGGCGGTATCCGGGCGTGTCCAGACCGAACATCTTCGTTTCGCTACCGCCTGCCGCAGTTATGGGCAGCGGAAGATTCGGACACGCTCATCATACCGTCTTTGTCTTTCTTTTTCCCGGGATTTACTCCCGCTTTTTCAGTGAAGATTATTCTTCCGGCTGGAACTCTTCTTTGCCTACGCCGCAGATCGGGCATACCCAGTCTTCCGGCAGATCTTCAAATGCTGTTCCCGGCTCGATTCCGTTATCCGGATCGCCGATTTCCGGATCATATACATATCCACATGGTTCGCAAACATATTTCTTCATTGTTTTCTTTTCCTTTCTGCTGAAATATTTTTATCAGTCAGATTTCACCCGACTGTCCGCACTCATTATAGCAGATAACCTCACAGATTACAACGTAAGAAGTTTCCTTCGTTTTGCCGTCTGTAACAGTTCAGCCTTGCTGAACCGTTACAGGCAAAATCCATTTAAAATCGCCTTCGGCGATGGGATTTTGCACTCCTGAATCACATTCTTACGGTCTGCGCAGCATGTGCGCAGACCTGGGCTGAACTGTAACTGCCGTCTGTACACTTCAGCCGACGGAACGGTTGCTGCCGCCCTTTTATTTCTTTTTGCCCAGATTTTCTCCCTCTTTGGCTCTGTCGATCACCTGCTGGCGGAAATTGATGACCTGATGTTCATATTCTTCCTCCATAAAGCGGGAAGTAATCATGAAATCCGCAGTCGCCTTATTATTTGCGATGGGAATATCATACACCTGGGCAATACGAAGCAGAGCTTTTACATCGGGATCATGGGGCTGCGCCTCCAGCGGGTCGGAAAAGAATACCACAAAATTGATGGATCCTTCCACGATCTTTGCGCCGATCTGCTGGTCTCCGCCCAGCGGGCCGCTGTTGTAGCCTTTCACCGGAAGGCCTGTTGCCTCTGTGATCATCCTTGCCGTCGTTCCGGTTCCGCACAGAAAATGACGCATCAGAATGTCTTTATGTTCCTCACACCATTTGATCATTTCCTGCTTTTTGCCGTCATGGGCGATCAGGGCGATGCTTTTCTGTTTTCCTATTGTAAAGCTGATACGTTCGCTGCTCATTCAACTTCCTCCTTCTTTTCCTGCAGACGGTACAGGTTCGGACGCCTGCCCCTCTTCTCAACTCATTTTTCTCCTGTAAAGAAGCGTGCCTGAGTGCCCGCAGCAACTCCGATGTCCTGCTGTCACAGCACTCAGGCACGCTCCGGGTTCAAGATTAATATTCCTGAACGTATGCGGCAACCTGTTTGTCCCAGATCTGAATGTGGTTCAGAAGCCACTCCACAACATTTTTCTTCACTGCTTCCACAAATGCTTCTGTCGGACCTTCCTCCTCTTCAAGCATCTCCCGCAGTTCTTCCACTGCCTTCACAAATTTCGCATGCTGGTCCTTATGCGCCTGCAGCAGCGGATAATTATGTGTCTCCTGAAGCTTCTCTTCATCATTAAAGTGAAACTCTGTGTAATCCATCAGGAAATCCAGAGTCTGCACCGCTACATTTTTCTCTTTTCCCGGCTGGCATTCTTCAGTCAGCTTGTTGACTCTCGCGATCAGTTCTTTGTGCTGCCCGTCAATCTCCTGATTTCCTGTTTCCAGATATTTGTCAAATGTGATGCTCATGTTCTTCGTCCTCCTTACTCTTCCGGCTGGAACTCATCTTTGCCCACGCCGCAGATTGGACATACCCAGTCTTCCGGAAGATCCTCAAATGCTGTTCCCGGCTCGATTCCGCTGTCCGGATCGCCGATCTCCGGGTCATAAACATATCCACATGGTTCACAAACGTATTTTTTCATTGTTTTCCCTGCCTTTCTTGGTTCTGTTTTCCGTTTTTTGTTCCTTTCGAACGGTCACTCCCATTATATCAGATAACTTCCCGGATGACAACGCAAGAAGTAACGGTTCAGCAAGGCTGAACTGTTACCGTATGGAAACGCAGTACGCTTACAGTTCTTGCGTTTTTTCCCCGCTTCCATTATAATCATGCTGAATGCGGCCTCTCCGGTTCCTGTCCTGGGGCTGATGGGCTGCGCACTGTGCGGGCTTTCCGTAGGCATCATGTGGCCAGGCACGTTCAGCCTTGCCGCAGAAGCCTGTCCGAAAGGCGGAACTGCAATGTTTGCCCTGTTTGCCCTTGCAGGTGACCTGGGCTGTTCCACCGGTCCCTCCCTGGTAGGGTTCGTTTCCGGACAGTTCAACGGGGTTCTGCAGACCGGACTGGCTGCCGCAATCCTGTTCCCGCTGGCTTTCCTTGTGGGACTGCTGCTGTTTCGAAGAAACCACCGTGCGAAAATGTAAAACAGCTGTGACAGCTGATATTCCTTTCTTTGGGAATATCAGCCGCCACAGCTGCTTTTTTATTCTTCCGCTTTATGCCGGAACGATCATCACTCTCTGCCGCCAGCTCAACGCAAACGGTATGTGTACCAGTTCCAGACTGGCACAAATCTTATCCGCACAGGTCACCACCCAGGCTTCTTTGCACGTTGGCATCGGTCCAAGAGGGAACATATGCGTCAAAATGATTCCGCGTACTTTCTCGTCGATTCCAAACTGTTCCTCACTCGCCCAGGCTGCTGCTTTCGGATGGTAAAATGCCTGATGCAGCTCCCCTTCCGGCAGCTGATCCTTAAAGTCATAAACGCAGAAATCATGGAGCAGCCCCGCGATCGCCGCAATTCTCTCGTCACAATCCCTGTTTTTTGCCATCTTCCACGCGATATAAGATACATTAATGCTGTGTTCCAGCCGCGAGGTCTTCTGATGCTGCAGATAATTTCCAAGTTTCAGAAATTCTTTGTTCCTGAGAATCGGTTTTACAATTTCCAGAAACTCAGAATCGATCTCCTCCGATACAATAAGCTCCATGGGTACCACCTCCTGCACACTGCCCAAACTGTTGCTTCTGATTTTATTATGAATATATCCTCCGGACAAGTCAAGGGTTACAGAAAAATCCTAAAAAACTTTTCAAAGAATTGCAGGCAGGCGACTTTTTTACATATCCAGCACTTTTATCTCAAAACCGCTCACTTCGACATCTGCCCGTTCCGCAAACATCGCCAGATATGTACCCGTGAAAGTCATGGTCCTGGTACTCTCCGTGCAGAGTCCTACGGTCAGTCCTGTGCCCAGTTTCACATAATTTTCTCCGTCCGTGCTGAACAGGAACGTATAATTTTCCCTGTCCGTCACGATCCGCAGCCAGAGACTGCCGTCCGCGGAAAGTTCTGTTTCCATCTGTGAGGTAACCGCAAAAATATCGTGTACATGCTTTGCCAAACATACCTTCCACCGGTCCAGTTCCCTGGTCAGATAAATCTCATAGTGGTAATCATGGTTGTAATAAGCGCTCAGTCCGACGCGCATACCCTGTACCTGTCCCAACGGACGCAGGCGCAGCGTTGTGATGGTATCAAAGCCTTTCTGCCGGACGCCGACCCATGTGGGCGAATCCTGATCATTCAGTGTAATCTGCGTTCCTTTCAGCAGCAGCTTCTTTTCTTCCGGCATCCGCACATAATTCTTCCGATCCGGGTTACGGAGGAAATTGTAATGTGCGGAAAATACATCACCGGAAAAATCTTCTGTGAAATCTCTGCATACCGGCTCTGCCTTTCCCGGCAGCGGTCCTTCCATCTCAAGATCGATCAGGCCGTGATCTCCAACGACCGGCCATCCATCCTCTGTCCATACCACCGGTGCCAGGTAGGTTTCCCTGCCCAGATTGTGCAGCAGGACACGGTTGTTTTCCCCTCCGCACGGACGGATCGCCAGACATACCATCCACCAGTTTCCGTTGGCGTCTTCCATCAGATCCGCATGGCCGGTGCAGTAGATCTTTTCCCTCATATCTTCCTTATGAGAAAGAATCGGATTATGCGGACACGGCTCATACGGTCCATAGGGATGATCCGCCCTCTGGATAGTTTCCATATGTCCGTATTCTGTACCGCCTTCCGCGAGCATCAGGTAATACTTTCCATTGACCTTATACAGATGCGGTCCTTCCGGATAACGTCCTCCGCAGCCATAACTGAGTACCTTGCTCTCAGTAAATTTCTCTCCGGTAAACGGATCCAGCTCACAGATCAGAATACAGGAACGGCCTTCCTCATCGTCTGCGGCAGAGGTAAAATAAACCTTTCCGTCATCGTCAAACAGCAGGGATGGATCGATGCCCCCCTGGTCGATCCGCACGGGATCCGACCATCCCTTATCCGGTTCCTTGCTGTGAACAATGAAATTTCCGCCGCTGCTGACATTGGTGGTCGTCATAAAAAACCAGCCGTCATGGTAACGCAGGGTCGGCGCAAAAATTCCTCCCGACGGACGGCATTTTTCCAGCGGAAGCTGCTCGTCGGTGGTCAGACAGTGACCCAGCAGTTCCCAGTTGACCAGGTTCCTGCTGTGATAAACCGGCACTCCCGGAAAATACTCAAAAGATGAATTTACAATATAATAATCATCGCCCACACGACAGATGGACGGATCCGGATTATATCCGGAAATAATTGGATTTCTATAAGACTGATTCTGCATACTGCGATGTCCCCCTTTCACGATTCTTTGGATCTCTCCTCTTTGCCCTGCAGATATTGCGCTGGGCAGAAATCCGCTCACCATTTGTTTTATGCCGCTATTTTTTCAGCACAAATACTTTCTTATTTTCTGTTTCACTGCTTTCGCCGATCATAACCTCAAAACTTCCCGGTTCGCTGTCCCAGCTGCCGTCGGCGGTATAGAACCGGAGCATCTCTTCACGGATTTCAAAGGAAACTTCCTTTTCTTCTCCCGGCTCCAACGTAACCCTCTGATAACCTTTCAGCTGTTTCACAGGACGCACCACGCTCGCCGCCACATCGTGCAGATAGAGCTGGATCACATCCGTTCCCTTTCTGCTGCCGGTATTTTTCACTGTGACGCTGGCGGTAATCGTCCCTTCCCTGGTCATCTCTTCCCTGTCAAGGCGCACTTCCGAAACAGAAAATGTCGTGTATCCAAGTCCATAGCCAAAAGGATACAGCGGCTTATTGGGAATGTCAAGATATTTTGAGAGAAAACGGTTGGTATCCTCCGCTCCTGAATAAGGCCTTCCTGTCGGAAATTCATCGTAATGTACCGGAACCTGCCCGACACAATATGGAAAACTCATCGGCAGCCTTCCCGTCGGCTCACAGGCCCCTGTCAGTGTACGGATCAACGCAGGACCGCCTTCCGTTCCTGGCATCCATGCCTCCAGGATCGCGCAGGCATTGTCCCGTACCAGGCGAAGATCCAGCGGACGCCCGTTAAACAGGACAACGGCGGTCTTTGGATTGATGGATGTAATTTCTTTCAGCAGTTTCTGCTGCACTTCCGGAAGCTCCAGTACCCCTCGGCTGGTAGCCTCTCCGGTCTGAAGATAATGTTCACCCAAAAGCAGCACAACCTTGTCCGCCTGCCGCGCCGCCTCGCAGGCTTCCTTCCACATGGCTTCCCGCTCCTGCTCCGTATAGCTTTCCTGACTGTCCTTGCCGAACCCTACCAGCCTGGTCTCCGGATCCAGTACCGGACATCCTTTGGCAAAGGTAAAATTCCAGCCAGCCGCCAATGTCTCCGCTGCTTCTTTTACCGTCACTGTATCCGCCGGATCGCCGAGGAACGACCAGCCGCCAAGCATCTGTTTCCGGTCCGCATAAGGACCGATGAACGCAACTTTTTCCTTCTGTTTCAAAGGCAGAAAATCTCCGTCATTTTTCAGAAGTACAAAGGAACGCTCCGCCGCCTCCTGTGCCAGCGCACGGTTTTCCCCGCACAGAATCACACCGGCTTCCTTCTCAACATCCGCGCCTTTAAACGGATTTTCAAAAAGTCCCAGTTTGTTTTTTAATTCCAGGATTCGCAGAACAGCTTCGTCCAGCAGCTCTTCCTTTACGCTTCCTTCCCGGATCAGATGCCCCAGTTTTTCCGGGTAAACGCCGGACATCATATCGATATCCACTCCCGCCTCCAGGGCACGTCTCGCCGCGTCTGCACGGTCACTGGACAATCCATGGGCAACGGTCTCTCCGATCGCTCCAAAATCACTGATCAGCACGCCGTCAAATCCCATCTCTCCACGAAGAATGTCGCGCATCAGCGTTTTGTTTACTGTCGCAGGTATGTCATTGACTGTGTTGAACGAAGTCATGACCAGGGCTGCACCGGCATCCACCGCCGCCTGATACGCCGGAAGATAATATTCCCGGAAAGTCCGTTCCGTCAGCTGGACCGTATTGTAATCCCGTCCGCCGTCCGGCGCGCCGTAACCAGCAAAATGTTTTACACAGGCCGCCAGAGTCTCATCTCCCGCCAGGTCATCTCCCTGGTAACCGCGGGTCATCGCCTCCGCAAACCGGCCGTTCAGCCACACATCCTCACCGGTAGACTCCATCACACGGCCCCAGCGGGCGTCGCGTACCAGATCCGTCATCGGCGAAAAAGTGACATGCAGACCTGCGGCTGCCGCCTCTCTTGCCGCCATCTTTGCGCACGCTCCGGAAAGCTCCGGACGGAACGACGCGCCCTGCGCCAGCGGGATCGGATAGACTGTGCGGTATCCGTTGATCACATCCAGCATAAAGATCAGCGGAATATGATGGGGATGGTGTTCCATATATTCTTTCTGTATCTTTTTGATTTTTTCCGCGCCGTAAACGCCGAGAACGGTTCCCGCCAGGGAAATATCCTCCCTTGCCACACCCATGTCCTGCATCGGTCCCATCGCCGCGGAATCCTCCGCCAGGAGCTGTCCGGAAATCTGGAACAGCTGTCCGATTTTTTCTTTCAAGCTCATATCGTGAAGCAATGCTTCCAGCTCTGTATGCTGCATTTTTCTTCCTCCTAGTCTACTAGTTATCTTTCTGCTTTATACCTGAACCGGAGAATCTCCGGCACACTTCCCAATCTCTTATGATACCGTTCGTCTCCATTTAGCATCCTGCCCCTTCGCCATTGACCATTCTCAAAACTTCCTTCTTCCATTGAAAGCACCGTCAAATGTTTCTGTCCGCTTCCTCTCCGCGGAAGCAGGCGAATGTCTGTATTGCATCCTGCGATAAAGAAAGACTCTTCACTGTCTTCAATGATCATTCCGGCACATCCAGGCTCAGAAAGAGAATGTTTTCGATATGACAATTCCAATTCACAACCGGCCAACCGAAGAATAGTTCCCTTTTCATGTTCATTTTTCTGTAAGTATCCATGCATGGAATCTGTTCCTCGGTACTGAAAATAAATTTTTTTCATACTGTCCATCAGCTCGTAGGAACGCGCCAAAAATCGTCCGGTTCCATTATAGACGAAAGCCAGTTCATCAATCTGGAGTTTCTCCAGTACTTCCTGATCCGTTGCGGATAATTCTTCCTCCTCTTTGTCTGCCCGAAAGTCTTCAATGCCAAACGGTGAAAAGCCAAGTGTATGATAAATTGCAAAAGCCGGAAATACATTGGAAGCCGTCACTGCATCCCGGCGTGCCTCAGGAATCAAAAGCGGGGCTCCGCCTGCAGTATACTCTCTGCATACACCGTCAAAATCTGACAGATAAATATCCGGTGCAAAAATATCAATACTTTCTGCAGCAATTCTCCAAATCGAAAGATTACGAGCGATCGGTCCTCCGCTTGGATAATTACCCGGTCGGTCCGGAAACTGATTCAGCCATGCATTGACATACATTGGAAGCGGATACTCCTCTTTTCCCGCGGATGCGATTTCCTCCACAGCACAGGCATAATGCCATGCCATAAACATTTCCGGCGCTGTTTCCTGATAAAGCTGTTCCCAGGAAATTCCCGCAAATTCAGAATTCAGCTTCTGAGGAACCGGTTTTGCAAATGCCTCCTCTGCCGGCACAGAATAATCTCTGTCCGCTCCAAGAAATCCAATCTCATTTTCCACCTGCACCATCAACACAGTATGCTGCTCTCCATCCTTTTCTTTCAGGAATTTCATCAGCCGACGGAACGCTTTCTGATCAGCCCGAACGGCCTCCTGGCAAAGCGGCGTCACGGTATCCGAAAGGATTCCTCCGGGGTAACACGCACGCTGAAACCTGTCTGTATCCCTTTTCACCCATTCCGGAACGTAACTGCTCTCACCGTTCTTCCAGAGACCGAACCACAGAAGTACAAGCCGCATCTTCTCTTCTCGCGCCTGCTCCAGAATGCCTTCCGTAAGCGAGAAATCAAAACAATCTTCCTCGGGTTCTACAGTTTCCCAGGTAACCGGCACGATTAAAGTATTCAGATGAAGTCCTCGAATGCCGGGCCATACTTTCTTTTTCATATATTCCAGACTGGATGCACTGGAATTATGAATTTCTCCAGCCAGCATAAGATAAGGTTCACCGTCCACATACAGAGTCGGAACCCCCTTTCTGTCCTCTGCCACATAAGGCAATATGCTCATCTGCCACACCTCCATTTCTCTTACACAACATTATAGCAGGTCTCCGAGTACAGAAAAATGTCATATCCTGACCTGTTTCCTGTCGTATTCAGACATTTTGCTGTCCGCGCCGCAAATATATCTTAACTTTTTTATCCCTTCAGTCCGGACATTTTAATACCCTGGATAAAATATTTCTGACAGGTTGCAAAAATTACAAACACAGGAAGCAGAGCTACCAGTGACATTGCCATCATCTGTCCCATCTGCACATTTCCCTGTGATCCTTTAAAGAACTGCTGACCGATCGCAATCGTAAATTTCGCAAAAAATAGATTGTTAGACCCCCCTGAATTAGCAATTCTATTATTGGAATAATCAAAAGAACATGATAAACTTATCAGAAAGAAATTTAGATACATCCGCATTCTGCCTCCTGCAGAATTACCGGTTTTTGATCAATTTTGATTTAGAAAGGATTTATATGACAACCGATTTTTACGCAAGCAGTAAAGTAAAGTACATACGTCCCATGAACTCTTGTGACGCCTCCCGTGTCGCTGAAATCCTGATTTTTGCCAAGCGAGCCGCCTATCGTCCCATTTTCCGTGATGACTATGTCTCTTTTCAAAAAATGTCTGTACTGGATCTCGCACTGTCCTACCGGGACAACCAAGACCTGCAAAAAGATGTATTCGTCTATGACGACGGAATCGTCCGGGGAATGATTTCCATTGACCCAAATTTTGCCCCCAGGGAATGGCATCTGAAGGAATTATATATCGACCCGTTCTTTCAGCACCAAGGGATCGGCAGCGCTCTGATGTCAGAATTTCTTTCTATGGCTGCCGATGCCGGTAGCAGACAGGTATCCCTCTGGGTTCTGGAGGCAAATACCGCTGCTCGCCGATTTTATGAATCTTTCGGCTGGCTCCCATCCGGCGAACGTAAGCTTGAGCCAGGCACCGACCAGTTTTTGCTGATGTATCGATCCGGCCAATGCCGCGGAAATGAATCTAAGAAAGGAGAACATTCCTATGGGAAATCGACATAACATGCCAAGAAAACACAAGAGAACCTCCCGCCTTCTGTTCCTTTCTGTCCTGATCCTGCAGATTCTTTTTGCAGTCTTCTGGTCCAGCCAAAAAGCGGGATTCTGGGTGGATGAACTATGGTCCTACGGACTGGCAAATTCCTACTATCATCCCTATGTATATATCGAAGGTCCTGTGGAAGAAGGCTGGGTGCCGGGAGAATATTTCGGGGATTACGTGACAGCAGACACAGAGCATCGTTTTGATTACGGTTCCGTCTTTTACAATCAGGAACAGGATACGCACCCTCCTTTGTTTTACATGGTGCTCCATACGATATCCTCATTTTTTCCGGAAACCTTCAGCAAATGGTATGGCCTTTTCCCCAATATCATTTACTTTTCCATAACTTCCATTCTGGTTTACTTATGGTGTTCGAAGCTCTCCGGCGGAAACCGAAATTTTGCACTGCTCGCCATGATCTTCTGGGGGTTCAGTATTGCCGCAATGAGCTGCGTGATCTATATCCGGATGTATATGCTCCTGACTATGTGGTTCGTCGCGACACTCTATCTGCACAGCTGCATGCTCATGGAAAACAGGCAGTCTTTCCGGCAACTGGCGGCACTTTTACTGATCACTTTTTCAGGATTCTTTACTCATTATTATTTTTCCATCTTGGGCGCCTTCCTCTCGGCAGGATACATATGCTGGCTGATGCTCCACAAACACTGGAAACGTTTATGGCAGTATGTTGTTACGATGCTTCTGTCTCTGGGACTTGTCTGGATCGTATTCCCGGATACCTTTGTCAAAATTTTCGGCAGGGACTCCAACCGGGGCGTACAGGCATACCAGAATCTGAAGAATGCCTCCAGTCTCCTGCCGCATTTAAACACCTATCTCGGAATCATCAACACAGAAATGTTTGCGGGGCATCTGGTACTCTTCCTTCTTGCTGCAGCGGCAGCCGCATTCTTTCTGAGACAGCTGCACATACGCCGCGCCGAAAACTCCATCCGGACCAGGCGCTTGTCTGACGCTTCCAGAAGGGAACAGAGAAAAGAAAAAAGAACAGAGCATTTGCTCGTCAGTCAAAGCGCCTGCGCAGCCCTGGGAATCGCAGCCGTTGACATCTGCATCTATACCATACTGATCGCATTGATCGCCCCTTATCAGGCAGACAGGTATATTTTCTGTATCTTTCCTGTCATTGCGATCGGGTTTACTATTTTGATCTGTAAGATTTTCTCTCTGACCAAAGAGAAAAAGAAGGGATTTCAGGCAGCCTGTATCCTGCTGCTGGTTCTTGTGGCGGGACAATGGATCCAGAGAACTCCCGGTTATCTGTACACAGAGAAGAAAAATAACGTTGCCCTCAGCCAGCAGTATTCGGACAAAGACTGCCTGTATATTACCTATGACTATAATCGCTATTTGCCCACAAACAATGTACTGGAACTGCAGAACTATCAGCGCGTCCTGACCGTAAAAGTCTCCGGCGAAGACTATATGCCGATAGATTCTGCCCTGCAGGAGACCATGACTTCACCGGTCGTTTATATTGACGGGATGATGAATGTCTCTGACGTGATCCAGTACATCACGAATGCGGGCGGCTACACAAAATCCACCGAGATATATCCCGATGATAAAACATATGTGATATATTTTGAAAAATAGCGCGTGCTTAAAAAATTCAAACAGACTCCGACAGCCCTTCATAGGCAAACCATCCAAAGTCCGCATATCCGCTGCTCTTTGCTCCTTCTGCCGATGCGTACATCCCGACCGTACATCCGGTAAACCCTCCGGCAATTTCGGTACTCAGCGGACGGATATCAACATCCCGGGCCATACAGTGTTTTACACCGTTTTGCTCGTAATAAAGATCCACGTTCAATCCATGGCAGACCATCCTGAGCACACAGACCCCATCCAGGACTTCCGCTACCGCAATCTTCTGATCCGCTCCATTTTCACAGCGGCGAATCCTGATACACGGGGTTCCCCGCTCATTGCGGACTTTTTCAAAGCGCAGATGATATCCATTGCTCTGCACCAGCGCAAGCCCTGCCGCTTCTTCCTCCTGCTCCGGACAGAAATCCAACAGTGCGCTTGCCTGCCAGGAGAAATGCCGCTGACGTACTCCCAGATAAGCCGGACTTGCCTCATCCCGCAGAGTTTCCGTTCTCAGCCGCAGCCGCAGCCATCCCTGCCGCTCTGTCAGCGAATACAAATTCTTCGCCGGATTCCTCAGCATCACAAAATCCATCGGCAGCCTGTCCTGCCAGAAATGATAAACGGTATCTTTCGGTTCAAAAGGATATTCTTCCATCGGAAGCTCGATGTGTTCCTCCAGTTTGCCGATTCCCGGATTCACCACGGGCCAGCCGTTTTCCCAGACGACTTTCGCAAGAAACGTTTCCCTTCCCATCAGCGTAAATCCCTGCTCCCGTCTTGACGCCAGCATGACCATATACCAACTGCCATCCGCAGCTTCCACCAGATCTCCGTGACCCACATAAACCACCGGATAATTCTTTCCAAGATGGCGGTGGGTCAGAATCGGATTGTCGGGATTTCCTTCATAAGGACCGCCAATCTGCCGGCTCCTTGCCACGGTGACACTATGATCCGGTCCGGTGCCTCCCTCTGCAATCATCAGATAATAATAACCTTCCTTCTTGTAGAGATGAGGTCCTTCCGGCCAGATCACGCCGTTCATCGCGCCTTTCCAGATTTTTGTGCTCTCTCCGGTGAGACATCCTTTCTCCAGATCCAGTTCCTGAACCCAGATTTCCCAGTCTCCATTATAGCGAACGCCCTCCGGATTCGGTCTGGTACCCACATAATAGCAGGTTCCGTCCTCATCAAAGAACAGGCTCGGGTCAATGCCCGGCGCTGCCTCTCCCAGCCACACCGGATCTGACCATGGCCCCTTTGGATCCTGTGCCGTTACATAGAAGTTTCCGCCGCCGGACACATTCGTTGTGATCATGTAAAAGGTTCCGTCGTGATACCGGATTGTCGGCGCATAGATACCCTGAGAATGTCCGCAGCCCTCCAATGGAATTTGAGAAGGCCGTTCCAGCACATGACCGATCTGCTCCCAGTTCTTCAGATCTTTGCTGTGAAAGATTGGCACGCCGGGAAAGTAGGCAAATGTTGAATTCACCAGATAAAAGTCCTCTCCCACCGCACAGATTGAGGGATCCGGATAGAAACCGCTCAAAATTGGATTTTGTACTGTTATCATAAAATTTTCTCCTTTGCATCACACTGCCCCGCAGAGAATCATCTGCAGGGCAATTTTTTTCATCACTCTTTTTCCGATACCGATCCGTTATTTTCCATCCCAAATCCGATAGTTGCCGCTCAGCGCCAGAAGCGCGAAGAAATACAGACAGTTGTCATAGTATCTTCTGTCTCCCTGCCGCAGCGGAGTTTCAAAGAATTTCTTCACACATACCGATGCCCATTTTCCTTTCGCCGCCAGGGACGCCTGCGCATTGGTTGCGGTGATGGCAACCGGATGCAACGCTTTCATTCCTTCCACCGGTGTTCCGTCGATCAGATAGACCCCATCGTTCCGTCCGCCTTCCGTCTCGCAGAAAAACTGCTGGAGCCTGTCTGCAATCTCACATTCCCACTCATCCGCAGCAAACCATGCATAATCCAGTCCGATATTGGCAATCGTACGGTAGGCGTCGCTGTAATACCAGTCATGACGTCCGCCGAACTGCTCCTGATGTCCTGTATGCGGACTTCCATCGTAATTGGCATACTCTGCGCACAGTCCCGTCTTCGGATGGCAGGCTTTTTTCAGATATTCCCTGCTGGCTTTTGCCGCCTCTTTCCAGAACAGACGGTCCTCCTCATCTGCCCAAAGAGCAAACAGCTCATAGAAATGAGGCAGATGATAAGACGGATCCGACCAGTCACATTCTGTAACAAACTTGATCAGATGGTTGCTTTTTTCCCACATAGGAGCGCCGCCCTTGCCGTCTTCGCCCTGGTGAAGACACTCTCTGAGGATGGCCCTGGCTTCTTTAGAATAATTGAAAATTCCCTCGCCGTCACCCCAGCGTTTCGATGCAAAAAACAACGCCATCGCAAAAAATTCCTCACCGTCCGGCGCCGGTCCATACGCATTCTTCGTTCCATCCGGCTGACAGGACCACGCAAAATATCCCGCATTTTCTCCCTCTTCCATATACATATAGGTCTTGGTCCACTTCCACAGACGGTCGAACTCTTCTTTTTTGTCCATCTGTACGCACATCATCATTCCGTAGGACATTCCCTCCGTGCGCGCGTCATGATTTCCGGTATCTTCCATGTATCCCATGTCCTCGCCTACCGGATGGTAAATGCGTTCCTCCTCTGATCCATAGAACATGGTCTGGAAACTGTCCTCAATCTTTTTGTCAATTTCTTCCTGTGTGTATCCGTTTTCCAGAAATACATTGCGGTACACGCCTGTCTCAAATGCTCCCTTCATTTTTGCTCCTTCTCTTATCTGTCTACTGACACTTTCTGTACTCATTCAAATTTTCCCAAAACAGATACAGGCATCCTCCTCAAAAACACTTCGCGACAGGAGAGATGCCCGCAACTGCTGGGTTTTTATTCAGTCTGAGTGAAACATGCCTGAACCCATCTGAAATTTTATCGTTTTTTCACGGTCATCAAGGTAATTCCGGACAGCGCCACAAGCAACAGAAATACATACAATACTGCCTGCGTTTCATCCCCCGTCCGCGGACTGCTGACCTTTTCTGTTTTTGTCTGATCTTTCGAGGTATCGGAAGTATTCGCCCCATTTTTTACAGGGGTCTGAGAGTTTTCCGTCGTTCGATCCACTGTCTGCGTCGGCACTTTCTCCGGCGTGCTTGTCGGTGTCGGCTTCGCTGTATCTGTTGGCGTTGGTTTTGGAGGTTCTGTCGGATCGGGCGCATCTGTCGGTGTCGGCTCTGGTGTTTCCGTCGGTGTCGGTTCCGGTGCATCCGTCGGTGTCGGTTCCGGTGTTTCTGTCGGTGTCGGTTCCGGTGCATCCGTCGGTGTCGGTTCCGGTATTTCCGTCGGTGTCGGCTCCGGTGCATCCGTCGGTGTTGGTTCCGGTATTTCCGTCGGTGTTGGTTCCGGTATCTCTCCTCCTGCTTTCTCGGAAGTTATAAGTACACCCCAATACTGAGTGGACTGCCAGGAATTATCTGTACTATCATTAAATTTTGCAACACTGATGCGTTCCCCTTTTTCATTGCTGTCATTGATCTGAGCATCAAATCCCAAAACTTCATTTCCCTGAAGCACTCTGCTTACAGGAATTTTCATTTCCACCAGATACCCGCTGTCCGTAAGAGAAACCGCTGACTCAAATCCTTCCTTTTCTCCATTGCTTCCATAGGATGCCACATTCTCAAAGGATACACGGAACTGTCCGTCATCCGCTTCATAATAAGGCGTTTTTCCGTTGTTCTCGTCTATGAAAATCTCGACGGAATCCTGTTCATGAGCATTGACACTGTCTGCGTTCAGAACAGAATCCTGCACATCAAAAAGCACATAGACTGCATGTTCGTCCCACAGTGTGCGCACAGTTCCTACTGCCCCATGCCATAGTCATAATATTCACAGAAGCGCTCTCAGCATCTCCCCACACCTCATCCATCATACCGTCAACCTGCGGAGTGCCATAAGCTGCAAGAACTTTATTTGGCTCAGGAATTTCATCCCGCGGATGTTCTTCCAGATAACCATCCGGATCAATTACCGCATAGTACGCCTGTTTAGGCGAATAGTCGCGGCGGAACAGACACGGAAAACTCTCTCTTCTCCAACTGTGTGCATCGTCGATTCCCCAGAAAGTCACACGCGCAATCGAATCCGCATGTTTCCTGTAAATCTGAAACAGTTCCGCATACACCTGTGCCTGCGCAATTTCCTGCTGTTCGGTAAGTCCTTCCGCTGATGCTCCGTTCACAGTTACATCCAATTCTGTTACAGAAATTTCCGCACCAGCCTCCTCAAACATTTCCATCGAGCGTTCTACTGTGGCAGATGCCAGATTTACATTATAATGTGACTGCATTCCTATTCCATCAATAGGAATCCCTCTGCTTTTCAGATCCTTAAACATCGCAGCCACAATTTCCGCCTTGTTCTGATCATTCAGATTATAGTCATTATAATACAGCTTTGCTTCAGGATCTGCTTCATGCGCAAACTGAAAGGCCAGTTCGATATAGTCATCTCCAATTGCCCGATACCATGCTCCTTGCCGCAGGCATTGTTTCCAGTCGCCGTTTTCCGGTAACTTTACTCCATCCAAAATCGCCTCATTTACCACATCCCAAGCGAGCAGCTGTCCGGAATATCTGGATGCAATTGTCTGAATATGTGTTCTCAGATGTTCAATTGCCTCCTCTCTGGTACAATTTTCCGCCATCCATTCAGGAGTCTGCTGATACCAGGCAAAGGTATGACCCACGGCAGCCAGATTGTTTTCATCGGCAAACTGAACCATATCATCTGCCGCCGAAAATTCATAATTTCCTTCCGATGGCTGCATTGCATCCGGTTTCATCAGATTTTCAGGTGTAATTGCATTAAAATGGTACAAAAGCATTTCCCGCTCCACGCCCTGCAGACTGGATGGGTTGTAAATATTTCCAATAAGGAAATCGTTCTGGTATACAGACTGAAGCGGCACCAGGGTCCGATCTACTTCCGGATCCTTTTCCTCCGGAGCCTCCACATAACTTGCTTCATCCGCTGCTCCAAACATTACTGCATCCAGATAAAAATCTTTCCCGATTCCTGCATCTGTTGTCTCAAAGTTCCATTTCAAGCTTGAGAGTTCCTCATCTCCAGGCGAATAACTTCCAGAAATTTGGGTCCAGACACCGGCCGGAACTGTGACAACGGCCATTTCATCCCACGACTGACCACTGGCCTGCGTTACTTTTTCTGCCGACAGTTTAAGTTCTGTCTCCTGAGGCGCATAAACCCATACGCTGTACAGATAATTCCCGCCTGACTTTATTCTCGCTGAAAGGTCGATGGCCGCGCCATGCCATGACTGGTTTCCTCTTCCGATAACCCCGAGAGAAGAAGTTCCGTCATATGCCGTTTCCTGCGTTGTATTTACAGATGCAGTTCCTCTCACTTCCACAGATTCTGTCCCTTCTTCAAAGGATTTGTAAAAGTAACGCAGTTCCTCCGGTATTTCCATGTCACCGGAATCACCGTCTCCCGGAGTTTCCTCTGCTTTTTCCGTCAGTGTAATCGAAATATCATCCGCATAAAAATCTTTTGTTTTATTTTCCTCACCGTTTGTTTCCAGATTCAGTGATATTTTTTCAAGATTTTCAGGCACCTCATAGGTACCCGTCAGTTCCGTCCATTCTCCTGCCACAGTATCTACCGAAGCGATCCACGGATAGTCGGTCTGTCCGCCGGACAAATTTTCCAGCGACAGAACCATCTTTGCCGTTTCCTCGGTTCGTACCCACGCACTGATCGTGTAAGTATTACCCGCCTCCAGTACTCCGGTAACATCTTTTGCGATGCCATTCCATCCGTCCGTGCGATCAGTCACATATGCCGCATGTCCGCTGTCAGGTTCAATACCCTCTGTGTGATTCTGCTCTCCGGTCACTTCCATAGTAGCACCTCTGGCAGAAAATTCATACTCCATTCCCTCAAAATTTTCTTCCAGAATCAGTAAATTTTCCTGTGAACTCCATACCGTCTGCGGTATATTTACTATAGAAATACCCATGACAGCCGCCAGAAGATATGCTCCTGCCCGTTTCCCCACTCGTTTCATTCAGGTTTCCTCCTCTTACTCTTTCACGCCTCCAATCGTAAGACCTGCAACAAAGTATCTCTGCAGGAACGGATAGAGGCAAACAATCGGAAGCATTGTAATGATCGTTGCCGCTGCACGAATGGAAGTCGGCGTAACCGCTCCAGCAGCTTCCACCGCGTTCTGCATCGTCTCCGCCGTCGCTCCCTGGTTGGTGACAGAAGAAAGCAGCTTCATCAACTCGTACTGCATTGTCGTATACTGATCGCTCATACGGTTGTACAGCATCGCGTCAAACCAGGAGTTCCACTGTCCGACCGCGATAAACAGCGCTACCGTCGCGTATACCGGCTTGCACAGCGGAGAAATGATCTTGATGAAAATCGTCATATAGCCTGCTCCGTCCAACTGCGCGGATTCCTCCAGGCTGTCGGAAATTCCAAGCATATAGGTTCTCATGACCAGCATGTTAAACGCGCCGAGCATCCCTGGGATCACATAAACCCAGAAGCTGTTCGTCAGGCCCAGTCCCTTGTAAACCAGGAAGACCGGAATCATACCACCGTTGACGTACATGGTGATGACCCAGAACAGAGAAAGCTGGCTCTTAAACAAGAATTTCTTTCTGCTGACGATAAACGCCAGGAGCGCGTTCGCCGCCAGGCCGAACACGGTTCCAAGAACGGTTCTGGCAACGCTGATATATGCTCCCGTAATCAGGTTATCCTTCTGAAGAACGGTAGAGTAGTTCTGCAGGGACCATTTTCTCGGCCACAGATAAATTCCGCCGCGCAGCGCATCGGTTCCGTCGTTGAAGGATACCGCCAGTGTGTTCAGTACCGGATACAGCGTGATTACCACAAACGCGATCATAAAAATCGCATTAAAGATCGTAAATAACTCACCGCCTACGGTTCTCTTATATTTCGGCATGGATGCCGAATAATCCTGTTCCTTTGCTTTTGTCCGTTTCATTTCTACGCACCTCCTAAAACAGCTGCTCGTCGCCGGTTCTCTTCGCAAACTGGTTGGCAAGCACAATCAGCACGATGCTGACGAAACTCTTGAAAATACCGGCTGCAGTACCGATTGCATAGTCTCCCTGGCTGATGCCCCATTTCAAGACGTAGATGTCGATGGTCTGGGATACGCTTTGCACCAGGCCGTTGCCCAGCAGGTACTGAATCTCAAAGCCTGCGTTGAGGACATTTCCCACATTCATCAGAAGCAGGATCATCACCGTCGGACGGATGCCAGGCAGAATAATATGACGGATCTTCGCCCATCTTCCGGCGCCGTCGATCGCGGCAGCCTCGTAAAGCGACGGGTCAATCGCCGTAATTGCCGCCAGATAGATAATCGCGTTCCATCCAGTTTCCTTCCATACATTTGAGAAACCGACGATCCACCAGAAGTAGTCCGGATTCGCAAAGAAATTGATCGCCTGATCGGTCGCTCCTGCCTTCATCAGCAGTTCGTTGACGATACCTGTTCCGGAAAGAATGTCTCTCAGGATACCGGTAACAACGATCCAGGAAAGAAAGTGCGGCAGATAGGAAATCGTCTGCACTGCTTTTTTCGCGAATTTCATCCGAATCTCATTCAGCAGAATCGCAAACACAATCGCCGCCACAAAGGTCAGCACCAGGTTGATAATGCCCATTGCCAGCGTGTTGCGGATGACCTCCAAAAAGGAGGAGTCGGAAAACAACTGCTGGAATTTCTGAAGTCCCACAAACTCGGATTTAAACATGCCGAGCGCCGGTTTGTAATTCTGAAACGCAATCACCCAGCCGCCGAGCGGCAGATAGTAAAAGATCACTCCGTAGATCACGAAGATCGCTGCCCAGAACATCAGAACCTTCTGACGTTTAAATTCCTTCCAGTCGAATTTTGTTTTCACTCTTTTCTTTTTCGACGCCATAATTTTTTCTCCTTTTCCATACCTCAAAACCCCGACAGGCGACTATGGATCGTTTCCACAGCCGCCTGTCCTTCAACCGTTCGCTTTATTCTGCGTATTTTGCAGCTTCTTCGATTCTGCGGTCAAGCTCTTCCTGCATCTCATCCAAGAAGTCCTGTGGATTACATGCATTGTAAGCTTCCATATATTCTTCCCAGCCCTGCTCAAAATCGTCAGCCATTACAACCTTGGGCAGCCACTCGTGCTTGCACTCACCCATCTTGGTCCATGCGGTTCCGCCCGGTGTCGCGGTCGTCATACTGTTTGAATAGGTATACATCGCATACCACGGTCCCGGCTGCGGTGTTCCCTCGCCCAGCATTTCCGCATAAGTCTGACATCCGTATGCCTCCAGACATCTCTGTACGTCAGACGGAAGTGTCTGCTCAAACATACTCGGCTGCTCTCCCGGGTTTGCCGCGTTCAGCTTGTCGTCCAGCATACCGGTATAGTTCGGCAGGTAAGAATAGCCACAGAACTCGGACGCCTTGTAAGCGGTATCTGCTGCCTGCGCGTTCTGCTCTTCTGTTCTGTAATACAGTCCATCGTCTCCTACCTCATAGTCGACTCCTTCCACGCCCCATCCGCGGAGAATTCTGACCTCCGGGCTGAGCAGGTCGTTCAGGAACTGAAGAACACCTTCCACATCTTCACAGCTTACAGTAATGCCGACGCCATTGGACGGGTCAATCATCTTTCCAGTCGTTCTCCACTGATTCGGCGTATCCTCATCAATACCAATCGCCAGCGGTACATAGTTGCAGCCCTGTGCGTCCAGTCCCTGCTGCTTCATTGTGTCATAGACCTGCGAAAACTGCCACTGCTGGTCAACCATTCCAAGCACCCGTCCGGTGGACAGCTTCGCGATGTACTCATCATAGCTCTGTGTAAAGCACTCCGGATCAACGATTCCCTTCTTATACTCCTCATTCAGCTTCTGGAAATAGCGCACCGCAGTGTCTGTTGTGTTGTAATCCACGATCGTCTCTGTCTCCGGGTCTACGATAACAGAACCGTCGTTCGGATATCCGGCAAGAAACTGCGGCGGATTCTCCAGACAGAAGTAACGCCAGTCATCACAGAGAATGGTATAAGGAATGTTTGGCGTTCCGTCCTCCATCGTCGGGTTGGCTGCGTTGTAATCCTCGAGAAGCTGGAAATACTGATCCAGTGTCTTTACCTCCGGATATCCTGCCCACTCCAAAACTCTCGTCTGAATCCAGAAAGCCTCGGCCGGCTGTGTCGCCATATCCTTCTCATACGGGTTTCCGAACTGTGGAATAATGTAAATATGACCGTCTTCCTGACGTACCTTTTCCCAATCCTGCTCTGACCAGAAGTTGGTCAGATTTGGATAATCTCCGGACTCCAGATAATCCTCCAGAGGAATCAACGCTCCCGCGTCGATCAGCTGCTGTCTTCCATCGCTTCCGTCAATAATATCCGGATACTCGCCTCCGGCGATCATCGTTCCCACTGCCTCGGAAGCGGTCTGGCCAGTCAGCCAGGTTTCCTTTACCTTAGCGCCTGTAATTTCTGCGATCTTCTGCTGTACCACGTTGTCATCGTTGATTTCCGTTCCGGGTACTGCGAAGAATGCTGTGTACTCTCTGATTCCTCCGTCTTCTCCTGCGGAAGATGTTCCTGTGCTTCCTTCGCTGTTGCCTCCGCCGCCACAGCCGGCCAGCATCCCTGCAGCAAAGACAGATGTCATCAGGATTGCCGTCAACTTCTTCAATTTCATCTTCTTTCCTCCTTCTTTTTTGTACAAGATCGTCTTGTTTTATGATTATATTTTACATTTTTTGTGCATTTTCACAACCAGACAAACCATGTATTTTATCCTGACAAATTATATGTCTTTTTCCCGGGATTTTTTTCTGAATTTTGACGGCGTACATCCCTTTACCGCAATAAAGCGGTTGATAAAATAATCCAAATCATGATACCCTACTTCTTCCGCAATCTCATATATTTTCTTATCCGTTCGCAGCAGCAGCTCTGCCGCCTGCTCCACCCGGTAATTGTTCAGATATTCCTTAAACGAAATCCCATGCTTTTTCTTAAAGATCTGTCCCAGATAAGCGCTGTTTACATAAAACTTCCGACTCATTTCCTTGAGTGTGAGATTTTCCGGATATCGCCGGCTGACCTCCCGCTCCACTTCTGCCAAAACACCCCTGGATCCCTTTCTTCTGAGCTGTACAAGATACTCCGCATATTCACGGACAAATTGTTCCAGATGTGACCGGCTTCCCCGCATGGTATGGAGATCAAACGCATTGTTCCGTATCATGGAAAACACTTCTTCCTGAGAAACCTTATCATCCTGCTGAACAGCCAGATGCACCAGTCCAAACAGAAGATAATGCAGATTCATATCGATCATCTGACTGTTCATCCCCATATTGCCCATCCGGCGGTATAATTCCGCCACCTTCTGTGCAATCGTCTCGGTTTCATTTGCTTCCACCGCATGGATCAGCGCATCCAGAACGTCCTTGCAAAGAACCGCTTCCTCCGGCTGATATTTCTCCTGCTCTCTTTCATACCAAAGAATCTTCTGGGGTTCCCGGAATACACTCAGAGACTTCACCATCACTGCGGTGCGCCTGGATTTCGCAAGTTCTTCCATCTCCCTGGCTTCACATCCCACATAAACAGCCGCCTGCAGCCCATACGTTTCTTTCAGCTCCCTCAGCATATCCCGAAGATATTCTTGTTCCGTCTTTCCATGTTCTTTGACCATTTCCGAGGACAAAAGGATCCCCACGCCGTTCGTTCCTGTATCCGGGGACACGTCCACAAAACAACATTTCTTCCATTTGTCTCCTGCAATTTCCTGACAGGCTTTGCACAGACTCTTTCGCCATTCCGGCTTTTCTCTGTTTTCAGGAGCTTCTGCCTCTATCTCCACATAACGGAATGCTCCGGAAAACGGAAGACTGTCTCTCAGATATTGTAAAACACCGCTGTCCGTTTCGCCGGACAGTACCGTAAGGATATTCCTCAAAAATACCGCCTGTTCCCAGTGCTGCTCTTTTTCCTCCTGCTCTTCTTTTTCTCTGTTCAGTTTCTCAACCTGCTCAAGAATCCGTTCCAGCTCTTCATGTTTCACTGGTTTCAGAACATAATCCATGCAATCGTACCTGAGCGCCTGCTGCGCATACTGAAAATCGCTGTATCCGCTGAGGATTACAAAATACGCATCTGATATCTTCTCAGTTCTTATCGTTTCCAACAGTTCCAGACCAGTCATTACAGGCATTTTGATATCCGCAAAAACAAGATCCACTTCCCTTTGCTTCAAAAATTCCAATGCTTCTTTCCCATTGGATGCCTCGCCAACCACCTCACAGTTCACGCTCTGCCCTTCCAGCATCACCTTTAATCCCTGAACGATAAATGGTTCATCATCCACCAGTAATACCCTGACCATAGCCCCCTCCTCCTTCTTCGCATCATCGTATTTACTTCTTTTTTCTACCGGATCGTTCAATCTTCCTCAGTTTTTCCGCAGGAATCTGCACTGTCACACTGCTGCCGACACCCTCCTCGCTTTCAAACAAGAATTTTGCTGTATTTTGACTGCTCATCTTCAGCCTGAGACATGCGTTGCTGACACCGATATGCTCCATCTCACGGATTTTTTCGATATTCAGATCCTCCACATCCTTCTGCATCTGTTTCAAAAATTTCTCCGGCATTCCAATACCGGTATCTTCTACTTCCAGACAGACCTGTCCCTGTTTCTCATATACTCTTACAAACACCCAGCCCGGCGACGGTTTCCTTTCGATTCCATGTACACAGGCATTCTCCACAAAAGTCACCAGACTGAGCTTTGGAATCAGATACATCCTGCATGTATCATCCAACTCAATCTGATAAGAAAGTCTTTCTCCAAAACGATACTTCTGAAGTTCCAGATAAGCCTGAACAAATCCTACTTCCTCACTCACGCTCACATCATCGTTTCCCCATTCCACATTCTGCCGTTCCATAACAGCCAGCATCTCCACCATATGCGCCGTTTCATACTCTTTCTTTATAAAACTGTGCATACGAATGCTCTCCAGCGCGTTAAACAGGAAATGAGGATTGATCTGGCTGTGAAGCGCAAGCAATTCTGCGTTCTGACGGGCGATATTGATTTCCTGTTCCTTCAGTTTTTCCTTATAAACCGTCTGTACCAGTTCATTCTGCCGGGAAGCCATCCAGTTATAATTCCGGATCAGAACCGCGATCTCATCGTTTCCGGCTGCTTCCTCCACGATGGAAAGTTCTTCCGCCTCGCAGCCTCCGGAAAACACCTCGCTAAGACGACAAATCCGTTCTGTCAAAGACCGATTGATATTTCTGACAAGTATCCATGGAAGGAGAATATTAATACAGAGCAGCGGGATCAGAACAGGAATATTTTTCTGCGCATAAAACAGAAAATCCTCATTTCCCCGAAGGATACACACCTTCAATTCTTGTCCATAAAGTTGAAAACTGCGCGTATAATCTGCTTTCGGTATACTGTCCGCCGTTTCGAACGGCTTTAAAATTCCCTGATCGTTTCGATTGGAAAGAACAACCTGATTTCCATTGTAGATATAAACCGGAAAATCATAATTCATATTGACAAGATCACGGATAAGTCCGCTATAGTCCAGATCGATCTTTACCACCTTCTCACAGCCATCTCTCTGATAGAGATTCAACCGCTGGATCAGGGAAATCTTTCTGGTCGGCCATACTTCCGATCCTATGGAAATGTCAAACGAACAGAACAGCAGCGTATCCTGTTCTGTCTGCTGAAGAGCCTGATACCATTGCGACCCTTTTTCCTTCTGAAGCTGCTGAAATTCACTGCCGTTAACGATTGTGGAATTGTCCGCATACATGGTTATCCTTGTCTGATTACTGCTGATACTGCTCTCAAACAGCGTATCTTCCATAAATGCCAGATAAGCAATATAAAAATCCAGCTCCGATTCATATTGATGGGTCAGAAAATCATTGATATACCGGTTCATATATATATTTTTTCCGATCGTAGCTGCACGTTCTGCCTCCGTTTTCATATTATATTCCACAGCATTGACTACGTTTTCTATTTCATGCCGCATATTTTCTCTTTCTGAATGTACGATCATAAATAAAATGAAAGTATCCGTAAATATCAGCGGAACCAGCACGCAGCCAAGATACAGAATGGTCATCTTCCATTTCAGATTCAGCTTTTCCAGACTTTTCTGCAGCAATTGGTCCACTTTGTTCAAAATCCTTTTGATTCTATTCATCTCATAATCTCCTGTCTCTTCTCTCGATGCAAAAAACATCTGGTTGCTTCTGTCTGCTGTTCCTGACATTCATAAGAAACTTAGATTATATCATAATACATTATTGCATACTGTCTCTCATATTACATCCCTGCAAAACACATTGCTCCTTCTGATGACATCTGTTTTCTCTCTTTAAAGGAATTTTCGGATTGGAACCGTGATGACCCGAAAAATCCCATAATAAATCTTTTTCTTCCACGGCATCTCTCTTGGCTCATAATTTTCTCCATACTCATACATGCCGCCGGAAGTCATAACACGGCTGTAAGTTTTGTCATGTTCCGCTTCTTTCCGGATCACCTGATTCAGTTCAGGAGAATCGACTACCAACATCAGTTCCGTATCCTGATACGTACTGCGCATATCCATATTATATGACCCGACTACACTGATCGTATCGTCCACCAGTACAGCCTTTGTATGGGAAGAATGAGCCCCCAAATATTCATACACGGTTACCCCGGTAGCCCAGATATTTTCTTTCTGATTCATATAATCCGTGCATCCCCAGGGATTGGCGCCGCTGGTCACATCGTTGGTGATAATCTCCACCTGTTCCGTCTCCTGGCAGAGCTGTTCCAGATCCTGGTACATTTCCTCTCCGCAGATTATATAAGGGGTATAAACCGTCACCTGTTCCCCGGTCTTCATCAGCTGATTCAGGGCATACCACATATTGGGAGCCTTGTTCTCCGGTTCAATCGGATTGGACAGCAAGGTTACTTTATCCGTCTCCATCGTCCTTGCCTCCCAGTCCTGAGGAACCAACATCTCCGGATAGAGCTCCGGCAGCTTTTCATATCGCTTTTCCAGCGCTGTTCGGGCGTCTGCTATTTTTTTTGTTTCTTTTTCACAGACATAATCCCTGCTGCATTTCAGTTCCCATATCTGTTGGAAATATTCCCTGGCCTGCATCAGCGAGGAAGCTTCAGACGGCTCCTGCTCATAAACCAACAGCTCCCGGTCAATATTCTTGGAAGAAGAATAATCGCCCAGGAACAGGTCCGTCGTATTGCGCCCTCCCAACAGATAAGCGGTATCATCTACAATCAGGTATTTATCGTGAAGCCGCGCCTGAAGCTGCCATGGTTTCAGAAGATTGACCGGATTGTAAATTCGGATTTCCACGCCTTCCTCCAGTGCAAGCGCCTGAAACCATTCATTCCCCCTCAGGTCAAGAAACCCGCTGAGACCGTCCACGATAACCTTGACTTTTACACCTCTGTGTGCCGCATGCATCAGCGCGCTCATCATATCTTTTCCGCTCTCATCTCCATTGAAATCAAAGGTGGATAAAATAATCTCCTCCTGTGCCATCTCGATCATCTGCAGGCGCAGAATCAGCGCCTCCGTATTGTCGTCCACATAAGCCACACGCTCGCTGCCCTGATGTTCCTCATAAAAGTCAATCATATTTATCTGGTTTTTGTACTCCTGGCTGACTTCCTTATGGTTCAGGTAAGGGCAGACCGCCGCCATGAGATACACCGCCAGAAAAAATAAAAACCATGCCACAATGACAAAACTACGTTTTTTAGCTGTCATACGGTCCCTCCGCTTCACGCATGGGGAATATCTGTAAATTCACTGATCTCTCTGCTTACAGTACACAGATCCTCCACACTCAGATCATGCAGATTCTCATGTCCCGTGATACGCGCAAACATTTTCAACTCTTCCAAAGAAACTTTCAGGAAGTTTGCCACCCGCTCCGCGGCCGCATCGGGCTGCAACCGTTTTCTCAGCTCAGGATCCTGTGTCGCGACTCCCACCGGACACATACCAGTTCCGCAGATCCTGTACTGCTGGCATGCCATGGCGATCAATGCTGAGGATGCGACAGCCACCGCGTCAGCTCCCATTGCGATCGCCTTTGCAAAATCAGAAGACACGCGCAGGCCTCCCGTGATCACAAGACTGATATCCGAATGAATACTGTCCAGATACTTTCTGGCACGGTGCAGCGCATAGATCGTAGGCACACTGGAAGCTTCCCGAAGCAGCAGCGGCGAAGAACCTGTCGCACCTCCCCTGCCGTCAATGGTAATAAAATCCGGCTCTCCATAGACACAGAAAGCCAAATCTTTTTCAATTCTGCCTGCCGCAATCTTGACTCCGACCGGACGTCCCCCCGACGCCAGTTTCAACTGACTGATCAGAGCTTTCAGATCCTCCCTGGAATCAATTCCCGGAAATCTGGACGGCGCGATAATATCCTTTCCCACCGGTTTGTTCCGGATCTTCGCAATCTCCGGCGTCACTTTTTCCCCCGGAAGATGACCGCCCATACCCGGCTTCGTTCCCTGTCCGATCTTGATCTCGATGGCGTCCGCGTTCTGCAGATTTTCCGGCGTTACGCTGTATCCATTCGCCACATACTCAAAGATATATGTTTTTGCCGCCTCCATCTCTTCCGGCAGAATTCCCCCTTCTCCGGAACACATAGCCGCCTCTGCCATCGCCGCTCCCTTTGCCAGAGAAATCTTCGCCTCCCGGGAAAGCGCGCCAAAAGACATATGAGAAATGTAAATAGGGTTTTCCAGAACCATCGGTCGTTTTGCATGTTTTCCGATCACCGTTCTGGTGTTGACCGGAGCTGTTTCCTCCAGCGGCATGGGATCCAGCTGCGCCCCAAGAATCAGAATATCATCCCAGGACGGCATAGCCATCCTGGTTCCCATAGCCGCAGAAATGGATTTCCCTGTAACCGCCATCTGGTGGATTTCCTTCATATAACGACAGTTCTCATCTGTCCGCGCGTACTCCCTGGGGTAATCCAGTGTTCTCTCCTTTTCCGGCTCCTCTGCCTGTTCCACATGTTCGTAAAGGACAAACGAACTTTTCGGCTGGTGACAGACCGGGCATTCTTTCAGTTCTGCAAATGTCAGCCCCTCTTTCTCTTCATCAAAAATGTATCCGCAGACACTGCACCTGTACTTTGCCATAAAAAAGTACCTCCTCTCCTTTTGTATCTATGAAAATTACATTCTTAAGATGTACCTTTTCAATTACCCTTTCATCATAACATCAAACAGGAAAATACTCCATATTTTTCGCATATTTTTCACTAAATACTCTGAATTTCATATGTAATTAAGTAAAAAATCCACAAAAAGCCGACGAAACCAGTGGTGCATCCATGATAAAATTCGAAAAAACTCGAATTTTAATTTTTTTTAATTTAGGTATTGACTTTTTCCTTCTTATCCCGTATAATAGCTACTGTTGACGGGTTGAACAACTCGGTAAACAAATCGAAGCGTGGCTCAGTTTGGTAGAGCGCTGCGTTCGGGACGCAGAGGTCGTGGGTTCGAATCCCGTCGCTTCGATTCAAGGTAAATGCTGTTGGCTGCATGCTGACAGCATTTTTGTTTTCTATAGAAAGCTCCTCCGATCTCTTTTAGGCAAGAACGTGTTTGAAAATTCATTCCCGCAATCTGCATCCCTTGCTGACCCGCTGCCGCCGAAAGAAGAGGAACGCAAAAAGCTCTATTCTTAAAACAACTGCTTGCCCTGCAGTCTTTCAGGAATAGAGCTTTTTAAATTCAAGATTTTTTATTTACAGGTGTTGTCCGAAAGATCTGTGTCTGATACTTTCCAAGTACCGCTGCAAGCAGAAGTCCCAGAACCCCACAGGAAATCACCTCTCCGATTCCTACCGTGATCATCAGGAACGGGATTGGAAGCGTTACGCCATAAGCATATCTCAATACAAACGGAACAATCAGTACATTGGAAATGATCGGCGGCATCGGAGCCAGGAAGCGGCTTTTCTTTCCAATCAGATAAGTAAATACCGCTCCGATCAAAGTCGCGATACTTCCGAAAATAACGTCCGGAAGAAGTGCGCCTCCAAGAAAATTACCCAGAAGGCATCCGACAAACAAGCCCGGAATTGCCGCCGGAGTAAAAATAGGAAGAATTGTCAAAGCTTCAGAAATACGGATCTGAATCTCCCCAAAACTAATCGGGGCAAAAAGAAATGTCAGTACGACATAGACAGCCCCGATCATCGCGGCCTGGATCATAAATAATACACCTTTGTTTTTCATTTTTTCTCTCCTTTAGTTTTGTTTTACGAGTGGAAGGTCTCGAACACTCGATTCATTTTCGCGGAGCCGTGAGCCAGGCGGACGCGCTGGCGTGTCCATCTGGCGAGCGCCGTGAGATCGGATGCCGGAGGCATCCGGTCTACGCCGGGAATCGGCGGCAAGCCCGAAATGACCTTATTTTTAAGGGCTTTGCAACGGGTTAGAGTATAGCATGGCACAGCAGAAAAAGCAAGCCTCTTATCTTACAGTGTTTTTTCCATGATAGAAGCCCTCGGGCTCATACCCATCTTCTGATAAAAGTTTTCTGCGCTGTCATTAAAGGCCCATACCATCAATTCTATCTTTTCCGCGCCCCTTTGTTTCGCCTCACATTCCGCTGCTTTCATAAGGATCTCTCCAATTCCATGCCTTCTGTAACCGGCAGCTACACACAGTTCCTCCATCCATGCAATTCTCCGCGGCTGCAGGACCGGATTCGCTGACGGCTCCCTCATCGTCACCGTACAATAACCGGCAACCTTTCCGTCCTCCTCTGCCTCTTTCCTCTCTTTCAATTCCTGCCAGTCCCGCCAGTTTTTCATAGGTAAAATGATTAAATACAGCAATTACCCGGCCCACGCCAAGCATCGCCAGAATGGTTCCCACTCCGATTCCTGTCAGAATAATCGCGATAAGCAAAGCTATAATTCTCACAGCCATTGATCGGAGAAGTACCAAGACCGGTTTTGGTATTTAGTGTCAGCCCTAAAGCCAGGATCAGAAGCCCGGCTACATATAGAATTCCACGGTATACACGGCATTGTCTCATAATTATCCCCCACTCTCTTATCAATCTCCTGAGTTGGCCACAAGCTCTCCATAAAAAATGGAAAAGCTTTCAAATATTTCTGATATAGCAAAAAAATCCTGATCCACTGATCAGGATTTTTACTATACCCTCAAAACCGCACACACAATCATTCATCTATCTTACCTTATCTCTTTCGGAACACAAGACCTGGCAGTACTTTTTCTTTCCCGCCTTCTTGGTCAAG
>ERZ1643247.945-NODE-945-length-30404-cov-10.710468_pt1 | contig 30404 bp, 47 predicted proteins | sample MGYA00579264_ERZ1643247 | MGnify/ENA primary metagenome ERZ1643247 (study PRJEB29033, sample SAMEA4952262) | chicken gut metagenome | biome: Broiler Chicken; feature: Gastrointestinal Tract; material: Caecum | place: Ireland | collected 2018 | study: Broiler... | reverse complement strand
AAGAAGGTTATTTCGAAGAGGAAGGGATCGATCTGGATCTCGTATGCGGATTTGGAGATAACATGTTAGGCAAAGACGCTTTCAAAAAAACACGTATTTGCGTTGCATAGAAATATTTTTATTTCTGGCATTTTGCACAACGATTTTTCGTCAAATTATACAACGAGATGATACAATATTCCACCCCGGAGTGTTGGCTCTGGGGAACACAATAGCCCGAGTTCTTCTGAACCCGGGCTGAATTTTAGTTAGGAGTAGACCGACGATGTTCTGAAACTCTTGTTCCATCCTTTCTGGTGTATCCTTTTACTACTACAATTTTCTTATGCTGTACTCCACGTACACTTGTTTTTGTCTTTGCCATTATAAAACTCCTTTTCTACTACTTATTTTAAGAAAAGAAGCATATCTAACTGGTAAAATATGCCTCACTACATCAACTAGTTACCTGCTTCCGGTTCAGGACCTGGACCTACCCAGATTCTGAAGGCTCTTTTACCATAAGTTTTGGCATAAATCTTAGTGCCATCCTTTTTGGTAATCCATGCACGAAAAATGTACATAGAAACACCTCCTTTTTCAAATTCACTTGAAAAAAGGATTCCACAATGTTATAATCCAATTGTCTAGAAGGGATTATAACCCCAGTTAATTGTGGAAACACTTTTAACAAGCGACCAAGCGCCTCGTGTGCTTGGTTTTTTCTATGTAAAAAGCATCTCTGCTTGATACATCATTTGTGATACTCATTGTATTGAATAGTTGCTGCTTGTCGGGACATCCCGCAGTTTTCCATTATTTCCTCGACAGTCATATTCTTTACTAATTCATATGGAGCCATTAGCTCTCCAGCAAATGTATTTGCCTGCCATTCCGGTTGTCTGTATCTTGGAATTTCTCCTCTGGCATAAGACATAAATTGAGGTTGATGCAAAAGATAATGTCCCAATTCGTGACATAATGTAAATCGATCTCGAGGAATCCCTTTTACTGCCCTCTCATAAACATCTCTCCGGATCTTCATCACGTTTGTTCCTGTGTTGGTATTCCCATACATATCTTCCATCTCCCAAGGCTCCACAATTTCGTAATTAAAATTCGGATTGTCAGGATCCCCTAGAACCAGTTCAATAAACTCGACTATCGGAAAATATGTATTTTTATCATATCCACTTATTTTTCTAACCTGTTTTGTAAGTTCACGAATCTTTTTTCGTGATAGTCCGACTGCAGCTATATCCAACTAACTCCCTCCTACTCATCTAGAAATTCCCTAAGTTTTTTATGATCTAAGGAATCCAATTTACGCGCGAAAGACCACATCAATGCCTTGTTCTCGTCTGAGAAATGACTAATATCAATGCTTTTAGAATTTTCCGCTTCATATAATGAGGCATCAAGCTCTTGAATATCTTCTTCATTAAGTTGATATAAAGAGATAAGTTTCTCTCTCCATGACACTGGTGGCTTCCCTCTGCCGTTCTCTACTTTTGATAAAAATGCGGAAGAGACTCCTAATTTTTCAGCCATATCATATAACAATTCACGATTTTCCAGTCTCAGTTTCCTGCAGAAAACTCCGAATCTACTTAATTTGCTGTTTCCCATTTTTCCTCTTCCTTCCTAATTTCAGAAAATTAACTTTCTTACATTTTATATTTAACCATATCTTGGTTAAATTGTCAATGCTATTTAGTTAATTTTATATTATATCCCCGGAGCGATGGCTCCGGGGTAAATTATTACTTATACTTGACGCCAATAGCCTTTCCGGATCCGAAATTCAGGATATAATACTCGTCCTCTAAGCCTGTCGGGATCAGAACCCACCTCTGCGCAAAATTTCCCTTCTTCTTCTGGATGCACAGCTTTTCTCCATCCGATGCGACAACATAGTTATTGTCGGATGCACACTTGAGATATACGCAGGATGTAATATCACTGCACTCTGCCTGTTCAATTGCAAACCGCTGCGATTTCGTTTCATTCCAGCTATATGCCCAGACTTCCTGATTTTCTGCCATCTTTCCGTCGCGGACGCTCATGTATGTTGTTGCTTCTACATTCTTTATGGAATAGGTATTGTCGCTGTGCTTATGCGCGATCCAGCGATGCTCATTCGAATAATTAAGGTACTCCATCCGCATCGTCGCCCAGTAATGCCCCGGCGTTCCGCCGTGACCAGCACTGGCTCCGGATGTTCCGCTCGAAGTTGTACTTGACGTCGCTGCTTTTCCTGTAAGCCCTTTATATATTGCTGCGGCGCATCTCTCTGCATTCCATGCGTTGGCGTCATCTTTATCGTCCACAAAACAACATTCAATAAGAATAGCTTTCGATTTCGTGTTTCTCAAAACATATAATCCGGTGCTGTATTTGACTCCGCGATTGTGATATCCGAATTCTTCTGCGATAGCATCTGTAATCTTTTCAGCCACACTTTTTGTCCTGTTGTCATAGCAGAACACTTCGACGCCTCCTGTGCTTCCATCGCCTTTCGTATCTTTCCGCCCTGAATTAAGGTGTATTGATATATCAAGATCTACGGAGTGCTTATTACACTTAGCAACGATATTGGCCAGATTGGCTCCTGATGTTTTTCCCACGTCATCCGTGCAGTCGTACGCGGTATGGCCGTCACCTTTAAGCAGGGAAATTAACTTGTTTTTCACCTTTCTATCTTCCGTTACCTCATTCAGTATGCTCGCAGCACCCGGAACAATACTGTTATGTCCACCGTGTACATTGTATTTAGCCATCCTGTTCAGCCTCCCATTCATCTGCAATTTTTTCAGCTGCCGCTATCTCTTCCGCTGTCGGCTCTACATCCATATCCAGTTCATAGCCTTCTTTTTCCATTACTTTCTCATCTGACATATTATTCTCCTTTCCGTTGCGACGTCGCAACACTAAAAAGAGGACGGCTTCCCCGTCCCCTGATCTACTCTGTTTTCTGTGCCTGCTTAATAATCTGATTCACATATGTGCTTAATCCTGCCACAAGGATTCCCTGTATAATCGCTGTAAAAATAGCCATTGCAATATTCTGACCGGAATCAAGCGGGCAAGACGCAAGTACCCAAATCGCGCACAGTACAATACCCGCTCCTCCAAGAATCAGCGGTATGTATTTATCGGGTACCGCTTCTGCCTTTTTGAGCCCCATACCGATAAAATACAGCACGACTGCAACAACGATAAGTTCCGGCTTTACATAGTTCATAATCTGTTCCATTACTCTTCCACCTTTCTCTCTAAATCTTCGATCCTGTGGTTGGCTACTTTTACTTTTTCTTCAAGAAGATATGTCCTTTCCACCACAGAATTATGCTTTTCGACTTTCTTCTCGAGCTGCTCTATCCGGTACTTTATCAGCTGGGTACCGCCGAAGCTCCCGGCAAGCGTCCCAATTAAGGACAGAACAGCAACTATAACTGTGTCCGGCATTTTTGTCTCCCTTCTATAAAAATATGCATAAAAAATAAGACCTGTTACGGCCTGTCTCTGATGCTCATATGATCACCCACCTTATTCTACCGCTTCGAAATACTGTCCAATCAATGTAGACGGAAGATACTGTAGCGTCACTTTCTGTCCATACATTTCTTCTGGATCCGAGACTCCTCCGCGCTTGCACAGATAAATTGCCCCTTTTTCTGAATAGTACTTGCCATACTCATACTCCATGTTCGTTTTTGCAGGAATAGGATCCTCCTGAGTTCCGGCATGAGTTTTATCGATATAAGTGTATAGATTTTCAGTCCCTTCTCCCGGTCTGTACTGCGCCTGGAAAGTCACATTGTCCTGTGCTGTCTTCCAGATATCATCGCCATCGCGGAATTTGAACCCCTGCTTTTCTGCTGTATAATTCGCCTTAACTAAATCGTCAAAAGTATCATACAACGCTTTCGCTTCGAGAGCCTGCGCATCAGAAAGCGCCTGGGCATTCGCCCGTGCAACAACAACAGATGCTGTGACAAGTGCCTGGTCCACACCAGTTCCGCCTTCTTCCATCTGTTTTTTAATCTGTTCGATGTCTTTTGCCTGCTGCTCCGCTACCTGTCTCGCAGCAAGTGCGTCTGCTTGTGCTGATGTAATCCTTTCCTCTGTAACATCTGCTGCCTGCGTAAGAATCGCCGTCTTTACTTCTCCATTCAGTGTCACTCCGCCATACTTTGTCCATCTCTCGAGCCTTGAGAATACATCGTCCATATCGTTCACAAGCTCGATTATCGCGAGATTTTCTGGGGTGGAAAATATTGTTTGCACCTCTTCGGCGGTTTTATCTGTGAAATCTATCTCCAGTCTTCCCTCAACTATTTCCGCTCTCGTGATATCATATGTTGTTTTGTCTATAAGTCTAAGTTTCATGTTCTGCTCCTTCCACCTGAGGGTTTCTTATTTAATTGGTAATATATACAGCAAAATACATATATGTATCAGATAACAGAATAGACGGTGCTGCAACAAATGGCACATCTTCAAATAGCGGCTGGGTATTCCGATACGCAATTGGAATATAATTATTCTACGGAATATGATATCGAAAAGCTAAGGTATTGTCCGGATCCAGATCTAAAATATACCTGTACATTACCATTCGTTGTTACCCGCAAACCAGTCGACGAATCCTGATTGCTCCCATATACAGCAACTCCATTCTGCTGACGTTTCGGGCGCATACTAACAGGGATAGTGCCGATTGTATACCAGTCAGGCTCCTGATATGTCCACTGGTTAGAAGTGAAAACAGATGTAATTGACACAATCTTTCCACGACGTTCAGCATATCCGAACAGATTGTTGAAATTATTCCTCAATTCAGCAGATTCGGCATCCGTAATATTACCATTTAACTCAGTAATCTTATCATCAAGCACTTTCCCCTGGCGGGCATCAAGGGCAAATCCTGCTTCTGTAGTAAGCAGGTCGTTAATAACATTTGCCTTTTCAAATTTATTATCATTCAGTACCTTACCTTGATACGCATCCAATACCGATGCCCCCGCTGCAGATGTCGTCAAATTATTTGCCACTTCCCGAAATGCAGCATCTTTCAAATCTGCAAACCATTTCTGTATTTTCCCTAGAATAATATTGAATTTCTCGTTGCTTGCAATATTCTCTCTTGTAGAAGCCTGCGTAAAAGCTATCTGAGTAGTTGCATCGACTTTTCCCGTAGGGCCCTGTGGTCCTTCCGGTCCCTGTGGTCCTGTATCTCCTTTTGGCCCCTGTGGGCCGGTTTCGCCTGTGGCGCCAGTGGGACCCGCTGGTCCTCTTGGGCCTTCTGGTCCTTCCGGTCCCTGCGGACCTTGTGGGCCCATTACATTACCGAGATCTATTTCCTGTATTGCCATGTCACTCCCTCCTATTCATTAAAAATTGCATACAGATGTCCTTCACGGATTTCAAAACTTGGTGTAACACCGTCTTTCCCGGCAGCTCCTGTTGCTCCCTGCGCTCCGGTATCTCCTTTATCACCTTTTTCACCTTTGATATTTCCAGTGTAGACCCACTTCGCTGTACTTGCATTTCCTGCCACAGTACACCGATATGTGTTCCCCGTTGATGTGTTCAGATAATTGTCATTCACAAGAGTGTCTGTGATTCCTGAATCCGGGAATACTGTCGCTGTGGCGCTTGTCCCTGTGATCGCAGTTCCTTGGTTCCATCTGCTTCCACGCTGTCCAGTATCTCCTTTTGCTCCGGTGTCTCCTTTTTCACCCTTTGGTCCTTCCGGTCCCTGAGGTCCTGCATCACCTCTCACTCCTTGCGCTCCGGTGTCTCCTTTTTCACCCTTTGGTCCTTCCGGTCCTGTTGGTCCTGTCTCTCCCTGCGGTCCCTGTTCTCCGGTATCTCCCTTTGGTCCCTGTGGCCCCTGTGGTCCGCGTTCACCCTGTGGCCCCTGGATTTTTCCTACGTTATTCCATGAGGATCCATCCCATACATGAAGATCTCCATCAATAATATATCCGTCACCGGTGGAATTCCCCGACTGTGGTAATTCTGATGTGGATTCTTTCGATCCTTTAATGGTGACGGACTTTCCGTCTTCACCTTTTGGTCCCTGTGGTCCTTCTGGCCCCTGCGGTCCTTGTGGACCGATAATGTTTCCAAGGTCAACTTCTCTTGCCATTATATATCCTCCTATTCGTTATAGATCGCATAAAGATGCCCTTCCCTGATTTCAAATTCAGGAGTTTCGCCATCTTTTCCCTTTAGATCATTCAGTTTTACAAGTTCCGTCCATTCATTGCTATCTGTATATCGCCAACATATCGCTGTACCATCATTTTTTAGCTCCAGTTCCCTTCCGCCTGACTGGTTAAGCCTGATCCTTTTTCCAATCGGTATAGTACCGGACAATAGTTGCAGGTACCCGTCTGCATATTGTAGATCGTCAGCCTTTTTGTCCAGTTTGTCGATAATCTCTTTCAGCTTATCCTGATGTTCCGGTTCACTGTAATCTTCTGGTTTTTCCCTTCGCTTCACAGGTATAATTACTGTATATATTGTTTTTCCGCTATCCGAAGTCATTGCATAGATATATGCCTGTATTTCTTCCCCTTCCATCAGCAGCTCATCAGGAATCTTTGCCGTCGCTGTACCATCTACTATATCCGCTTCTATAATCAAAGCATTCCGTTTCCCTTTGCATGTAAAGTGTATCTCTGCACTTTCCACTTCCGGTATATCTTCTATGCGCAACAGTTGTCCATAATCCCATTGTGTCAGTGCATCTGAAACAGTCTGCCGAGAGTCTTCTTCAAATTTAACTTTGAGCATTCTACTCCTCTCCAATCAGATATTTTAATCTTCCATCCACAATAGCAAGCGGCGGTGCCGGATCCGATGTATTGTGCGTAACAATCAGATGTCCTTCTGCAGACACCGACATTGCAAAAAGTCCCGGATCAAGCGATACCACTGCTCCATTTCCGCCATTTTCTCCGGGTGGTCCCTGCGGTCCCTGGATTCCGGGCGGACCTTCCGGACCTTCCGGCCCCTGTGGGCCTGTAGGTCCTGTTGCTCCAGTGAAATCTCCATTCTGTAGTTTTTCCTCCAACAGCTCTTTGATCTCCACTGCTCCTTCTATTGCCTCTTCCGCACGTTCTGTAGCTTCGAGCATGTCTTTGATATATCCGTCGATCCATCCCGCTTCATTTCCACTTTCAGGCGCGTCGCCCTCTATGTAATTTTTATGTGCGTCTACAGGCTGTGTGTATGTAACAAGTGTCTGGTCATCTTTCGTGATCTGGATCTGCATCAGGCAGATTCCTGTTTCTGCAAACATCTGATCCGTAACTTCCACTCGAACCGTCTGTCCGAATATGGCACACTTATTGTATACCGCCTTTCCAGATGGCTTGATTACGAATACTTTTGCTTCTGCTTCCTCCGGGATCTCGTAATCCTTGAAATTGAAATAAATCGGTACAGCATTTGTCCCTTTCATATAATCAATCTTGTCTTTCAACATATCTCGCAGTACATATACGTCTCTGTTAATTATGTTCATTTTCTTATCTCACCTCCTACGCCGCTACAAATCTTACGATATACACCCCTTCGGATGGAGTTACGCTTCCGCCCCCTCCGGGATATCTGAGCACCTTGTCCCACGGATAGTTATAATAGCTCCTGGTATAGATCTCTCTGCCTGTCTGATCTCCTGTCTGGCCGCCCGTTGTCTCGCCATGCTCATTAATGCTTGCCTGTACGATCTGTCCGTTTCCGATACTCATTGCGGTGTGATGCACAATGTTCAGCAGCACATCCCCCCGGATTACACCTGATCCGGAAGATAAATTCACCTGCGATGTAACATCGATAAATCCACATGCAATAAACGCATCATACATATTTCCCGTATATGATGCGCCTTGTGTTTTGACCGGAACACCTGCGTTCTGCCATGCCTGTATTATGAGTGATGAGCAGTCGTAATCCGGCCCCCATCTATTTGTCTGATCATATCCGTGACTGTCGTTATTTGCAATTCTGATTGCCCACTCTACTGCATCTTCGATAACCTGAGAGCTTCCATTCTGCGCCAGATAGTCGTACCACTTCCGGGCATCCGAACGTCTTTCACCTTCCGCCTCGACACCAGCACGCTCGAAGTTCTTCATAAATGCGCTTGCTAGCCATTCCGGTGACTGTGTGCTTTTTTTGAAAGAATCGAAACTTAAATTGTACTCGCTTGTAGCAATCCATTGTCCCGACGATACTGTCACCGTGTCGATCCATATCATCTGTCCTTGCGGATCCGTGATGCTGTACCCATGCGATGATGCCCAGTTCGTATAATTCGTAGCCGGTGTCCACTGGACGAGTCCATATCCTCCGCTGTAGTTTCCGTAGTCAAGGCTCTGCCACAGTCCCGGGTTAATGTTTGACTCCCGTTCCATATTGCCGAGCATCCCGGCGATTGCATTCAAAGTCCATCCTCTAGCGGAGAAGAAGTTATATACTTCCACGGCGTTCCCCTGCATCTGGGATTCTGTCAGATAGTTATTACTGATTGTCCATGCCATCAGAATGCGCCTCCCTGTGCGTTTCCCCCGGTAATGACGCCTCCATTTAATGTCAGGTATGTACCGTCAGAGAACTCAACTCTTCCGGTCTTGCCCGGGAAACCATTTACACCAAATGTTTCCGCATCGATATAGATTGACTTCGAGTTTCCCATCAGTCGGATAAATGTATCTCCATTGTTTCCTGCTTCTATCCTGACAATGTCATCTGAAACAGCAAATATCTTTGCTACAATTTTTCCGCTTCTGTTTATGATCTTGTATTCGCCCTCGGATATTTCTACTGATCTCCCATACTCGTCGCTTTCGCAGACATATTTCCCGCTCGCATATACACCCTTGTTATCCAGTCTGACAATCTCGTTCCCATTGCCGTCCAGCACCCTTTCTACACCATCTCCATTATTCTTTCCGCCAAGCTCCAGTGTGCCACCCTTAATCCGGTCAGCCAGCATAGTGCCGGCAACAATGAAGTCTGCAAAGAACCCAGATCCGGTACCGAATGTACGCCAATCCCAATCACGCCCGTCTGCAGTGCGTTTTGATGCGATCTCAAACCCCATCGTTCCAAGGCACATCGCTCCGTATGTCGGCGACTCAGGATCAAGATCCTCAAATAGCGTTGCCCTGATTTTCTGCTTCTGCGCGATGCTTGATTGCGCTTTAAGCTGTGCTCTCACGCCGTCTATGATCCCCTGAACCTGCTGCCCGATTACGCTGCCGTCCGGCCGGATTGCACTTTCAACGCGATTTATCATAGATGTCACATCGTCCATGTAATTGTATTGGAAGTCCCCCAGTACAACAGAATCAACTCTTTCTTTGATGCAGTCCCATTCCATTTCGATTACTCTGGCATCTGATACTATATCAAGTTTTGAATGTCGACAATGTACTGTATCTCCTATGGATACTTTGACCAGATCTTTTATATCTTCATATAGATCTGTTCCTTCGAGCAATATTATGTCTGCGGATATAGTTACCTTTGGCTTGTCCACCCCAGCATCAAACTGCTCTTCGCACTTCTTGGTCAGTGCCGCTCTCAGCTCTTCCTGTGTATCACATATGATAATCCCGTCATCCTCGTCTCCATCCTGCGCATCTTCCCGCATTTTGATATCTTCAAATTCCATTACTCCAAATCGTATTGTTGGATACTTGTCGATCAATGGTGAATCTATCCACGGCTCATCGCCCTCGATCATGTGCCCGTTATAGGCTTTCGGTACAATTCTCGTAACGATATCACGCATGTCAATCTCTTCAGAGAATCCATCCTCTTTTATATTCTTCCCGTACAGTATCTCAACTCCGTAATCTCCGCCTGCACGCTCATTAACAATCACGGTGTAATTATCAAATATTACCTCCCCACCCCATCGATTGATGAATGAGTTTTCATCGTCTCCGTTGATTGCCTCGATTAGATTCTTGGTCTGATAATATGCTGTAGAAACCAGTGAAATATTTGAACTCGCTTTGTATTTTTTGTTTGGTGCGGTCATAATATCCAATGCCTGCTGCCCCGTCTTGTCAGTTGGCCGTACATCCAAGAGGAAGCAATCATCTTTTGCATCCATAAATATCGGCTGCAATTCAGCTGTTACCCCGCCATCGTCCTTTTCTTTCTTCTTGATCCGAAAAAGCTGATCGCCGTTAAATGATGACATTTTCACTACAGCCTCTTCTACAATATATTTCCAGCGCCCCTCCTGATCAATTGGATGTTCCAGATTGACTTCCCATTCTCCATTTAATATGGGGTGAACTATTGCTTCTGTAGGAAATAATGTCATATCGCCGTTATGTTCAAAATCCGTATTTCCCGGACTGTACACCTGAATCATCAACGACACCTCCAGTTTGGAATTATTTTGAGGTCGAATCCTGTAGAAATTCCTATGTCTATTTCGCCCGCTGTCAGATACAGATCTTCGTATTTACCGGTAACAGCCGTATTCTGCAAGGTTCCGTCCTGACGGTATGCTACCATTCTATCCGTATCTATCGTCAGGTTCTGCCCGACATTCGCAGTCATTCGATTTCCATTGACCTCCAGAGTACACATTCCCTCCCCAGTAATCTTATATATCGGATGTGATGTCTCGTACGGATTCCACTGTATTTCCTCTTTGCTGTGTTCTCTCAGTCCCGAATTCAAATAATAGAGACCATCCCTCGTCATAAATGTAGCGGTAAAATTTCCAATTCGTCTTGTCGTCCGTTCGTTCTCATCCAGCTCTACGTGATCAATCCAAAAGAAATATCCGTCATCGTCTGAAAATCTCAGCTTCGTATTTTCTTTCTCCAGCCACCTCTGGGCCACCCGCCATCGATCTGCCCATTCCGACTCTTTTCCGATATAATTGAATAATATTTCAATTTCTGTCGGTTCGAATGTTCCGTCTGACTGATATACAACTCCGTCTCTCCCCGGAATTATAATCTGCTCCCTTCTGATCCGCGCGGCAGGAATGGCCGGCCGTTCGCGCGCATATATTTTTATGCTTGATCCTCTGATCCCGCCATACTCTATGTCCTGATACATTTACTTTCCTTTCGCCGCCTTCTTGCTTCTAACTTTAGCTGATATCTTTTTGATCACCATGTCTGTAACGGTGGACTCTAATTTCTTATCCCCGATGATCACGTTGTTTTCTGCCACAATGTTTAATTCAGACAGTGCCTCTCGAATCATCTGCGCTAATGCTGAATTATTCGTCTGATTCTCTTCGCGTATATACTTCCTTAACAGATCAATCGGGAGTACTGCTTCAGCCCCTGCCTCGCCTCCGGCGAGAAGTTCTTTTCCGCTCGCTCCGAACACGGTCGGGCTATTCAGGATACCTCCGCGCGCAAACCATTTCACCGGCAGAGTTGGTGCACTCAATACGCTTCTTGCACTTCTTTGACTCGTGCTTGCCGCCCTGGATCTGCCGTTGCCTGAAAACAGACCGACAATATCTCCTATGATCGGGACGTCAGATACCCATTCAAACGAGAAGAAGGCGTCCAGCTTCTTTTTTACCCAGTCAATCGCATCTCCTATCCCATCTATGACCGCATTTACACCGTCACGGAACCATTCACAGTGTTCGTATGCCTCCATAAATGCAGTTACTAAAAGACCTATTATTGTGATAATAGTTCCAATCGGGTTTGCTTTCATCGCTGCCCACAATCCTTTTAGTATTGGTGCTAATTTCGATGCGCCCGACATTAACCCGCCTACTCCCAATGTCAGGCTCCCAATTCCGGATATTAATGGTCCGGCCGCCGCTATCAGTAAAAGAAATACCGCAATAATTCCCTGTACTTCAGGAGGAAGCGCATTAAACTTCTCGATCAATCCCGCGGCAATCTGTGTGATCTGCGTGATGATCGGCGCCACCGTCTCTGCCAGCTCTGCTGTCGCCGCCTGGAAGTCTGCCGTCGCCTGATTCCCTTCCACAAGGTTCTTGTTATTTTCCTGCCACTTAAGCCCCGCCTGCGTGAGCCCCTGATTCGCCATTTCCTGCATAATCAGGTTTACACGTTCGCTCTCTGAAGAGCACGCTGCCAGCTTTTGATTAAACGCGTCCTCTGATGTTCCCGCCCAATTCAGCATATCCGCGAATGTCCCTGTGACAACTCCGGTTTTAACAGTCTCGTTGATTGCCTCTGCCAGACCATCGATCGGAATACTGTCCCCGTACGTTGCCCATGCTCCGATCGTCCCGTTGATCATCGTTGTCAGGTTCTCTTGCGAAAGTCCGAGCGCCTGTAGGTTTGCAGTCGTCGTTGCAGCCGTCTGATCGTCTCCGAGTACGCCATAGAGTGTTTTATAGCTCTGCGTTGTCTGTTCAGCGCTGTATCCGGCTTTTTCACTTGATATCTCAAGCGAACCCATGATCTTGCGATATTCCTCTGTTGCCGGTACTGTAGCCGCCACAGCCCCAATGACGCCCGCTGCCGCCGTTGATATTCCACTCAGCTTGTCGCCGGTCTCTTTTGCTTTGTTCCCGAACGAGTCAATCTTTTTTGTATAGTCTTCCGTTTTTGCCGCTCCGCTTTTCAGCTTCTGCTCTACATCATCGAGGCTGCTCTTGTATGTATTCAGGGCTGTTTTTGCCTGATTAAGTTCACTCCTCTTCTGACTGATTGCCTGCTCGTTTCTTTCTTCAGCATTTTCCAACAGTTTCAACTGGCTTTCCAGAGTATCGATCTGATTCTCATAATTCCGTACTTGTCCAGTGAGATACTTCTGCTGGTCTCCGTATTTCTGTGCCGCTTTCGTATTCTCGTCATATCCGGATTTCAGCGCGGCGAAAGCTGCTTCGTTTTCTTTCGCTGCTGCCGAAAGATTTCCAAGCGTCTGATCGAGGGATTTCATCTCTTCATCCGCTGCCGCTGATCCGGTCTCAAGCTGATGGGTTACATCCTCTAACCCTTTTTGATATTTCGTAAGGCTGATCTGTGCCTGGGTAAGCTGATTGTGCTTCTTTCGGATTGCCTGCTCGTCGCGTTTTTCTGCTGACTCGAGTTGTGCAAGTTCCTGCTGCAGAATCGTTACCTTATCGGAATAAGTCTCTGTCTGCTTTACAAGATACTCCTGTCGGTCTTTCAGCTTATCCATAGCTGTTGTGCTTTCATCCCATGCCGCTTTTGCTAGATTGAAAGCATTCCGGTTTTCCTGTACTACAGTATTTACTTGAGCAATGCTTTTCTTGAAGTCAGTGGTTCCGTCCGCTTTAAACACTAATCCGACTCGTTTTAATTCATCTGCCATATAACGCCTTCACCTCCTGCCTTCTGTCTCTCTGGAATTCCTCGTAGCATTCATTAAAAAAGACGGGGTCCGAGTTCCAAAATTCCTCTTCACTCATTCCCATCTTCCGCGCCGCCGTCATGTATTCCGGCCAGTTTACATCTACCGGTTCGGCATCGTCATAGTCTTCGCCGCTTTTTTTTTATGATATTTCTCTACTTCCTCCTGAAAGCTGTTCATTACCGCTGTAAGCCCGCTCGGATCTGGAGGGATAAGACACATCGCCTCTTCCCATGTAACTGCGCGGCCGTTACTTCTTAAGATTGCGTAGATAATGTCAGCGGCGGCTTCGAACCCTTCCCGCTCCGTCAGATCAGACTTTCCGTTACCTTTCGTTTTTTCTTTCTCCGCTTTTTCCATCTTCTTTGAAATCCGGTAAAATCCTTTGCATTTCTGCAAGAAATACAGTGTTCCAAAATTCACTTTAACTTCCAGGCGCGTTCCATCCGTCAAGTCAATGAAATGCTCTTTCATTATGCTCCACCACCCGAAATTGCTGCTGCGAGGTCTTCCGCTGTCAGGATCGGCTTTGCGAAGAATTTATCTTCCGTGATCCCTTCCGGGAAGTTTGCCGCAGTTGAATCTACATATACTTTCTTGTTGCCATCTGCATCGAATGAGTACGCCGAGATCGTAAATGTATCATTCTGCTCAGACGGTGATTCTTCACGTGTTGCAGTCTCGTCACTGTTTTCCGTGAGCTTACACTTCGGATACCATTCATATCGGAAGTGTCCATTCTTCATGAGGACAACTTTCCCATATGCAAAGAACGGCCGTGTCTTCGGCGCTCCATCTTTGATCAGGCCGCCCTCGTCCACAGTTGCAGCGCGCGCTTTTGCCAGAGTGTCGATCGGGAATGCGATCACCTCTACCTCAATGCTGTCTGCTGCCGCCGCCTGATCCGTGTCATAGACCTCCCCGCTGGCGTATACGTCCGTACTTTCAGAGTTTTCCGTAACAGACACGCTCTTCACTGTCGCTGTGCGCTCTACATCCACCTCATACTGTCCGGACCATTCATCGTCCTCTCCCGGGGTCGCAAAACACATATACTGTGCGCCCACAGTTTCCTTGCGAGGTGGCCGCTTATTTTTAATTGCCATATGATCAACTCCTTAACCAAATAATTTTTTCTGCATGTTTTTGTAATATCTTTCTTTGTTCTTCTTAAACGTCGGAGCCATGTGGGCTACGCCGTCCATTTTGATCGTACCGTTTTCCACCATCGGTCCATAATACTTGCCCCATCCGGTCAGCACCTCATCCTTTGATACCTGATATGTCATTTCGTCAAGAAGATGCGTATATCCCGGCGCGGTCATTCTTGATCTCGGCCGTGGCAGATTCCTCACATCTTCAATGAACTCTTTTGCTCCTGTTTCAAGCACTTTTAGGACATTTTTCATGTCTATCCGCTTTTCGTATTCCTTGAGCAGATCAGAGAATGCATCAAACCCGTCAGTAAATATCTCCACATCACTCATTTTGCAGGTCCTCTGTTACTTCGATTGCGAAGTATGTATGCCATGTTTTTGCAAATATTGGATCGTTTTCAACGTATTCGTGCCGGAACACCGGATGTACCCCGATTTTCCTGAGCGCCTTCCTGAGTTCCCAGTACTTCTCGCTCTGCGGTGTCCGCGCGAATAGCGACACTTGATAGGTCACGCGGTTGCAATATCCCTCTCCTGATGCCGTATCGTCTTGTTCCATATAGGCCCAGTAGATCACCCTCGGATATTGGTTTGAATTTTCTTCGCTGGATATTCCCTCATTGACCGGGATCCTGAGATCATGTAGTAATTTGCTCAGTTCACTCTTCGTCATGTGTCGATATCTTCCTTTCTGGCCGGATCAACGTCAGCTCCGTCTCCGGGAATCCATATTTGTCCTTGACATGTGTGGCATTATATACGAGATGCTGCTCTCCATCAATCATACATATACATTTACTGTCAATTCCTTTATACTGGGGAATCCGAATCTTCATGGTGATCTCTTTCCCGCCCTGATCGAATTCATACCTCACTTTGTCGTACACGGATATCTCCCGAAACCAGATGTCCAACTTCGCATCTTCCAGATATTTTTCCGGATAATCTTTCGACGTATCTTCCTTGATCCTATATAATCTCAGGCATCCGTCTGTATACTCTGGTAATTCAATCATTCCTCTGCCTCGCTTCCGAGCTGCCAGCTCAAAATTGTATTCGCATAATTTTGTTCCCACTCGTTTACTTTGTGATGGTATGCGTAATACACATAGTTTTTCAGAAGCATCCGGAAAGTAAGATCTTTTTCCAAGTTTCTCCCCGGATTTAGTTTGTCGAGCCTATCTCTTCCCTCTCTAATGTAGTTTTCCAGTGCATCATCCGGGAAGTACGGCGGGATCTGGAACTCCCGCCGTATCTGGACAGCTAATACCTCAATCATTGACTCAGCCATGTTTACTCCTCAAACGTCGCTTTTTCAAAGTTAAATGTTATAACTTCCTCATTATCTACGCTTACTGTAAAAGTATCTAATGCCGTTACTCGGAATACATTATCTGCTTCCCACGGGATATCAGTCTTCCCGGGCTCTCCGTTTTTCTCAAAACTCATTGTCGTACCGGCCTTGGCCAATTTGAACGGGAAGTAATAGCCTTCCTGCTCTTCCGGATCCTCACCATTGAATCCGGTGTATCCAGTCACGTGTTTAAATGTTCCGGTAACAGTTCCATCTTCGTATACTTTTACATCGTCCCCGATAAGCGATGAGACTCGCTTTCCGTAAAGCGTCTGGCCCTGGGACGGGATTGTTAAAATGTCAGACGCAATTATTCCCCCAAATCTGTTCCTCCTGTAGCCTGCGTTACCGGAAGGACGTATTCTTTCAGCTTTGTGATGTCGAATACGATCGCGCAGTTATCATCTACAGCTCTGCCGTTTGCATAGCATTTTCCGATGATCAGATCTGCATCGTCCATCGCTTTCGTCTGATCATATTCCTTCATCTGTACAGACGTTGCACCCATAACGTACACTCCGGATATCGTGAAGATCCCCTTTCCCTTCGGACAGTTCTTGTCCACATGCTTTACAATCGGCATGAATGACGTATTCCGGTATCCTCCGGTCAGCGCTTCTCCATACAGAGCCGGGTCAACATGCTCCGCTTCATCCAGAGGATTGCAGATCAGATGAAGCTCACTCACTGTCCTCATTCCTCCGTTTGTCAATGTTTTCCTAACCGGCGCTAATCCTTTCGGAGAAAACTTTGTGATCGTGTCTATCGGCGTCTTATCGTCTGCCGTCCCATCTTCTTTGAACGTTTCAATCTGCTTCATGATTCCGATCGGGCCGGTCTTTCCATCTCCCATGAGGTACCCTTTCACAAGTCCGTCCTGCATTGCCTCCGCAAGAATTGCCGTGAAATATCTGTCCACAAACGGGAGCGCCAGATCCCGGATTGCTTTCGGAATCACCATATAAACGCTCAATTTGTGCTGCTCGATATTCAGCGCGGTAAATGTAGCTGACAGTTCCCCTAAGATTGCACCTGTCAATTCTCCCCATACAGCCTGTCCGGAATGCTCCGCCACAATCCATTTTTTTACATCGGCCGGCGCAAACTGCACCAGTGTGAGCACATCACTGTTTTTCTTTACATCATCCAGTGTCCTGTCTATGATCGACGTTGGGATGATATCGATCTGTTTCGCAGTAATCGCCTGCTTAATGTCTTTAAAGCTCTCATAGAACTCTTTTTCCTCTTTTGACAGGACGCGAAGTCCGAGCGACTTTCTGTAATCCTCGTCTGCTGCCGCTCTCGCGTTCTGCTCTGTCAAATTTTCGATCAACTTCCTGTTCTTTGCTGATATGATCATTTCAGCCGCCTCGTAGATCGCTTCGCTTTTATCTTCTGCTTTTTCAAGCAGCTCTTTCACCTTTGTCTGTAACTCTTTGTCATTGTCATCGATAAACATATCCTACTCTCCTTTTGTTGAATTAAAAAAAGCGCTCCATCCGGCGCCAGTTTCCTGTTTCTCTTTTTCCTTTTTCTGCAGCGCTTCTGTAATCTTTCCGGCAATCTTCTCGGCAATTTCATCTGTAATAATTGCCTTGGTTTCCAATACTTGCGCCGGCGCGATTCCCGCCGAATCCGCAAGTAGCTTTTCGCGGATAACCGCAAAAGACGACTGGCTCACTCCGCTGTCATCTTCTTCCATAATCTGTGTTGCAAATCCATCTGATAATGCTTCCTGTGCAGTCAGCCAAGTCTCTTTGTCCATCTTTTCTTTGAGTTCGTCCTCTGTAATCTTGACTCTACTCATATATGCATTTATGGACGCCTGTGTGATCTTGTCCAGATCTTCTGCCTGTTTCCGGAAGTCATCCGCATTCCCGGACGCCCTGCTCCATGCGTTGTGGATCATTAGAAGAGAGGCGCTGTTCATGATTCGTTCATCTCCGGCCATGAATATCACAGATGCTGCGGAGCAGGCGAATCCATCACAGTATGTTGTCACCTTCGCGCTGCTGTTTTTCAGAACGTTGTAGATTGCCAGCCCTTCCGCGACCGCTCCGCCATACGAATTGATGTGGACGTTTACGTGATCTACAGCGAGTTCCTGAAGCTCTTTTACAATCCCATATGCATCTTTATCCTTTTCCATCCATGGAAAACTCGTAATATCTCCGAAGATATACAAATCCGCTTCGCTGCCAGAAGATTCCAGTGCATAATACTTTGGCATATGTTTCTCCTTCCTTGTGTATTTGCTATTTAACCCATAACTGGGAGATAGTGGACCACCGCCTTTCTATGAATCATCAAGTGTCTGTATTCTGTGTGTCACCGTTCCCACCTCCCAAATCATTGGTATAATTTTTCGTGATCACTCTTTCCTGGCTGAACTCTGTTTCCAAAGCCTCCCATCCTGTAATCTCCCGGATTTCATCAAATGTATATCCTATGCTACGTAATTTATCCAGATTAGCTGCGCTTTCAATGATGTCTCTATGCTTGAACTTGGACATGTCAATCCAGATATATTCGCCTCCCAGATATGAATCCTCTCCTACTAATTTTGCATTTAAGGAATCATTCAGCAGCTCTACCACCCATCCGCACGCATATGTTATAAACTCATTCGTGCTGTCGGCTTTCTCTGTGATCTCTCCGAGGAATACCGCTTTCGGTATGTCAAACGCAAGCGCGCACTCTGTATAAATCTGTGTTGCAAGCTTCACGATATCTTCACTTGTAACCGACGTGCTTATTTGCAGCTGCGAAATACTCATGCCGTTCTGGTTCTGCAGGATCTCTATATTGTCTGACTCGAGCATCTTCTTGATATCACGTTTGTATTCGTCGATTGTCAGTGGTTTGTCTCTCCCCTTTTCATCTTTCGTCATGATCACCGGCATCACGCCCGGGATATCAAGTGTGAATTTGGGTGTGCTTGCAAGCTCTTTCGCTTTTGTGATTGCGCTTGCCACGTTATTGTAGGTATCCAGTACGCTGAGCAGGTATTTCCTGATCTTCTTATTCTGCGCCTTCAGATGTATGATCTCGTCAGACCTGAAATACCGATCCAACTTTAACGTCTCTCCGTTCGACGTTATTGTGATATTCTTATAGATCTGCGGCATCATCACCGCCCTGTCTGTAGTATATGTATCTATGATATATAGTCGTTTTGATATGCAGCAGATCAGGCACTCGCCTTCAAGGAGAAGGCGTTGTATCACTTCAATCCAGAAGTCCGTCGCCGTTTCATTCGGGTTCGGTCTGACATTCAGGATCCAATATACATGGTCTTTTGATCTTCCCTCTTTCCTCTGTACGATAAATTCACTCTTTGCAATCGCGTGTGCGATCATCCCTACCGCCTTTTCTATCGCCAATTTGTGAATCTTCAGTTTTTTCACTTCTATCGATATCATATCCATGTACGACTGAATCTCGCCTTTTTTATTCTGAAACAGAAAATCAAACATACATCACCACCTCCTTTATCAAGTCTTTGGAATACATCGCCGCCAGAAATGCCATGAACCCGTCATTCTTCCGCAACTTCGGTTCTATCTTCCGGTATTGTTTATTTCCGAATTTATCTGTTGTTACCTCTGTGTTGTTCGTATACCACCGCATGATCGCCGATGGTCCGTAATTGATTTTCCCCTCTGAGAACAACTTTTCTACTTCTGGCGCTATGACCCCGCACACAGATGCGATCTTCCTCAAAAGACGGAGCTGCCCGTAAGGATTCTGCCTCGTCTCTTCCTGTATCCCATATGCTTCAAATATCTGTTTGAACATGCTGTATCTGTAAGTGTCCATTGTGATCTTCATTACGACATATTCTTTCATTCTCTCTATGCACCATTTCACAATCTCGTCTGGCGGTATGACCGGTCCCCTGACAATCTCATAGTCCTGAAATTCCGGAAGTCCGAAATTATTCTTTACCGGAAATTTGATTGATTCCAAAAATGGGGACTGTTCACATATCCACGTGTGCTGTCTCCAGATATATTCCCCGTTTTTCTCCGTCAGAACTCCGGCGCTGGCGAAGTCTCTCACATCCGCGTAGTCCAACGCGATGATCGCCATTCTTCCCTTTGTGTCCGGAGTCGATCTCGGAATCTTTTTCTTTATGTCGATATAACAGCATCTCAGTATATTTTCCCAGCTTGCAACCGTCTCCTCTTCATTTCTCGCCGGAAGGTTAAACCTCTTTGTCAGCACCTCCGGCTTCTTACTCGGGAGTTTCTGCATTTCCAGATAATCCTGTAGGATCTGGTGCGCGAGGATCGGCATGTACTCCATCGACGGGTTCGCCTTATGCCACGCCTCTTGATCATCTACCTCGTCCAGATTATCCAACTTGCATATGAACGGGAAATATCCGAGCGGGTTGTCACCCGTCTCAAGAATTTCTTCCATCAGGTCGATCAATTCGTCAAGTGGTCCTTCTCTGACATATCCGTTTGTTGTTATAATAAATTCCCGCGGATGTCTTACCTTTCCGAGCGCCGACTCAAATACATTGATCTGCTCATAATCTTCGTATGCGTGGATCTCATTTAATACCAGGCATCCCGGACGTTTTCCGTCCTTGGTGCTCGCATTTGATGTATTGTATTTCAGTTCTGATCCTGTTGCATTATTAGTGATCAGCTCCCGTGTTACGCGGAAGTTCTGTCGCATCTTAGGATTATCCAAAGCGTCATATGCTACTTTGAAAGTGTCCTTGACCTGCTGTTCTGAATTTGCCACTATTTCTACGTGGTAATTCTTCACTCCATATAATGGTGTCTGAAAGAAATTTACCAACGGCACGATAAAACCATCTTTTCCATTCCCCCGCCCCATCATGATGAAGAACTTGGGGAATATCGGGATGTCATCTTTATGCATGAATGCGAAAGCATATATAAATTTCTGATAAGGGAATAATTTATAATAATGTTTTTCGCAGTATGTTAAGCAGTTTTGATACGTTTTTTCGTCAAAAAAAACATCGTTCCGGCGCATTGTCGGTTTCACGATGTTCTCGATCAGCAGCTCCCGCTCCCTATTTATCTTCCCTGGATTATTTTCTGCATATCGGAGATATTCGGCAATCTCTTTGCATACGATCATAAATAATCATCCTCCAGGGAAGAGTCCGAAAGAGGCTCTTTCAGATTCAGATCATTCAGGATCTTGAGCATAGCCGTTGTGATCTTTGGTAAGTTTGTCACGGATTCATTGGGTTTTTCCACCGTAAGTCCGTTTCCGTTTACAGTCTCGTATCTGAGACCTTTCTTCCGGATATCAGCGATCAACTTTTTCTTAAGATTCCAGTAATCCATATAGTCATTTACCAGGTCTTCATAAAAATCTGATGTCTTATTTTGGAGACGCAACTGCTCCATTAGTGATTTCCTTACCTCTTTTTTGTTCACACAGCCACCTCCCTTATCTCAAATATGCTACCCCTCTCACGTGCGCGAGGGAATTTCTCCAGAGTCTTCGCCACATGCCCGTTCTCCATCGTCAAAAAAATTGCCGAGAATTGACCCGGGGGAGTCTACCATTTTTCTTCTGTCAGTCTCTTTTTTCTTTTTACAAATCTTTGCGGATGTCTTCCGTGTCTGATGTTGTGGCACTGTGTACACAAGCTGATCAGATTGTCATTATCAAGCGCAAGCTCTGGATGTTCTTTTAGTTCATGCACATGATGTACTTCCTCCGCGCGTCTTATCAGTCTATCTCTTCCGCTTAACTGTTCTCCATTCTCTGCAGCTTTCTTCAATCTATCTCTACAATCCTGGCATTCATATCGATCCCGTTCCAATATTTCCATGCGCTTATGTTTCCATTCCGACGAATTGTAAAACGCTTTTATCTCTTTATCATTCATATGTCTTCTCCTGTTTGCTCATCGGCATAATAAAAGCACCTGACTTTCGCCAGATGCTTTATATATTAAAAATGAGATTCAATTGTTATCTTGCCTGCGCCATTTTGCTGAGCGCATCCTGTAATACTTTTGAGCAGCTTATTCCATTCTGCTCTACAAATGTATTGAGCCATGCCGGAATGGTTAAAGTTTTCTTTACAGCGTTGCTTCCGTACTTTGCTGCATATGCATCCATATCCAAAGCGATCAGGCTCACAAACTGCCCCGGATCTGTTGCAACTTCATTAATCGCAGTTGCTTCTGGTACTTTATTTCCGTCTTCAAGCTCCGTCAGCACCCATCCACTCGCAGCGTCTTCCGCCATGAATACAGCCTCGGCCATATCATCGCCACCCGTTACGCATCCCGGAAGATCTGGGAATTCAACTGCATATCCGCCAGATCCATCCTCGTATGGTGTAAATACTGCTGGATAAACTAATTTCATAAGCACACCTCTTTCTTTAATCTTTTCAGGCGTTGGGGCTTTACAGCCCCGCCTGTTTTAATATTTTCTTTGCTACTGTAAGGTTGATGTCTTTTCCGCCGTGTTCTGGTACTGTGACCTTTCCCGGTTTCGTTGGATGTTTGTATTGATGATGTGAGCCTCTTTGCGAAACTTCGTACCATCCATCCGCCTTAAGTATTTTGTCCATTTCTCTGAACCTCATTTAATCCCTCCTTGTGATTATATATTAACACGTGTTACACGTATTGTCAATAGTTTTTATACATATAATACGTATTTTTATGAGATTCAAGAGGCGTACTTATCAGAAAAGGCAGCCGGCATAATGCCTGCTTCCCTTTGCTTTATTCATTCTGTTACTCAATTACATTTTTCTCGATCCTTTTGATGTCGTCATAAAAAATTAGTGCCTTATCTTCATCGTTATCATGTGTTTCTATATACGGAGTAATTGGATGTCCTTTTTTGTCCAGTATATATTTCCTGTATTTTTTCAGCATGATAAACTGCCTTTTCCCCGCTTCCATTTCTGTCTCGCCAAGGAAGCCTTCATATACAACTTTCTCTTCTTTCAGATATACCTTTACCCACGCACTGTATTCTCCATTATCCAGAATCTCTATCTCGTTTTCCTCAAATCGTGTATTGATTCCGAGTACTTCTAAGGCGTGCTGTACCGTATCCGATTTCTGTGCCAGATACGCTATATACGGAACAATAACAGAAATAATTATCATCCAGAAATGATACATTATCTCCGTTTCGGGCAACGCCTTATCTAGAACCAGTTTGTATAAAAAGCTTATTGCAATAGATTTAAGCAATAATTCTTTGTTTCCGTCCGCGTATTTCGCTCTAAAAAACCGGTACAGATAAATTGTTATATAGCCCGGATATATGTATACGATATATTTAGCAAGCGAATCCAGTACTCGTAAAATCTCATCAGCATTCATTATTCATCCCTACTTTTTAGGCGGCGTTCCAGTGGGTTTTCCGCTTGTAATTCTCCCGTTTGGATTTGAACGATGTTGAATCGTTCCTGAAGATCCTTTTATTGATCGGTGAGTTTTACCTGCTCCTCTTCCTTTTCCGCTTCCACTCGTTGCTTTTGCTTTTGCAGCCATTTAGTTGTTCCTCCTCTTATATCCATAGCTGTATCTATCATATTCCTTTATCTTCCATTTTTCAACAAGAAAAGGCATACCGTCAATGCAGCACGCCTTCCCTTTTGGCTATGAAAATAATAATGAGGATGAAAGAATTCAACTTCCTTATTTGTTTCTTTCATGCTACTACTATAGCACATCTTAGGGTGACATACAGTGACAACTTTCAGGAATTTCAAATTTTTTTAGTGCGTTTCCATGCTTCCTGATTACAGTTCTACGATCATATCCAAGTTCTTTCGCAATCTTCTCCCACGTCTGCCGCATCAGATATTTCCGCTCGAGGATTTCCTTTTCCTCTTCGTCTTTCATCCTCCGGATTGCTCTATGTATGTCTGTGTACTCAGTGATTGCATTTAGCATTTCTTGTTTCAGTTCGTTCATCAGATCGTCGTATCGGCTCATATAGTCTGACAGATCTGATTGACTGCTGCCACGCGGCATCCCATCACTCTGAATGCACGGGAACATCGTATCAAGCCTGAGCTGCTGAATCTGCTCGAGAATACGTTTTTCTCTCCGTTTTGCATCTCTGTATCTGTTTAAGTATTCTTTTTTCTTTTCGTTCAGTTCCCATGTCTCCATATGTGCTCCCCTTTCAGTGCCTGCTGCCAGTATATTTGTTTCTTCTGCATTTCCTCGCCACATACTCCGCAGGCGTCTCCCTGATCTGTTCGCTCTGGGCTCGGATCAGTTTACCTGCCATACTCATATTCTGAGTATGGCTATACTCACTTTGCAGGTATTTTGCTTCATTTTGTTGTCTCGTACTCATATTCCGAGTATTACCGTACTCAGATTTTGGATATTTACTCAATATTACTCAATCTCCTCCTCGGTTTCCTTGTTTGTCATTCCACTCCTTTAGCATCAAGTATTTTCGGCATTGTCAGTCCTCCCACTGCAACCTCTGGCCGCAGATCATACAGAACCGTGGCGGTCGGCTCCGGTTAAAATAATTAATCACTGAGTTTCTACAGTTCGGGCAGATCAGCCTTCCGTCCCCGAATGCGTCCTGAATTTCTTCCGGCTCTTTCGCCGTATTCCGCTCCTTCAGCTCCATGACCTGCTCCGGGGTGAGGCCGGTGTCCTCATACTCCCGAAGAAGATTCATGTATATGTATACTCCGTCTTCCATGAAATCACATGAATGATATTTATATCCTTGTTGTGTTAATCTCTCCATCTCCGCTCCCCTCTCATCGCTTGTATGTTACAATATCCCCATTATCGAATTGAATATCAATTGATACAGGATACCCTTTCTGATTGTTTTTCATCGGGACGTATCTCTGTCGCTTAATCTTATTGGCGATCAAATGACTCTTTTCGCACTCTTCGCAAACACGTTTCTGAGAATAATTAGTCCCGCAAAATTCGCACGTATATAATTTTAATTCTTTCATCTCCGCTCTCCTTTCCCCCTTATACTCTTACTCCGTTTTTGTACCACTCAAGTTCAAAGGGACCGTCCGGAATCTCGATAACAAGCTCCGGGGAATACTCGACTTCCGCGCAGTATCCCGCCACGATCTTCCAATCCGGGAAATCATCATACTCCTCTACCTTGCTTACGCCTATCATCCAGCATCCGTTATCCAGTGATGCTTTAGTGTACTGTCCGATCACCATCAGCCTGCCCTGCTCTCCGCAGTCTATAACGCACTGAACCGGGCCCAGACTTCCGTAGTTATCCACGTCCTGTCCTGTCTCTCCATACTCTCCGAATGTATCGTCGCTGTATCCATGAAATTTTAATATATGCATTACGTTCTCCTTTCGTTTGTTCTGCTTCAGAAAAATGTTGCAAACCTCTGAATATTCCTTCAGAATTTCGTTATTCACCTCTTTATCGCCTGTTTTTAGGCAATAAAAAACCAACCACCGAATATTGATGGTTGGACACGAATTTGATATTATTATTTTGAGTACACATCAATCATGTGTGCTTACGAAGTGATGGCGGACATTCATCCGAAAGGAGGATGTTATGGAAGCTATCATTTTGCTGGTTGCCCTAATAGGGCATGAAGTTAGTGGCTATGATTTTGCCACACTTTTCTTCTATATTGAACTTGCTGTTTCACTTGGCAAATATATAGAAGACTCTGCAAATGATAAAACCACCAACGGTGAGTAAGATACATTCGATAAAAGAGTTCAAGGAAGGCACGCATTCCTTGCAAGCATACAAATGATATATTTACTTATGATAATTCTTTTTCAATGTCACTTGTCAACCGCCGCCATCACATCTATTATATTTCCTTTGTCTCTCGTAGAAAACATTTCTTTTTCGACAAAGTTCGCCATAGTATTCAACCATCAATATTCAATTGTCAAGGTACAAATCTCTTTACATTCCGCCTTTGCGCTTACGCTCTATCCGTGCCCCTTTCACATACCGATCACAGTCCTCCACAGCGCATCCACGGCTATGTCCGGCAATCTCAATGTAATTGCAATTACCCTTATTCAGATCAGTCGGATTGCTGTGTGCCTGCCGATACCGGCATGTTTTGCACTTCTTCCGATCGGCATTCCATCCGGGACGTGCATCCGGATTCTTGTAATTAACTGAAATCTCCTCTGCTTTCTTTTTCGGCCGGCACTTATCCGGATTCAGCCAATTGTACACGGTGCTGTATTTTGCATCGATCTTCTTCGCGATCTCAGGGGCCTTCATTCCCTGCTCTGCCAGCTGCAGCGCAATCTCTTTCTTCGTCTTTCCGGCCGGAAGCATCTCACTCACCTCCGGCCGCTCTGAGGGGGGGGGTACTGCTTTTCTCCTCAGAAGGCTGTTCCTGCCTTTGATCAGGCTGAATCATATCCGAAACAGCCTGCTTGAATTCCGGGTTTTCTACCGCCGGCACATCCGCCAACAGCTCCACATTCCGGAAGAGTTCCTCGAATGGGAAATTGTCATATCCTCCGGATGCATTCTGTGAGTGTCTGTCCAGGACAATCACTTCCTTGCCCTTCTTCCAGTAATCAATAGCCTGTTCAAAACTTACTCCTGTAAACATCTATTTCCCTCCACATCTCCATTTAATTATCGCGTAGCTGCGCGAGTTGATCCGCGCTGTATTTTCTACGCTCAAAATTATTGTTATCCTTCACTTTCCCTTTTGGAGTACCAGAACTCTTCTTCTCCGTCTTATAGAAAGACTTCCATCTTCCCACAGTCGCCTTTTTTGCTATAGAAATTCTCTCAGCATCATTATTGCTAATGTTCAGAAGCTCTTCCCTTAACATCTGGATTTCTTCCTCCATCGCCTCTCCATGATAGTTATTACGGACAAGGAGATACGTCTGGAAAGCCCGTTCTAGTTCCGGCGAAAATCCAGTATTATATATACTTTTATTTACTTTACTTTTCTTTATGGATTCTTCCGCGGAATTTCCATCGTTTTTCCCGGAAAAACCATCTGATTTTCCGGAATAACCCGCAAAAAGGGTGCACTTAATAAAGGGTTCCGTCTCTTCTTTTTTCAAAAGCCAGAACCGACCGACTTCGATCGGATTTTTCCGAGCCCGCTCTTTCACTGCAAGTTGGAATCTCCTCTGTATCCCGGCAGAGGTCAAGACCTTGTCCGACTGAAAAAGTGTGTTATCAAACAGTGACCGTGACAGCAAGAAGTTCAAGACCTGCTTCGCCTTATTCTGATCCATTTTCAGATCATCAGAAATAATATACTCAAAATCATCATCCACCTGTATGTAATATCCCTGCTTATAGATCTCGCAGAGCAGGTAGATGTAAAGCATGATACCGTCCCGTCCATACCGGGCTCTCAGTATCTTTATCTTGGAATCTTCAAAGAAATCCACGTCCAGAGGGAAGTATGACAGGCCGTTCTTCTTTGGTCTGGCCAATGCTGTCACCTACCTTCCGTCCGTATATTCCTCTACTGTAATATCCAGCCCCTCCACAGCGGAGTAGGCTTTCTTCGCAATAACAAATATGATCTGTGTATCATCATGGTAAGCAGCGCCGTTCAGGGCATCTGCAACCACCTTTACGATATTATCAATGTCCGGTTTTTTCAGCGGCGGGAGCTCCCCGGAGAGCATCTGCTGCCGCCGCTTCTTTGATGCGCTCTTAGGCGGTTCGAACCTTGCCACGATCCGGAGTGTTACCGGCGTTCCTTTCTCAAACCGGATGCCGTCCGCAGCCTGCATATACAAGGTCTTGATCAGATTCTCATAGAGCAGATCTCTTTCCGGCGTATAGGAAATACTGTGCTTCATATGCTTATTGTAAACAGTACGGGCCCGAGCTTTTCCCTGAGGCTTGCCGGGTACCTGAAATGTAACTGACTGCATCTCTTTCTCCTTTCCCCGGCACCAGAGGCGAAGTCCGGCGCCGGTAAGTCAATCGTTTTCAAGTTGCGTGTGACATTTATCATAAATTTAAGGAGATGCAGCCTGTTATGCGATGATCGTCAGATTCTTCTTATATGCATCTGCCAGCTCGCACTCAAAGTAATCCTTGATCTTCAGCATGGCAGCGTGTTTCCAGAGCCCGTTATCTGCCTCGACCAGCTTAAACATAGGTGCTCCGTTTCCATCATCCTTAACACGGAATACATAGAGACTGGAGGGCTGCTCGATCTCTGAAAAAGTACGGTACGGGATCAGCTTCACAGGGTTCGGAACCTGTACATTGACACGCTGCACGCCGGTCTTGATCGTTGTTTTCTGAGAAATTCCGTCATCTGAATAGGATGCCGTGGTTCCTGCCTGAATATTGCCGGCCACCTGCATAATCGTCTTCAGATCATCGTTCTCTGCGAAGTTCGCCTGCAGCTCGATCAGAAAACGTTCCTGATCATAGTACTTATCAAACTGAAATTCATTCACGATGGCATCGCACACGAAAAGAGTTTCCCTGTTCCGTTCTTCCAGAAGCCCGGAGTATAATGATACTTCTTTCGGACTTACGATATGTAAGATCATCTTCTCGCGAAGCTCCTCTCTCTTACCGGTGATGTAATCCACCATTGCAGACAGGGTGTTCACATGGATGGCTTTTGCCAGATCTTCCCTGCCGTATCTCATAAGCTCCTTATTACAATAGGTTTTGCCTGCGATCTCTGTCACGATCGGCTTCATACTCTCTTCCTTCAGTCCATTCACATACTGCAGTGCTTCTTTTAATCCTTCAAACATCTTTCTTATCCTCCTTACGCTTCTCTTGCTTTTCTCAGATCTACTACATTGCCGCCGGATGCCTGTCCGACAATCTCTCCGGTTTCTGTGTCAACCGTCTTTCCGTCAATCTCCTGTACCGGGCTGGCCGGCTGCTGCGGTTCCACATCCGCCATGCTCATCTGTCCGGGGATCTGGTTCCCGATCTCTCCCACTTCGATCTCGCCGGTCTTCAGGTTCTTCCCGACTGCCAGAGCAGTCACTGCACCAAGCGTCGGCGCCAGCGTGGACTTCGTTGTAATGCTTGTAGTAATGAAGTCTCTCTGCTCATTCGGTTTCAGGGTAATGGTCACGGTAATCTTACGGGTTGTCTTTGCCTCCGTGTTCGGATCGGCAATGTTTCTCGCCACCGCTTCCATCTCCCGGTTGATCTGCTGTGTCAGCTCTCCATTTGAGAACTGCTCAATGTTGATGTGTTTCATAGTGATTGTCTCCTTTCTTTATGAATTCATATATCTGTCAATTCCGTTTACCAGATCAGTTTTGGAACCTTTTTCCCAGATATCCCAGAAATCAATTGTGCGGGACTGCGGCCGCTCTTTTGCAAGCTCCACCTTAATCTTCAGCGGAATCGGTACTGCATCCCCAATGACCAGTACTTCTCCCGGGCTGAATGTGGTCGTGGAATCAATGATATCCTCATTTCCATCCGGCAGCATACCTTTGACCATGGATTTGTCTGTCTCATTATTCAGCTTTGACACAATAAAGTTTGCGCATTGAGCCATGATGGTTTTATTCAGTTCTGAGGGGCGCTGACTTGCAACAAAAAGCGTCATACCAAACTTTCGCCCCTCTTTCGCGATGTTCTCGAAGATTTCAACCATACGCCGCTCAGAGGCAGAAAGCTGAAAGTTATTCGGTATATAAACATGAGCTTCATCGCATACCAATGTCACCGGTGTAATCTCTCCGCCTCTGAACGTCTGCTGTACTCCGTAAATTAGTTTTGTTACTGCCCCGATCACTGCGATAGCAATATCATGAGGCATATTGGAGAGGTCAATATTTTTGACCGGCTTATCATTGCCAAGGATCTGAACTAGCAGTTCTGCCAGATAACTCTGATCAGCATCCCGAAAGAGAAACGATAGTCTTGCATCATTTTCTTTTGATTCCAATGTGCTGATAATGCTGTGAAGACGTCCGTTGTATTCGCCTTTTACTTTCTTAGGCAGCCCTGCATTGGCACCAGTCTTGTAAAATTCTCCTGTCTCCACCTGCTCCTCATTCAGCCCTTTGAGATTGTCAATCAGTTTTTTATAGCTGAAATAAACCGGCTTTCCTTCATTTCCATCGGGGCAGATCTGTTTATAACATTTCCGGAGCGCTGCCATGGCAACTGTGGCTGACTCCTCTTTGATCTTCAGGATATTTGAGACCATATCCGAAAAACCAAACATCCAGATTGGAAACGGCATTGCTGAACTAAATGAAATATTTCGGGCATATGACAGCTCCCTGTATTCCCCGTGAATGTCAAACACTATGATATTTGCCCCCGGGAGCTTGCTTGTCTCCTCCAGAATCTTCGCCACTGTCTCCGATTTTCCAGATCCGGTATTTCCTACAATGCAGGAATGCCTCTGGAAAAAGCGGTTGCCGTCTACCCATGCAGGGCAATGATAAACGGCATATTTCCCGATGCAGAACCCGCTGTCCGGCCGGCTGATCATCTTGAAAAACTCTTCTCCGTTAATCTCTCTGGCGGTAATATCTGTTGTAGGATACTGATCCAATGCCTTGCTGAATTTCCCATTATGTACACTTC
>ERZ1643247.943-NODE-943-length-30431-cov-16.801686_pt1 | contig 30431 bp, 33 predicted proteins | sample MGYA00579264_ERZ1643247 | MGnify/ENA primary metagenome ERZ1643247 (study PRJEB29033, sample SAMEA4952262) | chicken gut metagenome | biome: Broiler Chicken; feature: Gastrointestinal Tract; material: Caecum | place: Ireland | collected 2018 | study: Broiler... | reverse complement strand
CTGTATAAAATTTCAGAGTACTGTACCTTACATTGGTCAGCCGTACTAATTCACCAATCGTCACGTACTCTGACGCCTCAATCACTTCCATGCTCCTTCGTCTGGACATAGAAAAAATCTCCCTTCACACTTAATGCGCTGCCGCTCCTGTCGCAATGATACACGCAATCAGTATCTCTATATGTTCTGTCATCTCTTTTATTTCCTGGCCCCAGCTGCTCTCCCGGATTTCCTGCATTCTGTTTTTCAGCTCTTTCTGCTCAAATTTTGAGAAATATTCTTTGAGACAATTGGCCTTATCCAGCAGAGCCGTCAGAATCACAACATCCTCCGTAATCTCACCGTCTTCCAGAAGTTCCGCCCGGATTTTCTCAACCACCGCAGTGCGGGCTTCTTTGGACGGAGCATACTCCTCTTTCTTATTGATCAGGCCTACCTGCACCTGCGTCATCATGCCGCTCTCCTTCAGAGAATCTTTTACAGAATGAACCAGCGCCTTCATTGCCTTGTCGGTAAATGTAATCATATAATTATCGATGACTTTCTCAATCTTAACCACTTTCTCTGCATGGATTTCTTCATAGAGAGGCTTTAAATACGCCATCTCTTCCGGCAGTTCTTTCAGAACTTTTATTGTCTTCTGATCCATGGAAATACAGCCTTCCAGTTGAAGCTCCATCAATCCGGCTCCCACAAAGCAGGCTGACAGATTCAGATTATAACTGGAAAGCCTGCCTTTATCATTCAATGCACAAACAAGGTATTCCTGTGTAATGGATAAATCTTTCATAGGGACCTCCCTCTCAGCACATGCTGCTTACTGCTTACTGCTTACTACTTATTACTTACTACTTATGATTTAATCATACTGTGCTTTGAGGGAAATGTCAAGAAGGAGATTTATGGAATTACTCCAGTTCTTCGTTCGGTGTGGACGCCACTTTTTTAATTTCTTCACTGATTTCTTTTACCTTATCAGACGGCTCATATTTTTCATCGTTAAAAAGATAATTGTGCAGCGCCTGGGCATTGCTCTCCAGTGTGACCGGTACTGCATACCATGTTCCTTCAATAGTACCGCCCCACAATTTATTCGGAAAGCCCTTCGTTTCTTCCATGTTATATTTTGCAAGATATGACAAAATTTCTATGACTTCTCCGGAAGAATAATTGGTTTCGATTTTATCCATCATATCTTTGGCGATTCCCAGAAGTTTTACTGTATTTTGCTGCTTTGCCGCTTCAAACATTTTCAGCAGAACTGTTCTCTGCCGTTCTGCACGCTTGTAATCTCCGCCGGCCGTATACCGTATCCTCGAATAGGCAACCGCCTGGACACCATCCACTTTCTGAGTTCCGGTTTTATTGATATGACCGGAATTTGTATTTTCTACTTTATTGATTTCATCAATATATTTATTAATATATTGCAGCTCTTCTGATGTAATATCCAGTTCGATTCCACCGATATCATCAATTACTTCCGCTACGTTTCCAAAGTTCACAGTAATGTATTTCTCAATATTCAGGTCAAAATTTCGATTCACCGTATCCATGGCAAAAACAGGGCCGCCATAAGAATGCGCATGCGTGATTTTATCTAAACCATGACCGTCAATATCTACATAAGTGTCGCGGTAAATAGATGCCACTTTTATTTCTTTTGTCTTATGATTGACATTTGCTACCATAATGGAATCAGACCGCGTTCCCTTGCCAAGATCTCCTGAACGGGAATCCACGCCAAAAATTACAAACGTCTCAGAACCTTCTGTCTGTTCCTCATATTGTCCCGTAGACGCTGCCGCATTCATGGCATCTTCTTTTTCCTGCGCCTCCTTATTTTCGGAAAAGAACAGTATTTTTACGGTAACTGCTGCCAATGCAACAATTGCCAAAGCTAAAATAATACTGATAATCTTCTTTTTATTTCTTTTTCCTTCCACCGGATCCGCCTCCTCTTATTTTAAGTCTGTCTCTTATTGTTTTCGGTTTTTCTTCTCCATAATAGCCGTATCCATATTTATAATTTCCGTATACTCCGGTTCTTTCATCTACTTTATTCAGCACTGCGCCAAGAATACGGATATTGCCTTTCTTTAACTGATTCACAACATCCTGAATAATCCGGCGTTTGATCACGCCCTGCTCGATGACCACAACAGTGCCATCCGTATGCTGGCCGATAATAACTGCATCAATGACCAGCCCCAGCGGCGGTGCATCCACGATTACAAAATCAAACCAGCTACGCATCCTTTTCATAAATTTATCAAACAATTCCGAATTCAGCAGACTCGTAGGATCCGGCGACAAAGGGCCAGCCACCGTTATATAAAATCCTTCCAGATCCGTCTCATAAATGACCTCTCCTTCTCCAGCCTGTCCTGTGAGATAATGACTGAATCCTTTCTCAATTCCCTCCATACGATATTTCGCCGCCATAACCGATTTTCTTAAATCACAGTCCACCAGCAAAATTTTCTTTCCATTCTCTGCCATCGTTCTCGCCAGATTAAATGCAACCGAGCTTTTCCCTTCGTTCGGTACGCTGCTGGTCACCGTAATCATTTGTATTCCATCTCCGGAAAACGCCAGATTTGTTTTTAACTGATTGAGTCCTTCTGCCATTAAATAATCTGACATCTCCGGCAGCTGCATTTTTATCTTTTTCATTGCCATCATTACTGCACCCTCCTAACCTTCTTCGTACGTTTCTTCTCTCCGCTTGCCAGCGGCAGTTTTGCCAGGATATTAATTCCAAGATACTTCTCAATATCATCTTCTCTTCGAATGGTATCATTCATAATAAATTGTATAATGAATACCCCTGCAGATAATATGAGTCCAAGCAAACCGCCGATGGCAACATTCCTTAACATACTCGGGCTGTCAGGTTCATCTGCCAGATAAGCATCCTCGATAATCGTCGGCGCTTTTACATCCATTTTGGACGATACCGTATCCGCTGTCACTTCTGCAAGTTCCTGCGTGATTTCCATGGCTTCTTCAGGATCCGGATCACTGACGCTGATTTCCATAATTCGCGTGTCCGCAGGATTTTCAACGGCAATCTTGTCCAGCATTTCCTCATAATCTAAATCAAGTCCCAGATTATCAATCACTTTATTGACGACACCTCTTGTTGTCACGATTTCCATATAGTCCTGGGTAAGCTGAGTTCCCATTGTCAGATTTGTCAATTGTGACAGATCTGTACTGGATATCACATACAGCTGTGCTGTAGAAGAATACATTGGCGTAATCATGAACTTTGTAACTCCAGCAGAAACTGCGATAAATATGACCGTCGTTGCCAGAATGACCAGGATCTTACTCTTCAGTACTTCAAACAACTCTTTCAAATCAATTTCAATTTCATCATTTTCTAACTCGTGCATAATCGTTCTCCTTATATGTACTTCCCTTCAATTACTTTATCTATGTTCTGTTCAAAAGAATAGCCGGCCATTTTCTTATGAATGGCTTCCATTCCTTCCCGCATATTCGGGCAGCGTCTGCTCAGATCGTGGCAGTCACTGGCAACAAAACAAACTAAACCGGCTTTCAAAAGTTTCATGCAAAACGCAGTTCTTCTGTTAAATATCGTTCCGGTAAAGCTCTCCGCATTAATCTGAAGATACGCCCCTGCTTTCACAAGTTCCCTGGCTCTCTCCATTTGATTCAAAACCGCCTCATACCGTTCCACATGTGCAATGATTGGCAGGTATCCGGCGTAAATCATATCCTGCACTGCTTTGAAAATAGAAGAATAGGAATCTCCTGTTCCAAACTCAACTAATATGTATTTACTGCCTGCCATGGTAAGGGCTCTTCCTTCTTTTAAATCCTGTATCGTATTCCTCTGATAATACAATTCGCTTCCCAGATACAACCGGATGTTGGGATAATATTTCTTTGTCTCCTGCTGTATCTCCCGGAATCTTGTTTCCAGAAGTTCACGGTCCGGATATCCGAACTTTGGTCCATAGTGCGGTGTCAGGAAAATCCTTTTAACACCCTGTCTGCGTTCCACCATAATCAGGCGGATGGAATCTTTCAAACTGCGGGCGCCGTCGTCCACACCATATAAAATATGTGTATGCATGTCTGTGATGTAATCCATTGTCAGTCCTTTCTCCGCTGAATAAGCGGGTTTTATCGATATTTCTAACCAATATCAATTTATTTAAACATTATCTCATTAAATAATATGTTTATTAAGTAAGCTTCCGATTTCTTTTAATGATTATTTAAATAATCTCTCAATACAAATCAGAGTACAATTCCTCCCTGTATACCCCTTCTGCAATTAATTTTTTAAAACTTTCCACCACAATTGGCTTATCTTCCTTGTATGTAACGCCAAACCAGTTATCATTTGTCTCCAAAACTTTCACGGTACACTTTCCATCTCTCAGCAAACCACCAATCAATGTTGGCAGCAGATACTCTGCTTTCTGCGGATTCGCTGGAACATCCTTTTCAAAGAAATCCCTGAATCCTTCCTCTAAAACCGTCAGAAACGCCGGATTATGCCGCTTCTTCGCAGGAAATCCCCAGAAATTCATAGATACATAAGCACCTGGATTCAATTTTAATCCATCGGCTTCAGCTCCAACGACTCCTCTGTAATCAACCGTCTTAATAATATTGCTTGTCTCTGCCACATCTGTAATATGAGTATGCCCTTCTTCAATTTTACAAACTCCTCTGGTAACTCCACCATTGTCTGAAAGTGTGTTTTTCAGAATAAATCCAGCCATAGCAATTGCTCTATCCTCATGATCCAAAACCAGCCAGTCATGAAGCTTGTGAAATGCTTCTTTTCCATAATAGTCATCTGCATTTATTACCGCAAAAGGCTCATGAATCAGATCTTTCGCTGCAAGAACTGCTTGTCCTGTTCCCCAGGGTTTTGTCCGCTGTAGTGGAACAGAATACCCTGAAGGAATATCTGGTAAATCTTGGAAAGCATAAACAATTTCAACATTGAGCAGCTTACATATATCTTCTACTCGATTGCCAATGCGGGTCTTAAAATCTGCTTCTATGTCCTTACGTATTACAAATATAATTTTGTTAAAACCTGCAGCAATTGCATCATGGATGGAATAATCCATAATAATTTCATTATGTAAGCCAACCGGCTCCAGTTGTTTGATTCCACCGCCAAAGCGTGAACCAATGCCAGCAGCCATTATAAGCAGTGTTGTATTTTTCATTTTTACTCTATTCTCCTTCTATTTTAAATGTACAAACCTTAATGCACTGATAACACCGGATGCACTTGCTTTCATCAATCACTGGATATTCGAAACCTTCTTCATCCTCGATCATTGAAATCGCCTCTTTTGGGCAAATCGCATAACACGCTGTGCACCCACAGCATTCTTCTTTTCGGTTATATAAAATTGGTATCTCCTTCACAATATCCACCTCAAAATCCAATCAATATCAATGTTTTATCATACTTCAGCTTGTGAGCTAAACTTCTTAGAATACAAACGAACACAAAGCTACCTATTGCAGTCAAAATAAAGCACAGGCCAAAATTCAATATCCAAATATTATTCAATCTAATCAGTTCAACTACTTTTCTGACAACCCAAAGAATAAGCATATGACAATAGAAAATACCATAGGAATAATCTCCTGTGACAGAAAAGATATTTCTTCTGGGCTCATTCTTCTTTTTTAGCAACCACAAAGCAAGGACTGTAGCATACATAAAGCTTCCAAACTTAATCTGGCTTGTCATAAATCCATCCGCACATCCAAGCATTTTCAGAATAAACGCTTCAGCTATTGATATACATAAGGTAATAGCCATCCATCCAATATTGATTCTTTCTCTCCATTTTCTGATTTCTCCAGAACGACAATCCATCCCTAAAAGACAGAAGAAAAATCATACTGGAAACAAAGTTTCGTAAAGCAATGGTACTGTTCCGGTCACTATATTATATGCATAGATTATTACCAGGTAACTAGAGGTGGGATAATCAGATACATCCTTTTTTCTATGTCTGACCAATCATGAAGCAATAATCGTCAACTGAATCATCACGACAGTATAATAGAATGTCGTAGGCACTTTTCTTCATATCAAATCATATACAATATGTCGAAGAGTAATCCCATCTAATATTGCTGCCTTAAATAGATAAATACAACTCCAGGCTAGGTCTGGGACAAATGGGCTTACCCCCCCCCTTGAATAAGAAGTTCTTATAATCACCCTGCGTTTTTCCCAGTGTCATGAAATACCCTATCAGAAAAATAAACATTGCCACAGAGAAATTGATAAATTGTCGAAGCACGATCCAAACAGTGTAATTCTGACCGTTTGAGTTATGGATCATGATAACAGCAAGAATACAAATTCCATGCATCACCTGACAATATTGAAATTTGGTTGTTATTTTTCTTTCCATACTACTTTCTCTTCAAATACAAATAACATACCATAGGTCTGACTGTTCACTTTATACACCCCAATGAATTTCGAAACAGGAATCTTCAGAATTAATTTCTTTATTGACCTTTTGACTTCACTCTTAAGTGAAACGTGTGTTGGCACAGCGAACTTCTCTTTTAGTTCTTCGAAACTCATTGAAGCCATATCGTTAAAGAAATAGCCCCTTTCTTCTGGTCGCTTGGCAGAACTATATTCAGCACAGTTCCTTCTCACTCCGTCTTCGTAAGATACTTCCTCGCAAACAATATCAGCTTTAATGTAATCAAACAATTCGGCGCCTTTATCGGTCCGCAAAATCACAAGAGAAACGCCTTTACCGTCGTTCATTTTGGGAAACACTTCGTTGATTCCCCAGAAATCCGCTATGGTTAAATCTGAAAATTTATGTTTCTTTGCAACACATTCATAACAAGATGGGCGAAGGCAATAATCTCTGAGAAACATCAGCATGTATGGATCTTTATCTTTAGAAATATACATGGCTTTATGATTTGAATCTATCTTCCTTATTCCAAAACCAGTCCAGCTGTCATCCTTGCATCTGAAATTTACATTAATTAATTTTGCATTTGCTTCTGATTCAACATATTGAATATATTGTCGCCACAGTTTTGACGAAGGGACACCATGACAGATTACATCCACACAGTATAGATTTTCATACTCTTTTCTTAAAAAGCTTTTTAATCCATTAACCTGACACCCTGTCCCGGAAAAGAGAACGGCTAATCCAGATTCAAGATCCGATTTAACTTGTTGATAAGTATTCCCAACTCTTGCCTGAAGGTATTTGGAGCCCCGTAATTTCGGAAGATCCTTTTGCTTATCTACACGAATGAACTCCGCATATTTGCAATCCTGAGACATAGCAACGCCATAAACCGTACCCTCCTGGTATAAAACTTGTTCTGCCAACAGAGAAAAAACAGCACCAGAAGAACTTTCTAATCTTAACTTATCATCTTTTGAATAGACCGCATATGTACCTATAATATTCCCCATCTGCATTTTCATCCCCTATCTCTTAATCAACCTCTGAATTGGTCCCATGACTATCTGCTTCTCTTCATTATTCATCCCAAAGAAGTACATTGATACACAATATACTGCTGCGTACAAGATGATCCAAGTACCAAGAGTAACTAGACTATTGATTGATATAAATATCATCACAAGTACACCTACAAAACATGGTATACTCAGGCTAGGTATAAATTTGGCAATACTTTTCCAAAAATACCCAATATTTAAACCAATATGTTTATAATAGTACCAGTTCATAAAAACAATATTCCCAACAATTAAAGAAATAGCTGTACCCATTGCAGCTCCAGTTGCTCCATATATATGAATCAAAGGTATACTAATAAATACATTGGCTATTGATACAAATAAGTACACGATCGATCTGACCTTATGTTTATTTTTAGCACGTTGAATTTCAATACCAAGATTTTGAATCAATGGTACAGTAACTGGAAGTATTAACCATAGAGTTATATAATACGATTCTGAATACCCTTCACCACCCCAGAAATACATAAATGGCTGTCCAAAGAAAATAAAGCCCGTAAAAATAAGTGCCAAAATAATAAACTGTACCCGTCCTACCTTAGTAAATAGCCTAGTAAGTTCATTAATGTCATCGGATGTGGCAACAATCCTGTTTACTTTCGGAACAAAAACATTAGAAATCGATGTAGAAAACTGCAAATACATAGAATTAATCTGGCCTCCAAGCCCATATATTGCCACAGCTGTTGTTCCTAAAATACGCCCCAACAAAAATTTATCAACACTCCAATTTATCTGGTCGATGATCTGATTTAAAAAAATAAAAAAGGTAAATACCCACATCTCCTTAAGTAACCTAAACCGAAAACCATTGAAAATAAAATGGACATTTATTTTGTTTAGGCTGTACCAAACATTCACTACCAGCTTTGCCACAATAAGAAATGTCGTAACACACACCATGCCGACAGAACCGTATCCCAGCAACAGTAATGGTAATGCCAAAAACGGATTTAACACATTTTGAAGGACCACCAACATTTTTTGGAAGAAAAATCGCTCATGAGCAGATGTGAAAGCATCAAACACGCTGTTAGGAAATGTCAAAGCCAGATTGAAAACCATTAAAGCCATCAGAACTCGTGCTATGGAATACTCTTGCGGAGTCAACCCATCAACGAAAATAAGCTCAATATTTCTAATCATCACTATACCGCATAAAATACATATTACTGCGATAACCCCAAAAATAGTCATAAACATCCCATTAAGTTTTCCAACTTCGTCCTGGTCGTTCTTAGCTCTTGCTCTAGAATAAAAACGCATATAGGATGCAGTAAAACCAAAGCTAAGTAAACTCAGGTACGAAACAACAGAATAAACAAGTTGGTACAGTCCATACTCGCTCTGACCAAGGAGCCGAAGCATAATTGGAGTATAAAGTAAACCCGACAATATATGTATTGTCTGAGAGAGGTATGAAAGTACTACTCCTGATTTTTTTTGGTTAATATACAAGTAAACAAACCTCCTTCAATCCATTCCTACAGTATAATAAAATCAAAAATAATTTAATATACATTTGATTAGCATCTTTATGCTCTGTAACAAAAGCATAATTATAAAAGTAGAATTTGAAAGCCGAGCATTCAAACTCAGATAGAAAAAACATAAATTCTTTTATTGTTGTAATCTTACTCCAAAAGGCGTATCATAATGGTATATGGATAAAGCTTACAAATTTCAAACTTTTTTCCTGTATATAAAAGAAAATCCTTAGTTTTTCAGATTCATTTCCAAAATATTTATTCTCCTAATTTTCAATTTCCAAGACCTTTTTTAATAACTCTTGCGATCTTTCTATTTGTTGTTTAAATTTCATTTTATTTCGTTTAAAATCAATTGAATGATAAAGCAGCTTACGTGCATATTTCTCAACAAAACAATCTTCTTCATTTAAAGATGCTAATAAAGTTTCAATTCGGCTATTCATATTAGATTTCTTGGAAAAAACAAACCTTTCAAAAACACTAAAATTAGTTTCAAATATATTTGCAAACACTGCCGCATGAAAAGAATCCGTACAGACATAGTCGGCATATTTTATAAGGCTAAAAAACTTGGCCAAGTCAACATCATATAATTCGATATCTCCAAATCCAATATCTGATGCCCTTATTTTCCCTTCAACATGAGGCAGCGTTACAATTTTCAATTTTTTCTGTTGTGCAAATTCTTTTACTTTTCTGCGCTGTTTGCAATTATCACCTAGAAAATATGCAAATAAATAATGACCTTCTACCTGCCTTGTCCCTGTAATTTTATTCCAATCTCTTTCAGACAATAAAAATGTTGGATCAACCACCACATCGACATCCCGACCAGTTATTGATTCAAGATATTGTTTTGAACTTTGTTCACGTACAGAAATCCATTTATATTTGCATAGACCTTTTTTCATGATCAATCCATAGTCTTTAGGTAAATCTGTTATAGCAATACTAGAAGCATAAGAAAATCTTTTCTTGGAGTCATCTAAAAACGTAAACAAATATGGTTTCTGCAACACACCTGGTTTCCAGATTTGATCACTTCCACTTATATAATAATCATACTTATCACCGATTATATCCTCAATTGTATCTTCAGTAACTTCTTCCGAGTGAGGAATTGTTTCTCGTGATTTTGAAAACGCTTTTTTTCGATCATCTATATTTTTAGAAAGTTTTTCCCCATATCGACTCTGAGCTCTTTTATTAATCACCCTATAATACAATTTCTGCGGAAGATTCTCTAGTTTCTCCTTTACAACTACCAGTAATCCATCTTGAGTAATGCGTTCTTTCGTTCCCATTATATGGGGCGATGAACGTTTATAAGAAATCAGTTCTGACTCAAATCCCAACTGACTTATATACTCATTTAATGCATAGGCTTGTGCAATTCCGCCATAGTTATCATTATTATAATACAATGTAATAATACCCACTTTTTTCACATTTGCTCCTCCCAGGTTATTACTTTATACAGCTCTCATAGAATGTCTTTAATTTCATCCCTTCTGTAGAGATGTCGTATCCGCTTTTTGCAATTTTAATCGCATATGAAATATCTCTATTAGGATATTGACATTCAAGAAGTGCTTTTATCCAGGGCTTCGTTCCCTTATCTATTGGAAGGTAAATAATATTCCCCGTAACATCCGTGTCTGTATAAACTTGATCTGATGCAAAACAATATAATCCATTGAACTGAGCTTCAATATAAACCATTCCTAATCCCTCAAAAAGAGAGGGTAACACGAAAGCATCCATAGCTGAATAAAGAAGATTCATATCAGCTCTATCCCCCAGAAACAATACAACATTCGATAGTCCTTTTTTTTCTACATATTGCTCTATTTTCTCTTTTAAGGGGCCAAATCCAACCCATAATAACACTGCATCCGATTTGAATTTGTAAAAATTTTGAAATATATCAATTAAAAAGAAAGGATTTTTTTGTTCAATATGACGACAAGACGTTCCCAATACAAACTTATTCTCTATTCCGTATTTCTGTCGATACTTACTTCTTGCCTCTTTGTTAAAGAAATATCTTTTTGCATCTATTGCATTATGTATCACTTTAAATTTTCTTTTTCCAAAAACAGATTTTCCAGCTGACGAAGTACAGGCTAAAAAATCTGTAGCGTAATGATTACATAATTCTGTAAATAAAAAAGTTCTTCTTCTATTGCTTAAATTATTAATTAATTTAGGATTATGAGCATGTAGAATTCTAATTTTAACGTTACATTTTTTTGCACATATTAAAATATATAATGCCCAATAATATACAACATTTACATGGACAATATCATATTTCTTTTTTTTGAAGAGTTCTTTAATATATTTTTTATTCATTATGTCTTTTTTTACACCACCATTTGGAAGAGAAAAGTATCCTATCTGATTTTTTTTTAAATAATCCACATATTCAGAATCTGTATCGTCTAAACACAAATAGTCTATTTTAAAATCATTGCCATTTGTATAAGGTAAATAATTCATCATGCAACTGGCAACGCCATTATTGTTTCTTAAATTACTAATAACACATAATACATTTTTCATTCATAAATCTCCTCGCAACATTAATAGAAAAAACTATTCTTGCATTGCCAAAAAAATTCATAGGGAACTGTCCCATGGAAAGATGCCTCATAAGCAACAGTCATCCAAACAAAATATATCATTAAAATCATATAAACAATCCATTTGACGATTTTTTTATTATTTCTTAATTTATAATTATAAATAGCCATCGGATACAATAATAATACAAATGGCACAAAATAATACGAATATCTGTTAATAATATTCATACGAAAAATCATTAATCGGCACACAGTAGCTAATAATCCTGTATACAGCAAAAAACTTTCATTGTTAAATAAAAAGTATTCTTGCCTGTTTTTTGGAATAATTTTAATCACATGATTTTTTCTTTGAACCACCAACGTTATGCAACCAATTGCAAACGCTATAGCAATCGTCATAAACATATAAACACTTTGAGGATTAATATGTCCTACACTTTCGACTTCTTTTTCCAAATATCCCATATACTCGTTTGACAAACCAAATAAATTTAAAACCAAATTAAATACTTGTTGATACATTAAATAGAAAATTAATGTACCTCCTATTCCAATTAAAATATCTTTTGTCCTAAATTTGAGTTCTTTAAATAAAATTAAAAGAATGCATAATATTGCAGATGCGTGTATGGATGAAGCCAACAAAACAAACATGGTATAAATCATATAATTTTTTTTCTTTTTATCTGGTTTTTTTAGGAACTCATAACCTAATAAAATAATACTAATGGCTATTGCTTGTCGTATAATATTCATATAATTATAATAAGTACATGTCATAATAAACACATACGTACTCATCTTTACATCGCATGAATTTTTATATATAAATCTTCCTGTTACACTATAGGTAAACAGGCTAGTTACAACAATATAAAATTGAACATGTGGACAAATAGAACTTAATAATTTTGTCAGATAACAATACCCTAGTTCATATGTAGACATTGCAGAAAATCCTGGTATCATGTTCCAATCATAAGAAGCTATCTGAACATACCTTCTTGCATAATGATTAGCAAGATCTGTTCCAATATTAACACTTCGCAATGCCGCTACAAGAATTAGAAGTCCGAAAGCAAAAAATATAAATTTCCTTTTGTCTTTGTCCGTTGCATTTGCTTTACTAAAAGCACCAACGACCATAATAGCTAAAATCTGGAAAAAATATATACTCATTTCCGACCCCCATTTCAATCTATTAAAACATCAAATTTTACTATTTCCTACTCTTCTATCATAAAATTATGATTATACAATCTTTGCAGGGGAAAAAAATCTAACTATAATTTTAACAAGTATACGAATATTCCTTTTAATATTTTTTTTATCTTTAAAAATCATTTTTTTATAAAGAGATATTGCAGATTTAAAATCTCCCCCATTAACATAAAAAGTAATCCCTTCCGCTATATAATTTGCCTGTATATTACTATTTTTTTCAAAATAATCTTTATATTGGCGGAAAATATTTTCAAATCCTTTAATCCTTTTTTCCGGATATGAAGAAATTCGATCTCCCTTATAAAAATAATAAATTCCTAGTGGTTCGTCCAAATAAACAGTTTCACACCTTTGAGTAACTCTAAGCCAAAAATCCCAATCTTGTAGAGCTGGCATATTGAGATTAAATAACCCCGCATCTATAGCAACACTTTTCCTTATCATTGGAAAAGATGAAGACCCTATATGATTCTTTTCAAGAAGTTGATTAAATACTTTACCACTTGGCAGTAAATTCTCAGTACGAATTCTAATTTCTTTTCCTTCTTCTTTAATCCAAAAATTACAATATGATAAGCCAATTTTAATATCATTAAATGAGAACACTTGTTTTCTTATTTTTTGTGTACACCATTCATCATCATCATCAAGGAACGCAATAAATTCTCCTGTAGCTCTTTCAATTCCTTTGTTTCTTGCTGCACATGCACCAGAATTTTGTTTCATTTTTATATATTGGATTTTTCGCGGAAATGATTTTGAAAGATTTTCTAATCCAACACTAAGTTCTTCTTCTTCAGGCGCATCGTTTACTAGTATAATTTCAATGTTTTCATAGTCTTGATTAACAATGCTTTGCAAAGCTTTTTGAACAATTTCAATAGGTCTTTTATACGTTGTAACAATGGCTGAAACTAATGGAAATTTGTCCATTTTTCCCTCCATACTATTTATAGATTATTAATAACATTATTTATATTTACAATTCTATTTGCTCCAAATGGTTCAAACGATGCCATGACATGTTTATGTTTTTTTGGTGATTTTATTTTGTAAACAATATTTTCTGAGCCTTCTATTTCTGATATAACAAAACAGATTTTATTTTTGTACGGTAAATTAATAAAATCTTGAATCAATTTATTTGTACAACCATTTTGATCATTAAATTTAACCAATAATTTGTTCCAATTTATCCTTTTACAGCGTCTATTCCATTTTTGCAACGCTTCATCTCGAGAATGATAATGCAAAAAGAATAATTCAATATCATCAAGCATACCAATTGGATAATATCCCCATCGGCTATCTGAAGATAGTTCTTCCTTATATTTTGATTGTTCTGGCTCTATAAAGTAAAGTTCTGAGTTTAAATAATGGTGAATGTTCCTCAAAAATTTGATATAATCCTCTGCCATGAAAAACAATCCAATCGTTGGAGACATTTTTTTTAGTTTATAACTTTCATAAATAGTTCCACCCCAACAGTTATTTGATATTATTGTAAAATCAAATATTTTCAATTTTTTTCTTCTGAAGTCTGCGGTAAGAGGCAAGTACACCTTATTTCTAAACTTTAGTCTAAATCCTTCATATGTCATTATCTCAATACATCTCCATATATTCGAAACCATTCGTTGGCTACATCTGTTTGATCAAATCCTAAATTTTCAATACGTTGTACCTCTACATCACGACTTATCCTCTTCCCATAATTAGTATAAATTTGCTTTATCCACTCTTGAATATTATCTAAATCTGCAAATGAAATTAAATTCAAGCCCAAATCAGATTCTTTGGTAACATTTGTGGAGACAATACACGGACATCCTGCTGCTTGAGCTTCAACTAATGTTACTGGAAATCCTTCTCCTGGCAAAGAAGGTAAAAGTAACAAATCAAATGCCATTAGCAATTGAGGGATGTCATCCCGTCTTCCTAAAAATCTGATAGATACATCTTCTTCATTGGTCATTTGTCTTACTTTTTTATATTCTTCTCCATCACCTACAAGAATAAATTTTATATTACTACCTTTCATTCTCTCAGCTAAAAAAACAATAAATTTTTGATTTTTCATTTCAGAAAATCTTCCAATATGACCAACCAATAACTGATTATTATTATCTAATAACTCACCGCGAATCTTATTAATTTCTTTTTGTGACACCTCCCTAAATGCATTTAAATTTATGCCATTTTTCAAAATCTGAAATGAATATTTTCCATATAGAAATTCTCCAGCCATTTTTCCACATGCAACCTTATCCGTTGCAGCAAAATTGATTAGAAATTTTAAGAAAGGGGTCACAATATTTTTTAAAACTGCCAATGTTTTTCTCTGTATAGAATTTGTATGTGCATGACACACTCTTTTGGGAACATGGCACATTTTAGCTGCCAAAAGCGCAATTCCAGCCTGAAGTGATGTATGGGTATGTACAACATCAAAAGGCCCCTCTTGATTTAATAACTTATATACTGCAACAAAATAATTAATAGGACCCATTTTTCTTACATCACCTGGAAGGATATATACTTTATACCCCTTTTTACGCAATTCATTAACAGTGCGTTGATTGTACCCAATATCGTGCGTTAAAAAGAAAATATCTTTCTCTTTAATTTTTTTTTGTTTAATTAAAACACTTAATGTATTCAATATCGCTGTAGAATCTCCACCCATTCCTAATCTTCCAACTATATACAAAATACGCATTTCACACCCCTTATTTCCTAAGTACAATTTTATAAAATACTGTTCTCAAGCCATTTGGAAGTAATGCTATTACTGCATTTCCAATACCAGATATCAGAAAATCTCCTAATGAATAAAAATTACAATCATAGAATTCTTTCTTTAGTCTAAGTACCAACTTTGCTTGTCTGATTCCACCCCTTCGCTTATAAAAATCTGGAGAGACTCTCATAAACATTAAATTTTCCTGAATATTATATATTTGAGCACCTGAAAGAATCATATGAACAATCAGATTATAATCCTGTGCATGTCTATAATTTCTATAATTTCCTGCTCTCAATACAGCTTCTTTTTTATACATAAGTGCCGGATGCCGTATTGGACATCTTTTTTTTGCATATTTTACAATCTCTGGCTGATTCTCTGGAAGCACAACATGAGAAACAACATTAGAAGTATCTCCAACAAACTCTTTTACATTACTTCCTACCACATCAATTTTTGAATTCTTTAAAAATACTTCAAGCTGTTTTTCGCAACGAGTAGGTGCTGCATAATCGTCAGCATCCATTCTAGCGATCAAATCATTTTTACAAAATCCTACACCTTTTGCCAATGCCACTCCCAAACCAAAATTTCTTGGTAAGCGATAAACTTTAAATAACTCTGAATATCTGTCAGTATACTCATGTAGAACTTTATTAATTTCTTCGGTCAGCGGTCCATCACAGACTATTACAATTTCATTGGGCTTCACAGTTTGAGCTAAAATGCTATCTATACTTATACAAAACCATTTCGGATTATCCTTTTTATATAATGACATTAATATACTATAATTCATCGCAATAATCTCCCGCCTAATCCCTTCGGAAAATATCTCTCGTATACACTTTCTCTTTTACATCATCCAGACACTTGTCATACCGATTAGCAATAATCGCCTGACTTTGCTGCTTAAATTCATTCAAGTCATTTACAACTTTACTTCCAAAGAAAGTATCTTCAGCTTTCAAAGTCGGTTCGTAAATGATGACTGTAGCTCCTTTTGCCTTAATCCTTTTCATTACACCCTGAATGCTGCTTTGACGGAAGTTATCACTGTTACTTTTCATCGTCAGCCGATAAACACCCACCATAACTTCTTTTTCCTTATTTTCATTCCAGCTGTCATTTGCACTATAAGCACCAGCTGTCTCCAGTACACGGTCTGCAATAAAATCTTTTCTTGTTCTATTACTTTCTACGATAGCTTCAATCAGATTTTCTGGCACATCAGCATAATTCGCTAATAGCTGTTTCGTATCTTTCGGCAGACAATACCCGCCATATCCAAAACTTGGATTGTTGTAGTGTGAACCAATTCTTGGATCCAGACACACGCCGTCAATAATCTCTTTGGTATTCAGACCTTTACTCTCTGCATACGTATCCAGTTCATTAAAGTACGCAACTCTTAATGCCAGATAAGTATTAGCAAATAATTTAACTGCTTCCGCTTCCGTAAATCCCATGAACAGCGTTTCAATATTTTCTTTGATCGCGCCTTCCTGAAGCAGTTTCGCAAAAATGTGTGCCGCTTCAAGCAAATGTTCGTCTTTCATGTCTGTACCAACGATAATGCGCGACGGATACAAATTATCATACAAGGCCTTTGACTCTCTTAAAAATTCAGGACTGAAAATAATATTCTGACTGCCTGTCTTCTCCCGAATCGATTTTGTATAGCCAACCGGAATCGTTGACTTGATAACCATAACTGCATCCGGAGCATATTCCATAACCAGATCAATCACACTCTCGACCGCAGAAGTATCAAAGAAATTTTTCTTACTGTCATAGTTTGTCGGCGCTGCAATCACAACAAAGTCTGCATCACGATATGCTTCCTTTACATCCAGCGTAGCTGTCAGATTCAATTCTTTTTCAGCCAGATACTTTTCAATGTAATCATCCTGAATCGGTGATTTTCTATCATTGATCATATCTACCTTTTCAGGGACAATATCAACCGCCGTTACTTTATGATGCTGCGCCAGCAGTGTAGCAATTGAAAGTCCAACATAACCAGTGCCGGCAACTGCAATCTTCAAATCGTTAAAATCTTTCATTCGTATTTTCTCCTCCCACCTTTGTGGAATCTTATATTGCATCGTCACTCTGTCAAAATCAGTTCATATAAAATTCTTTGTACCATTCCGCAAATTGTCTCAGTCCTTCCCGGAGACTTGTATTCGGCTTAAACCCAAAGTCTCGTTCCAATGCGCTCGTATCCGCATAAGTCACAGGTACATCTCCAGGCTGCATAGGAACTAATTCTTTGTGTTTCTCAAAATCATAGTCTTTCGGAAGAACTCCGGCTCTCACCAATTCTTCACTCAATATCTCTACAAAATCCAGAAGATTTTCCGGGCTGTTATTTCTGATGTTATAGAGCGCATATGGCGGCTCTGGTAATCCATCTTCGCCGATCATCTTGTCCGGCGCTTTCTCCATGACCTTCTCTACTCCTGTCACAATATCATCGATGTAAGTAAAGTCTCGTTTACAATTTCCATAGTTATATATCTGGATCATTTCACCTTTGCAAAGCTTATCAGTAAATCCAAAGTATGCCATATCCGGACGCCCTGCCGGACCATATACCGTAAAGAACCGAAGCCCTGTGGATGGGATATTATAAAGCTTTGAATATGCATGAGCTAATAATTCATTGCTTTTCTTTGTAGCCGCATACAGACTGACCGGCTGATCCACTTTATCTTCCGTGCTGTACGGCACTTTCTTATTTGATCCATAAACAGAAGAACTGGATGCATAAACAAGATGCTCTACACCTGTTCGATTGTTATCATAAGAATGCCGACAGGCTTCCAGAATATTGTAAAAGCCAATCAGGTTCGATTCGATATAGGCATCTGGATTCGTAATGGAATACCGAACTCCTGCCTGCGCCGCAAGATTTACAACAATCTGCGGTGTATATGTATCAAAAATCTCTGTTACCAAAGATTTATCTGCAATATTTCCCTGCACAAAAACAAAGGAAGGATACTCAGATAACTCTTTCAATCTTGCATCCTTCAGTTTTACGTCATAATAATCATTCATACTATCGAGTCCGATAACAGTCACATCTTCTAACTCCCTGCAAAGACGTTTTGCCAGATTAGATCCTATAAATCCAGCGGCTCCTGTTATCAATATTCTCTTTCCATTTAAGTCCGTATAACTCATGTTCTATGCTGCTCCTTATTTCCCTTACTCCCCATATTTCCCCAATACTGTTTCCACAGTTTTGAAGATAATCTTCCAGTCTGTCCAAAAGCTTCGCTCTTGTATGTATTTCATATCCAAATCCATCCACTCATCAAAACTAATTTCATTTCTGTGAGGCTGAACCTGCCAGTAACAGGTAAGTCCCGGCTGGACAAACAGCCGCTGTTTTTCATATGTACCATACTGAGCCACTTCTCTCGGCAGCGCCGGCCTTGGTCCGACAATGCTCATATCCCCTTTCAGGATATTGATCAGCTGCGGCAGTTCATCAATGCCTCTCTTGCGGATTACCTTTCCTATTCTTGTGATCCTTGGATCATTTTTCATTTTGAATGCCGGTCCGTCCATCTCATTGTCTTTCAGCAGACTTTCCAGTTTTTCTTCTGCATCCACATACATGGATCGGAATTTATAAAACCGAAAAATCTTTCCATCCCTGCCGACTCTGTCCTGAACAAAAATCGGACTTCCTTTCGGATCGTCCAGCCATATGATCAATGCGGTCAGCAACAGAAAAGGCGATAAGACAACCAGCGCAAATATTGATAGAATGATATCCTGCATCCGGCGAAGCAGACAGTAGCCTTTTTTCGACCTTAGCTGCGCTTCTCTGTTTAAAATGATGACTTTTCTGGAAAGTGGTTTGTTCAGCGAACCGACATACTCGGACATATTCATTTGCTCCTCTTCCAGCGCATGATTCCCATACATTTCCATAAATACTCTCCCTCTCTCATCTGATCGTTACTTTTTTCATTTTTACCCTTATTCTCTTTTTTGATATGATTTGGACAAGACAGCCGGTATTCGGGACCATTTACAGGTTCCGGAAGGGGGAATTCTTCTCTTTGGCCATACCCGCCACTGTCTTGTCCATGTTAACCCCTCATATTAATCTGGAAATGATTCCGCCGGGAAGCGGTCTGATTTCCAGCAGCTTTGTGTGTTGTGCCTGTATGGAATTTCGTACGTTAGCATACTGGCAATTCTCCACACGCCTATACTCCCTGTAGTGAAATCAGGTCTATATGGTCGGAGGCTCATATATCCCCGGATTACTACCAGATCACAGTTCTGCATCACAATAAGTGATGAGATTTTCTTCGACTGCTTTTTCTATAAATTCATCCACATCGGCTTTGATTTCCTTCTCATCTTTTCCACATTCCGCCGCCAGAAGATGCACTAAACTTCTTTCTGTCTGTCTCCGTGACAATTGTTCCCACAGAAACTCTCCTGTTTTGCTGAAGGTGACTATGCCATTGCGATGCTTTTTCTGCTTATCTGCAGGAATCAACACAGTCTCCCCTGCTGCACTGCGTCTGATTGCGTCAACATACTGACAGCTGTTTGTCTTACCGGTGTCGTCTGTTTCAAATTCTGTAATATAAAATTCAGGTTTTATATATTTCTGCATTTTTACCCCCTATGCGAATCTGATACTTATTCCATGTCACAGCGGATAATAAGATTTTCCTCTATCGCTTTTTTAATAAATTTATTGACATCGGCTTCCACTGCCCGGCCCTCTCTTCCCTGTTCTGCTGCGAGAAGATCAACCAGATCTGCCTTAGTTCTTCGTTTCGATAACTTACCCCATAGAAATTTTTCTTCTGCGCCAATAGCTGTTATCCTGCTGATCTGCTCTGCATCACGCTTTACCGGCATCAGAACAGTTCTGCCCAGTAATTCGCAAATCTTAAATTCCCGATTTTGCTGATAACAAACTTTATTTTCAAAATACAAGCCTGCTTTCATTGCGGCCGACAGTTCCTCATCTGAGGCATTTGCCAGATCAATGTCCGGCATTGGCGTCAATTCAACTCGATGGATTTCCGGAGATTGATACGCTTTCTTCAATACACATTCTCCTCCCTGGTATAAATTACCACGCTGAAAACGTGGATTTTTTATTCTTAAAGTAGTACACTATACGAAAAAATCCCCTGACATCATTGTTTTCATCTGACATCAGGGGATTTTCCCTTCATTTTAAATTACGAGCAATCTCTGTAATTTCAGCACGATTTAATTTTTCACAAACAAAATAAAAAGAAATGCTATATTATATGAAGGGAAAAAACAGGCCATAGCATAAACTGCTATGACCCTAATTCTGACCCCAAACAGAAATCTCTTCCAGCCGGTCCATTTGCTGTTTTTTAGCTTCAATTGATGGATGCACATATCTCTGCAGTGTCGTATTTATATTTGCATGACCCAGTATTTCACTTAAGGATTTAATATCGAATCCGCTTTCCACACACCGGGTAGCAAATGTATGACGCAGACTATGAAATGTAAAAGAATGGAGCCCTGCCTGATTTAAAATATGCTTATACTTATCCAGACATACTCTTGGCTCTAAGTAGGATTTATTTCCTGTAATAAGATAAGTTTCATCAGATTTCTGATGCTTTATTAATAGTTCTGTAAGAAATGATGACAGCGGGATCAGACGATTGGAACTTTCTGTTTTGGGCTGTCCGATCATAATTTTTGTTTTCTCCTGAGAATCTGAAGTAACGTTCTGAATTCGTATTAATGTTTTATTGATCCGGATGGTTCCACTTTCCGGATTAAAATCTTTCCATTTCAACGCACACAATTCTCCAATCCGAAGTCCGCCGTACAAAACAAGCAGTATTCCAAGTCCCAGAGGTGAGGGATTTTGAAACAGGAACTGTTCCAGCTTCGCCTGTTCTTCTCTCGTCAGTACCTTAGCTGCAGAACGCCTAATTTTAGGATAATAGATATCCTGCTCTATCTGACAAGCGTAATGTTTCTTTCTTGCAAACTTCAATGCCAGAACCAATACCGAACGAATATCCGCCACAGTTTTTGGGGATAACCCTCCTTTTCTATCAATTCTTCCTGAAATCAATTTTTCTTTCAGAAAATCATCTATCGTTTCTGTCTGCAGATTTTGCAGACAGGTCTCCCCTAATGCAGGTAAAATATGTTTTTCTACAATATTTTTATAATGTGCAAAAGTAGATTCTTTCACCTCGTTCCGTCTTGATTCCATCCACTCTTCCATTAACTGTTTCAATGTGATTTTAAATTCAGCTTGATTTCTTCCATTTGATACATGATCAGGGTTAAGATGATTCTGTATAAATTCATTCTTCTTTTTCTTTGCTTCCAGATAGGTTCTGCCATAAAAAGAACGATATTTTGCTTTCCCTGATAAATCATGTGTATAAATTACCCTTGCCTCCCAGCGTCCGTCTTTTCGCTTCCTTATATTTTCACCACGTCTTCCCATAACACTTATTCCCTTTCCGTTAAGAAACTTTTTCGATGTGGCGTATATGCAGTGACCAGTTTTTTGACCCCGAATCAATAAAAATCTTTGAAATTGTCCCTGTTTCATGTCTTATGCAGACTATTTATTAGTTGACAACCTTTTCATCTGTGATATAATGATAGGGAATTAATGGCATGTGAGTGCATAATTTAGCCACTCGCATAGTGTACTACTTTAAGAATGATCGGAGATTTACCGCGTTTCATATGAAATGCGGTTTTTTGCTGTTAATATAAGACGATTTGATATTTCTGCTGATGAGAATTCTTTTCATCGTTACTTTTTTCAAACTTTTCCTACTTTTTCATCCTTGAACTATACCTTTTATTCTATTATATATGGACTATATTGTCTATAATTATATTTCTCTCTGCCTGCATCGGAAAAAGCATAGAAAAAAGAGCCCGAACCAGGCTCTCTTCCTTCTACATTTTCACCGCATTCAGCTGTTTCCCTTCCAGCCACGCATACAGATTTTCAAATACAATTTCCGCTCTCTGTTCCATAGATTCCTCAGAGGCGAAGGCAATATGCGGCGTAACAATGGTATTCGGTGTATGGAGCAGCGGATGTTCTGTATCCAGCGGCGGTTCTGTCTCAAATACGTCACATGCGGCTCCCGCAATCCTTCCTTCTCCCAGTGCTTTGGCAAGAGCTTCGGTATCTGCCACCGGGCCTCTGGCCGTATTGATCAGCACCGCTGTCTTTTTCATCAGCTGAAGCTGCTCTTCTCCAATCATTCCTCTGGTCTCCGCTGTCAACGGACAATGCAGGGATACAATATCCGCTTCTTTCAACAATTCTTCCAGCGTTACCTGCCGGTCAATGGCCGGATGTTTTACTTCGCTTCTGCTGTACGCAATCACTTTGCAGCCAAAAGCTTTGCAAAGTTCTGCTGTTTTCTTTCCGATGGCTCCGGCTCCAATGATCCCAATGGTCTTCCCGCAAAGAAGATTTCCGATCAGTCCGTCTTTTATTCCGCCTTCCCTGCATCTCTGCTCTGTCTGCTTCACATTGCGGAGCAGCTGAATCATGAAACTGATACAAAGTTCCGCCACAGCCTGGGTCGCATATCCGGAAGCATTGCTGACGGCGATTCCTCTTTTCCCTGCCTCTTCCATCGGAATATGATCCACGCCGGTAAATGCCACGTCAATGTATTTCAGATGAGAAGCGCCCTCAACGGCTTCCCTGCTCAAAGGCATATTGGCAAGCATGACAGCATCCGCATCTTCACACCGCTCTGCCTGCACCTGAGGATCTGTATTTTTCTCGTAAGCAGTAAATTCATGACCCATTTCCTTCAGTTTTTCCGCCTGACAGCTGATAAATTCATCTGAGACTCCCAGACCTTCCAGTAATACGATTTTCATTTTCTGATATCCTCCTTGTTGTAAATCCTGTTTTTCCTTGTAAGTATACCATGAATATCTGCCCTTTTTATACTATTTCTGTGGATCAAAAAATACTGTTATAACTTCATCCTATGACCAGCCCCTGTTTTTCAGTATTATACAGGATCCCCCTCATCTGCTATGATACTAACCAGACAAGACAAAGAACATTTCAGGAGGCAAAAAATATGAGCACATTACAGACACCATTTCGTTATGACTATGTTGGAAGTTTCTTAAGACCGGAGGCTTTAAAAAATGCGAGAGTTGATTTTGAAAACGGAAAAATTTCAGAAGATGAGCTCCATAAAATAGAAGATCAGTGCATCTTAGATTTGGTCAGAAAACAGAAAGAAGCCGGATATCATGTGATCACAGACGGAGAATTCCGCAGAGCCACATGGCACCTTGATTTCATGTGGGGATTCAACGGCGTGGAACATCACAAAACAGAAAAAGGAATCGCCTTCCACGGGGAACCTGCTCTGATTGACGATACTTATCTGGTTGGAAAAATCTCCGCCGGCCATCACCCGTTTGTGGATCATTTTAAGTTCGTAAAGGCGCTGGAAGATGAAAATACTGTGGCAAAACAGACCATTCCTGCACCGGCACAGTTCTTTTTACAGATGATCGTGCCTGACAATCTGGAATCCACCAGAATTTTTTATCCGACAGATGAGGAACTGATCGCTGATATCGCAAAAGCCTATCAGAAAGTGATCCGCGACCTGTACGATGCCGGATGCCGCAATCTCCAGTTTGACGACTGTTCCTGGGGACTCTGCATGTCAGACGAAGAAAATGAAAATAAAGAAGTGAACGATTATATCAAAGGCACCATGGAACAGCTTCTGGCGGTCAATAATCTGGCGCTGGAAAACAAACCGGAAGATCTTGTGGTAACCACTCATGTCTGCCGCGGAAACTATCACTCTACTTTCTTCAGCAGCGGAGCCTATGATCCGATTGCGGAGACTCTGTTCTCCCGTGAGAATGTAGATGCTTACTATCTGGAATATGATGATGAGCGCTCCGGCGGATTCGAGCCGCTTCAATATGTACCGGACCACAAGAAAGTCGTACTGGGACTGATCACAACCAAGTCTCCGGCTCTGGAAGACAAAGAGGCAGTGATCGCAAGAATCCACGAGGCAGCAAAATATGTTCCTCTGGACCGTCTATACTTAAGCCCGCAGTGCGGATTCGCTTCCTGTGAGATTGGAAACAAGCTGACAGAAGAAGAGCAGTGGGCAAAATTACAGCTGGTCAAAGAAATCGCTGAAGAAGTCTGGGGCGTACAGTAACCTGCTGTTATAGCAGCAAAAACTCTTTCACCTAATATAGTAAGGAAATCATAAAAACGGGGATTTTAAGAATCTGACCTTAAAATTCCCGTTTTCCTTATTTCTTCTGGCTAAACAGCCATCCCATAATATCTTTATCCCTGGAGAAAAGCTGTCCGCCTCCTCCGTGCTGATTTTCCACGCCGCCTTCATAAAAATAATTCTGATCTTTGATATCCAGAACCAGAAGATCATCAATCTCATCATCGGAAAATCCTTCTTCTTCATACAAATCATGCAGTTTCTGATATGCTTCCCTGGACGGTTCTGATCCATAATATTCATCATCTTCTCCTACGACGAAATAAACCGGCGTCTGGTTTTTTACAGTTGCGTCATAGTCTCCATCCCATTGAGAGCTGCACTGAAGATAGGCTGTAAAAAGATCCGGCCGTTTTCCCATGACCAGAGACATCGTCTCTCCGCCGCCGGAATATCCGCTGGCATAAACTCTGGATGTATCAATATTATAATGATCGATGAAATATTCCACCAGAGCAATGGTCTGATCGGCTGAGGTCTCCTCCCAGTCGCTCAGCTGCGGTGCGACAATGATCATATCTGATATATAATCCTGTGCCGTAAATCCAAAATCTTCTGTCTTAATATTCTCTGCCACCCCCTGGAAATATAATCCCTGGTATCCCGGCAGAGTAAAGTACAATGCAAATATCACAGGGTTCTATAACCGGCGTGCATACTCTGTCATTGTCTCTATTTGATTTCCTGGTCTCCGGTTGACCATACATGATCTTCTTTCGCCGCTGCCTGTGTATTCTGCGCCATAACGCCCACCAGCCGGTGCGGTACGTATGGTTCTTCCAGATATGCGGTTTCTTCCGGAGTTAATTCCAGATCCACTGCTTTCGCAGCGCCTTCGATATGATGCATTTTTGTGGCGCCTACAACCGGAGATGTCACCTTTGAAATCAGCCATGCAAGAGCAACTTCTGTCATGGAAACCTCTCGTTTATCCGCAATTTCCATGACTCTGCGAATCACCGCGTCATCCTGCTGCGCCGTTGCGTCATATTTGAAATGCGCGTATTCGTCTTCCTTCTGTCTCTTGGAAGTTTCTCCCGGACGTTTGGACAGTTTTCCTCCCGCCAGAGAACTGTACGGTGTCAGCGCGATGTTTTCCTCTCGGCAGAAAGGCACCATTTCTCTTTCTTCTTCCCTGAAAATCAGGTTGTAATGTCCCTGAATGGAAACAAATTTGGCAAATCCTTCTTTTTCCGCCAGAGCATTTGCCTTCGCCAGCTGCCAGGCGAAACAGTTGGAAATGCCGATATATCTTGTCTTTCCTGCCTGTACCATGCGGTTCAGACCTTCCATAATGTCATAAAGGGGAGTCTCATAATCCCACATGTGGTAAATATACAAATCTACATGATCCATTCCAAGATTGCTGAGGCTCTGATTCAGCATCCTTTCAATATGCTGCTGTCCGCTGATTCCTTCTGCGATTTCTTCCTGGGTTCTCGGCAGAAACTTCGTCGCTACCACTACGTCATCCCGTTTTGCGAAATCTTTCAGCGCCCTGCCCAGATACTGTTCACTGGTTCCGCTCTGGTAGGCAATCGCCGTATCAAAGAAATTAACGCCTAACTCCAGTCCTCTTTTAATAATTTCCCTGGCATGTTCCTCATCGATCGTCCACGTATGCTGTCCGTGCTGTGCGTCGCCGAATCCCATACATCCCATACAGATCCGGGATACATTCAGGTCTGAATTTCCTAATTTTGTATACTTCATGGTCAGATCTCCCTTCTATTTTTCTTCTTGTTCATGGTTCATTTCTCTGCGGATTTCATGACGGAGATAATCCAGCCGCTCCAGCTGTTTTTCTCTGAAATGGATTTCGTCCAGCACATTGTCCCGCTGTCTGTGCAGCATCTCCATCTGCTGTTCCCCTGTTCCATTTTCATCCAGGAACAGCCGCATATAAGCTTCCACTTCCTGGGTTGTAAAGCCCACATCATGAAGCGTCATGATCAGACTCAGTTTCTCCAAATCTGAATCATCATACTGCCACGCTCCCATTACTTTTTTTACCGCTCCACATAATCCCCATTCCTCATATTCTCTTAAAATCTTCATGGGAATATTGTAGCGCTCACTGGCTTCGTCTATCGTCATTGCCCCGTCCTTTCCTTCATCATTATTTCCTTCTATGATGTATTGTAACCCTTAAGTTCGGGACATGTCTAATACCCTGTCAGAATCCTTGAACATGCCTAAAAAGAATTTTTAATAAATTGAATGAATTGGGACGACGTCTCAGAAAATGTCTGATTCTTCTTCCATGCAAGCACTGCTCCCGTTTCCAGTCTCGGTCTGAGCGGTATGAACCGCAGATCATCGTACCGGTTGTCCAGCTGGAAGCAGAGCGCCGCTCCAACTCCGTTTCTGACCATATTGGCCGCATTTAAAATCAGATTATATGTTGCCGCAATCTCCATCTTATCATAAGTATCTCCAAACCAGTTGGCCAGTTCGTTCTGTACACTTTCTCTTTTTGCAATAATGATGGGCTGCCCTGTCAGATCATCAGGAGAAAGCGTTTCTTTGTCCGCCAGCGGTGAATCCGCACAGACCAGAGCGCCCCACTGTTCTCTCTGGGGCATGCGCACAAATTCATATTTTCCTATATCGACCGGCTCCATCAAAAGCGCAATATCAAGGATTCCTTTCTCCATCCGCTCCTTGATATCATCCGCTGTCGCACTGTATATGTCATAGTGAACCAGAGGATGCAGCCTGCGGAATTCCGCCATTTTCTTTGAGAGGAAGGTCATATTCCTTGTCTCACCGCATCCAATGGCAATTTCTCCGGCCAGCTGGGCTCCGTCTTTGGAAAATTCCCGCTTCGTTTTCTCTTCCAATTCGATCATTTCCTGTGCACGGCGCCTTAACAGCATTCCCTCATCTGTCAGAACGATGTGGTACTTTCCCCGATGGAACAGTTTTACGCCCAGTTCTTCTTCCAGCTGCATCAGCTGCCTCGAAAGAGTCGGCTGCGTAATATGCAGAAGATTTGCCGCTTTTGTAATATTTTCTTCTCTTGCTGCCATTAAAAAATATCTTAAAACTCGTAATTCCATAGATTCACTCCTTCTTTTAGATGATAACACGTTTCATGAATTTTGCATAATAAGAAAAACAGCGACCGGTATGCAGATGATACTGCGCGCCAATCGCTGTATTATATAATTCTCTTTTTTCTTTTTATTCTGATTCCATGGATTCCAAATAATCCCGATACGCTTTTCGGTGTTTTTCATTGATATCCACTTCAAACCAGTTGGAAATGCTGATCTGTACCGCCTGAAAATAAAGGTGATAAAATTTTTCTGACCATTGCTTCATATTTATTGTCCTTTCTGACCATTTTCTGTTACTGTTCAAATGGTAGCATTTTACTAGATTCCTTTCAGCGGTAAATCTTAAATATCAGTGTGGTAAATCTTCAGGTATTTTTATGTATTTTCTGTTCCTTCAAAATTCTTAAATTCCGTATTCCATACAGAACAAAAGAATTTACCATCATCACCGTACACAATGCCGTCAAAGTGATAGACCAGACATCCGGAATATCATACCATGCAAGATGGAGAAAAATCGTGATATAAAGCAGCACTGTCGTCGCCTTCCCATGCCAGTCCGCTCCTTCTACGATTCCTGTCCTGCGGATGACAATCACTTTCAGAATTCCGGTCATGATTTCCTTGACCAGGATCAGACACATCGGCACCAGGATCCACTGAAACCGTACGGCCAGACAGACCAGCATCGCAAACTGGGTCAATTTGTCTGCCACCGGATCAAACGCTTTTCCAAAATCACTTACCATATCAAAACGCCGTGCCACGATTCCATCTGCAACATCTGTTATTCCGGAAATCACAAGAGCAAAAGCCGCAAGACCGTACATTTCCTTCTCATGGTACAGCCACACAATCAGCGGAATCAGGCATAACCGAAATAACGACATCAGATTCGGAATCGTCAGTATTTGATGTTTCCTTTTCATACCTTTTCCCTTTCCGTTTGCTAATTTTTTTATCTATTTCCTTATTCTAACACAATGAAAATTTTCTTTCCACCGGATACCTGACTAAAAAAATGCCATTGCCACGGTTCCCACTGTCAAAAGCACCAGCCCTGTGCCGGTTTTCCTGCTTAATGTCTCTCCAAACACAACATAAGAGAACAGCACAGTCACCAGCACACTCAGCTTATCAACCGGCGCCACCACACTGGCCGGTCCATCCTGAAGTGCCCGGTAATAGCACAGCCAGGAAGCTCCCGTTGCGATTCCTGACAGAATCAGAAAACCAAGTGTCTTCCCGTCAATGGATCTGACCTGATCCACAGATCCGGCAATTCCGGCGATCAGCCAGGAAAAAATCAACACCACTGCGGTTCGCACAGCCGTTGCCACAGTGGAATCCGTCCTGCGGATCCCGCATTTTGCAAGAATGGACGTAATACCCGCAAAGAACGCAGATCCCGCCGCATACATAAGCCACATACATTATTCCTTCTTTCTTTTTTATTCTTCCCTCATTTTAAAATGCATATTTAATAACTTACTGTGGATTTTTTAAACAATTTATAAACAATCGCAAAAAATCCACCGTCAGGGCAGCATATTTTCTCTGTCCTTCGGTGGATTTCTCTGAATCTTCTATCTTAAATTTTCACTGCCATCCCTGCAGCAGTTTCAGGATCATGGTGTTTGTAATTTCATAAATGGAAAAAAACACATAGTCCGCATCAGCCAGCCGCATGGCTTCTCTTTGTTTTTCCGATACGACGGTATATGGATACACTCCAAACAGGAATGGGAAAAAAGCATAAATAAATTCCTGCGTATCTTTCCGGGTCATTTTCGGGAAATATTTCTCCAGGCAGCGGCGCACTGTCTTCATGGAATTGCCATAGGATATCTTGAACGATGTAAGATTTTCCAGTCTGCAGTTCTCTTCCAGATCGTAGTGATTCATGGACATAATCTTTAAGAGGCGTTCCCGCTTTTCCAGTGTATTCGCCAGACAGTCCGCAAAAACCCCGGCCGACATTGTCTCATGTTCCTGCATCATAGTTTCCAGATCCTTCACCCAGAGTTCATATTCTCTCTGCAGCAGCGCCAGAAAAATTTCCTCTTTCGTCTGGAAATAGTTATAAATGGACGTGCGGGAAAAAGAAGTTTTCTTCCCGATTTCTTTCAGTGTAATATCTTTAAAATTCATCGTCTCATACAGCTGCGCGCAGGCATTGATGATTTCCTCTTTTCTTGACTGCGTTAATTCTTTTGATCCTCTTGGCATATAGTTCTCCTCTTTCTTTGCATGTATCATTTGCGCACATTCCGCCTGTCATCCTGTGCAGTTTATTCTTATTATACCAGTTGTCAAAAGTCCGTCAAATCCGGCTGCATTATTTCATCTCTTTTTCCCAGCCGCGGATTGTAGAAACATTCGCGGGAGTTTGACAGTTGAATAATAGAAAAATACCTTGCAGGCCGCATAAAACCTG
>ERZ1643247.941-NODE-941-length-30489-cov-34.013866_pt1 | contig 30489 bp, 26 predicted proteins | sample MGYA00579264_ERZ1643247 | MGnify/ENA primary metagenome ERZ1643247 (study PRJEB29033, sample SAMEA4952262) | chicken gut metagenome | biome: Broiler Chicken; feature: Gastrointestinal Tract; material: Caecum | place: Ireland | collected 2018 | study: Broiler... | reverse complement strand
TATTATTATACGCTATTTCTCGTCAAAAATCAACCATTTGTTGTGACAGAGCCATACAAAAAAACATCGTCGCCGCCATGCTCATCGAAAAGGGTTACGCGGTCATCTGCTGCGCCCTCATCCTATTGCTCCTGTTCGGCTTCACGCGCGAAAACGAGCTGGAAAACGACAAGCAGACGACGGAACTTTTGCTGCATGCCGAGCAGGAACAGCACCGCCTCAACCGCGAGACCATCGACATTATCAACATCAAATGCCACGACCTGAAGCACCAGATCTCGGTGCTGCGCGAAATGGATAAAAAGCCGGAGCGCGACGAGGCCATTGCCGAGATCGAGCAGGCCGTGCAGTTTTACGATTCGAACATCCACACCGGCAACGGCACGCTGGACCTGGTGCTGACGCAGAAGAGCTTTTTCTGCTACCATAAGGGCATCGCCCTCGAATGCCTCGCCGACGGCGCCTGTATAGATTTTATGAAGCCTGCAGACCTGCTGTCGCTGTTCGGAAACATCCTCGACAACGCCATCGAGGCGGTGCAGGCCTTTCCGCAGGAAAAGCGCGTCATCTCGCTGCGCATCGGGGAGCGGGGCGGCACCGTGTTCGTCTATGCCGAAAACCCCTGCGGAGAGCTCTCTTTTACCGACGGCCTGCCGCAGACGACGAAGGAAGACAAGGCCTACCACGGCTTCGGCGTGCGCTCGATCCGCTACATCGTCAAAAAATACGGGGGAGACGTGCGCATGTACGCGGAGGACGGGAAATTCCATGCCGACATCCTCTTTTACGCCTCCGCCCGCCGCGCCGCGCAGCAAAAAAACTGAAGCCGATGCCGCACAGCAAAAAAACTGAAGCCGATGCCGCGCAGCAAAAAAGCTGAAGCCGCACCGCGCCTCCCCTGTGGCCGCATACGGCCGACGCCGCAGCGCCGAACAAAAACGCCGCGCCAAAGACGGCCGCAGCAGCAGCGCCCTATGGCCGCAAACGGCAGCGGCGCCCCTTTCGACCGAATACGGAAAAATATCGACCGAACGCACCAGTTTTGTGCCGTTCGGTCTTTTTTGTGCTATACTGCCCTCGGCTTGAAGGCCAAAATGATATCAGGAGGTAAAATAATGACAAGCAAAAGCAAAAAAGCCGTGGCGGTATCCGTATCGGCCGTGCTGGTAGCGATCTTCCTCGTTTTGAACATCGCCTGCGGCATCTTTGCGGACTATGTGACGGCTTTCTTGTGCGGCTACGGCGCCGACTCGGAGCAGATGACGGCAGCCCGCCAGGAGAGCGCCGCGCTCGCCGACCAGATCGTGGGCGAAGGCGTGGTGATGGTGCAGAACGAGAACGACACCCTGCCGCTGAGCAAGACGGAGGACGCGCGCGTCAACGTGTTCGGCTGGGCGTCTACCCAATGGGTGTACGGCGGCAGCGGCTCCGGCCAGGTGCAGCAGCCGGGCGACGGGGCGGAACCCGTGGGCATCCTCGAGGCGCTGGAAGGCGCGGACATCGAATACAACACCGAACTTACGGACATGTACCGCGGCTATCTGAACGAGCGCCCGTACTTTTCCACCGGGGCGCTGAACAGCTGGAGCTACCAGTTCTCGCGCCTGTACGAGCCGTCTATCGACGACACCAAATATTACAGCGACTCGCTGCTGGAAAACGCGGAGGCCTATTCGGATACGGCGATCGTCGTCATCGGGCGCGTTTCGGGCGAGAGCAACGACCAGCCGAAAGTGCAGTATAAGGGGGCGTTCGACCGCACCGCGCACGACAACGGCACCGACAATAAAGACGCCACCCGCACCTACCTGGAGATCTCCACGGAAGAAGAGGCGCTGCTCAAATACGTGGGCGCCAATTACGACAAGGTGGTCGTCGTCATCAACGCCCTCAACACCTTCGAACTCGGGTTCATGGAGACCATCGAAGGGCTGGATTCCTGCCTGATCGCGGGCGGCACCGGCTGGACGGGCGCCACCGCCATCCCCAAAGTGCTCTACGGCGACATTTCCCCTTCCGGCAGGGTGGTAGACACCTACGCCTACGCGCTGGAAAGCAACGCCAGCTACGCCAATTCCGGCGGCTTTGAGGGGGAAAACTATTACACCAACGCCACCGCCGACATGTACCCCCTGACCGTGACCAACGGCAACGTGGGCGACAATTCCACCCCGTATGAGGGCGTGGCGTACGTCGATTACGTGGAGGACATCTACGTCGGCTATAAGTGGTTCGAAACGGCGGACGAAGAGGGCTATTGGGACAACGTTTCCAACCAATACGGCCAAGGCTACGAAGGCGTGGTGCAGTACCCGTACGGCTACGGCATGAGCTATACCGAATTTTCGTGGGAGGTGGTAGACATCTCCGCCGAAAACGGCGCCGCCCTCGGCAAAGACGACAGCATCGAGCTGACCGTGCGCGTCACCAACGAAGGCGGCGTGCCCGGGCAGGACGTGGTGCAGCTCTACTACACCGCCCCGTACATCGAGGGCGAGATCGAAAAGGCCTCCGTCAACCTGGCAGACTTTGCCAAGACGCAGATCGTGCAGCCAGGCAGCTATGAAGACCTGACCCTCTCATTCTCCGTGTACGACATGGCCTCGTACGACGGCTACGACCGCAACGGCAACGGCTTTGCCGGCTATGAACTGGATGCGGGCACTTACCTCGTCAGCCTGCGCAGCGACGCGCACACGGTGCATCCCCTGCTGAACACCCCGAGCAGCGCCGTGACCGACCCCGTCATCGAGTACGAGATCGCGGCGGCGCAGTACCCGACCGACCCCGTGACGGGCGCGGAAGTGAGCAACAAGTTCACGGGTGAAGACGCCATCGACGGCATCTCGGTGGACGGCAGCAATTCGGGCGCAGACATCAAGTGGCTGGCCCGCGCCGACTTTGCCGGCACCTTCCCTGCTGCGCTCGCACCCGCCCGCGCCATGACGCAGAATTTGATCGACACCAACCTGTATTCGGAAGAAGACGCCAACGCCTGGATCGACCCGAGCGACGCGCCCGTCACCTTCGGCGCGGACAACGGGCTTTCGGTCACGGACACGGATGAAGAAGGAAATATCGTCGTCAATGAACTCGGATTGGCGCTGGGCGCCGATTACGACGACCCCCGCTGGGACGAGCTGCTCGACCAGCTGGACAAAGAAGAGGCCCTCACCCTCGTATTGAACGGCTATGCCGCCAACGGCGCCGTCGCCTCTATCGGCAAACCCGCGACCGTCGACCTCGACGGCCCCGCGCAGATCGGCAGCTTCGGCATGGCGATGCTCTACGGCACGGGCACGGGCTTCCCCTGCGCCACCGTCATCGGCCAGACCTTCAACAAAAACCTCGCCTACGACTTCGGCCTTTCGCTGGGCAGAGAGGGCGTGACGATGGGCATCAACGGCTGGTACGGCCCGGCGATCAACATGCACCGCAGCGCCTTCGGCGGCAGGAACTTCGAATATTATTCGGAAGACCCGTACCAGATGGGCATCCTCTGCGCGGAAGCGGTGCGCGGCGCCAAGAACGCGGGCATGTATGCCTACCTCAAACACCTCGCCCTCTATGAGCAGGAATGGAACCGCGACGGCATCTATACCTGGCTGACCGAGCAGGCCCTGCGCGAGATCTACCTCAAACCCTTCCAGATCGCCATTCAGGAAGGCGGCGCTACGGGCATCATGAGCTCGTACAACCGCATCGGCGCCATCTGGGCGGGCGGCAGCGAAGCGCTTTTGAGCAACGAAGGCGTGCTGCGCGGCGAATGGGGCTTCCGCGGGGCGGTGCTCACCGACTACTGCGACCACCATGTGTACATGAACGGCGACCACCAGTTCCGCGCCGGCGGCGACCTGTGGATGAGCGGCGTCTACTTCCCCGGCTTCGGCGAACCCGCCGAGCTCGACTACGAGACGGAGTCGAACACCTTCAACAACCGCCTGCGCGAGGCCGTCAAGAACAACACCTACATGTACCTGAACGCGCAGTATGCGAACTCCATCTATAACGCCGATGCGGACACCGTGCCCATCATCGGCGGCACCAAGACGGACGTGTTCCCCTGGTGGATCCCCGTGCTCGTCGCGCTCGACGTCATCGTCGTCGGCGGCTGCGGCGTGTGGCTGTACTTCGCCTTCCGCAAAACGAAGGACGATAAAAAGAAGGACGGCGCGGCGGCATAAAGGGAAAACCGATATACCAAACGCCAAGCGGCGGCACCAAACGGTGCCGCCGTGTTTTTTTGCCCGACCGATACATTGTCCCCTGCCGCATACTTTTTTGAAAAGCGGGGCATACTGATGGTCAAAAGGAAGGCGCGGGGCACGCCCGACCCTTTCCGCAGCGCGGCGCAGGGGTACGGGGTGAAGCCCGACCCTTTCCGCATGGCGCCCGTGGCGCAGGCAGGAGGAACAGAGATGACAGATAAAAAATCGGGCGAGAAACTGCTCGCCGAAGTATACCGCAACACCCGCTACGCGCTCGCATCCATCGCCGACATATTGCCGGAGACGGAAGACGAACGCCTGCGCGAAGAACTCAAGCAGATGCACGACGGCTACGAGCACATTTCCGGCAAGGCGGCGGCGCTGGCAAAGGAACGGGGCCTCGAGCTCAAGGACCCGGGGCCCCTGAAGCGGGCGATGCTATGGGGTTCGGTGAAGATGAACGCCCTCAAAGACGATTCGCGCGCGCACATCGCCGAGATGCTGACGCAGGGCACGGTGATGGGCATTACGGCGCTGACCCGCTCGCTCGGCGAAAGCGAGCGGGCGGACGAGGATATCCGCGCCGTGGCGGACGAACTGCTGCTGTTGGAACAGCAGTACGAGCAGGCGATGAAAAGCTATATTTACTGAGGCCGCCGCCTTTTTTATTTGGAAAAAACTTTGCGCCCGCACGCGGCAAAGGTGCGGGCAGGGCGGGCAAAGAGAGTACGGCTGCGCAAAGAAAATGGGGCGCGTGCAGCCGCCCTTCGCGTGCGGAGGGCGGCTGCACGCAGGGCAAACGGGCAAAAAGAGAGGCGCGCGCGTCCGCAAGGACGCGCGCGCCTCTCTTTTGTATAACTCACCCACAGGCGGGCATATGTTACTTCTGTTCGGGGATATCCTCTTCCTTTTCTGCGGGCAGCGCTTTGCTTTGGGCGGGCTGCTCACCTCGCGCATTCACCAATTCCATGACGATAAAGAATGCGTAGGCGGCGATCTTCAGGATGAGCACCGCAAAGCTGAACCACACGATGAAGGCGGCAAACCCTGCCGAATACACGCCCTGCGAAATGGCGCTGAAGATGCTGATCAGCGCGTCGACCGCCAAAAAGACGAGGGTGACGATAAAGCAGGTCTTTGCCGTCTTTTTCAGGTCTTCGTCCTCACTTTTGACGATGGCGTAGCCGCCGGCGATGGCGAAGGCGATGATGCTCACATACCCGCACGCCCAGATGAGGATCTTTTTCCAACTGTTGCTCCAAACCTCTTTCATAATATCCTCCTTACCGAATTTTCTCGGCACTTCTATTATAAATGACGAAAGGCGCTTTGTCAATACCTGAATAAAAAAAAGAGGGAAATCCGTCAATTTTTGGGGAGGGTGCGCCTGTACAGCTCGCTTTTGGAGACGCCGCGGTCGCGCGCGGCGGCTTTGAGCGCCTCTTTGCGGGGCATGCCCTGCGCCATGTAATGGGCGACGTGCTCCTCTTCCGAAAGGGAATTGAGCGGGTTTTGCTGCGGAGAAGCCCCCTGCACCACCAGCACGTACTCGCCCCGCTTTTCGCCCGCCAGCCCCGCGGAGAGGGCAAAGTATTCGCTGCTTTCGTGCAGCTTGGTGATCTCGCGCACGGCGCACGCCTGCCGCTCGCCCCAAACTTCGTACAAGAGGGCGACGTCGGCGTCTACGTCCTGCGGGGCGGAATAGAGGGCGAGCGTCCCTTCAAAGGAGGCGTACTTTTGCAAAAAGGCGCGCTTTTCCGACGTCTTCCCCCGCAAAAAGCCCAAAAAGGCGAAGGTTTCGGCGGGGAAGCCCGAAAGCACCAGCGCCGCCACGAAGGCGCAGGCGCCGGGCACGAGGGTATAGGGAATGCCCGCCTCGCGCAGCTGCAACGCCAACAGATTGCCGGGGTCGGAGATGACGGGCGTGCCCGCGTCGGTGACCACGGCGACCTCTTTCCCCTCCCGCGCCAGCGATACGAGCTTTTCCGCCGCCGCGCGCTCGTTGAACTTGTGGCAGGCGACGAGCGGCTTTTTGATCTGATAATGATTGAGAAGTTTGAGGGAGTGGCGGGTGTCTTCACAGAAGACGGCGTCGACCGCCCGCAATACCTCTAAGGCGCGCAGCGATATATCGCCCAAATTGCCGATGGGCGTGGCGACGAAATAGACCATGGTTGTTCTCCTTTGGCGCAGGGGCGCTTTTTTGCCGCGCAGACGGACAGAGCCGATGCGCGGGCGGCTCGCTTGCCGCCGCCTGCGGCGGGCGCTTTTTTGCCGCGCAGACGGACAGAGCCGATCGCGGCGGCCGCAGCGCGGGCGCCCCTTTTACAGGCGGGGCGCCCGTCTGTTTTTATTCGGCGCGGCGGGCGTTTTTTGCCGCCGCCTGCCGCAGCTCGGCCGATGCGCGAGCGCTCAGTTTTTGACGTTGACGATGTCCGGCAGAAGTTCTGTGCCCGGCTTTGCGCCCTTGACCCCTTCCGCCAGCAATAAATACGGCTTTGCCCCCTCTCTGCCCCGCACCAGCTGTACACGCTTGGGCTCTAAGCCGCATTCCTTCATGGTATACAAGACCTCGGCGAGGCGGTCGGCGCGGTTCGAGATCGCCAGCCTGCCCCCGAAGCGCAGCTTTTTGGCGGCAACAGAAACGGCCTCGCGCAGGGTGATGGTGAGCTCTTTGCGGCAGACCGCCTTGTGGTATTCTTCTTTTTGGAAGCCGCCCGTCTCGTAGGGCGGGTTGCAGAGGATGAGGGAAAAGCGCTCGTCGTACTCCTTTCCGATGTCCTGCACGCGGCAGCACACGGCGGTAAAACCCGTAAGGCCGTTCAGCCGCACCGAGCGGGCGCTCATCTCCGAGAGGGCGGGCTGCATCTCGAACAGGGTGACGCTTTGGATATGCGGGTTGAGGGCGTAAAAGTGCAGCCCTACGATGCCGCTGCCCGCGCAGAAGTCGGCGACTATATCCCTCTTTTTCCCCCGCGCAAAGCGCGAGAGGAGCACGGCGTCGCTGGTGAAGCGGTACAGGCTTTTATTTTGAATGATGCGCAGGTCCCCTTCCAGCAGTTCTTCGATGCACTCTCCCTCATAAAGGGGCACATCCTGCCCGATGGGCGGCGTTTGTTTTGTTTCCATACCAACATAGTACCACAAATGCGGCAAAAACACAAACGGTTTGCGCGCGGCGGTTGACAAACGGGCACGGGCGTGGTATCATCGAAGAAAAAAGGGAGGACAACGATATGCAGACAAATGAAGCCATCCGCGCCCGCAGGAGCGTGCGCAAGTATAAAGCGGGGGCGGCCGTGCCGCCCGAACACGTGAAGCTGATGCTGGAGGCGGCGATGATGGCGCCCAGCGCCGTCAACAGCAGGCCCTGGGAATTTTATGTGGTGGAACGGCGGGAGACGCTGGAGCGGCTGATGCAGGCGCACCCCGCCTGCAAGATGCTGGAGACGGCCTCTCTTGCCATCGCGGTGTGCGGGCGGCCGGACCTGCAGCCGGGGCGCGGCTTTTGGCCGCAGGACTGCGGCGCGGCGGTAGAGAACATCTTATTACAGGCGACAGACCTCGGCTACGGCACCTGCTGGTGCGGCTGTTACCCCGCCCAACCGCGCACCGACGGCGTGCAGCAGGTTTTGGGCTGTGAAAGCATCCCCGTGGCGCTCATCGCCGTGGGCGTCCCCGACGAAGCCCCTGCCGCCAAGGGCTTTTACGACGAGGCGCGGGTGCACTATATCCGCTGAAAAACAAAAACGGGCAAACAAAGAGGCCTTCTCCGATACTGAGGGGAAGGTCTCTTTCCGTTCACCGTTTGGCATATAAATTTTTTACCAACACGCCGACATATTTCCATAAAAAGGCGCTGTCGATCAAAAACAAAAGGATGGCGAATGCGACGACGATCAACAAGATCGACTCCTGCACGGCGAAAGAGTAATGTTCGAACAGCAGCGTCAGCATCACCGCCGTAGCGACCGTTTCCGCGATAAAAGCGGCGACGCCGATCTGGTCAAACAGCGCATTCTTGCTATGGAAACTCTGTGCAACGATCTTGATGACGTTGAGCAGGCACAAAGCGGTCATGCACCAGCGCAAAAACGAGATCTCTACCAAAAGCCATATCCAAATGGAAGCGGCTGCAAATAAGACGGTTTTTACAACAACCACACCGTCGCTGAACGGCTTGATCATACCTCTATGCCTCACGGACTGATAAATTCCCCTCTATTATATACCGCTTCCGGCGGAAAGGCAAGCGCCGTATTGCAATAAAATTGTAATAAAGTTGTAATAAAAACTGTAAGCGAAAAGGGCGCGCCGTGCGGCGCGCCCCTGCCCTTTTATAACGCTTCCCTTCCGTCAGAATAAAAGATACGCCAATCGAACCCGAGGAGAAGCCCGATGCGCTTCGCCATTTCGGGAGACGGCTTTTTCCGCCCGCTTACGATATGCGTCATATACGAGCGGTCGACATCCAGGATGACGGCGGCCTGATTTTTGCTCAGATGCCGCTCCTTTAAGCCCTTTTCGATCGCCTCTTCGATATACAGCTGCTTTGCGCCTTCGCTCAGGTACGGCGCGGGCTGCACCATCTGCACGATTGCCCCATCTTCCGCCTTGACGCCGGTGACGGGCGTAGGCTTGGGGCGACCTAGCGCGGGATCGCTGAACCAGCAGTCTAAGGCGTCGCCCGCCATGAGGAAAGCTTCTTCTAACGTGTCGCCCTCGGTCAGGCACCCGGGGAGGTCGGGAAACTCGACCCAGTATCCGCCGTCTTCGCCCCGATGAAAAATGGCGGGATAAATGATTTTTTCCATGGCTCTTGTCTCCTCTGATTTATAATATGCAGGTACGGGTCATTTTTTCAGCCCCGCCTGCTTCAAGATCGCCTGCTCCAGGCCCTTGCTCAAGTCTTTGCCGTGCATGGGAACCGTCGTCTGCCTGCCCGTTACAGGATCCCGCAACTTCAGGTGCGAAGTGCCCGGCTGCCCCACTTCTATGAATCCGTTCGCTTTGAGAAGTTTGACCATTTGCTTCGGCGTCATCGGCATAGCTTTCGTTCTCCTGTTTACACTATCATTATACTATTATGTTGACTAAAAGTCAACACTTTTCGGCGCTTTTCTGCATTTCAAACAAAAAAAGAAGCGCGCCGTGCGGCGCGCCCCTTGGGTCTTTGACTTTTTCGCTCAGAAGAATACGCCGCGGGCCTGCTCTTTGACCTCTTCGGAGGTGGAGAAGGGAATGCGGGTGGTGTAGCCGCGGCGGGCCGCCACGATCATTTTCGTGGGCCAGGCGTAGATGTCGCGGTTCCAGATGTTCACAGTATCGTTATACAGCTCGCGCGCGGCGGTGATCTCTTTCTGCAAATAGGCGTTCTGCTGCATTGCATCGGCGATCTCGGCGTGGGCCTTGAGGTCGGGGTAGTTTTCAAACGCTAAATTGATGCTGCGGCCGACCGAATCGATCTGGCGGGCGACCTCGTTGCGGGCGCCGTCCTGCGCGGGGTCTACGCCCGAACGGTAGGCGGCGATCTGCGTCATGGTCGTCTTGTCGAGGTCGATGGCCTTATCGAGAAGGCGGGCGCAGTTTTGCAGGATGACGACGCGCTGTTCGAGGTAGTTATCGATCTGCGAGGCGTCGTGCTGGATCTTTTGCTGCAGCTGCGAGAGGTAGTTGCCCGCCTTGATCTTCATGAACAGGAAGATCAGCCCCGGGATGATGCCCAGCACCCACAAGAGTATCTCGAAGATGGTAGAGCCCACCCCCACCTTGATGGGGAGCTGCTTTTCGATGACGGCCGCATCGCGCCCCTCTTTGTTGACGGGACCGGTGAGTTCGTCTAATTCGTTTGCCATGGTTTAGTCCTCCTTTTGATTCTCGTCGTTTTGTGTATCGAATTCCGCAAACGGTCCGTCTGCGGCAGATCCGCTCTTTTCTTCCGCCCCCTGTTCTTTATGGGGCGCTTCTTCTTTTGGTTCGGAAGCACTTGCGGGCGCGCCTATTTGTTCTTCCCCTTCCTGTTCGGAAGCCCCTTGTGCTTTTTCGGGTTCGGAAGCGCTTTCGGGCGCGCTGATTTGTTCTTCCCCTTCCTGTTGAGAAGTCGCCTTCGCCTCTTCTTTGTCGAGGATGTCTGCCGCCTCTTTGACCGCTTCCACCCCCACGATGAACGCGGCCATGGAAGCCGCCTGTTCGATGCCGAACATGCTGCCGAGCTTGGCGTCGGCTGCGGCGTCGAACTGCCCCGCCTCTAAGGGGAAGGCGATGAGGCCGTCGCCGTAGGCGGAATTGCCGCCGGGGGCAAAGGTGCGCAGCAGCGAAGAGAGATCTGCCTGCCGCCGCTTGCCTTCAAACGCTTCGCGCGTGCCGCCCACTTCTTTGAGCGCCATTTCCGCCGTGTTGTACACGGGCAGGTATTCCGTCCAGTACACGGGCACCTCGTGCATGCGGCCGTCGCCGCCGTACATGGGCACGAGGTCTACCCGCTCCGCCGTATCGAAGGAATACGCCGTGACGGCGACGCGGTCGGAAAGCCCGTTCTTTTGCAGCGGCCGCGCCTTTAAGATGCAGTCCGTCTTGCTGTCGATATGGGCAAAGGGAGCATAGCCCAGGCGGTTTGCCAGCACTTCCGCCTCGCGCCCCGTATAGTTGGCGGGGTACACGTCGCGGTAGATGAACTCGCGCGGCTTTTGCTGGCGGTACAACGGCAGCGCCAGCACGGGCGCGAGGTCGAAAAATACGCTCTTGAAATATTCCGCCATGCAGGCGATAAAATCTCTGCGAGCGGCGGCGAGGTCATGCGTTTGGAAGCGCGCGGGCGAGATCTCCGTCTGCCACCTTTGGGCGTGTTCGGAACGGATGACGTTGACGGGGCCTTCTTTGCGGAAGGCGAAGTCGTCGCCGTAGCCGTCGTCTGACTTGATGAGGTCGAGCATGTTCGCCTGCGCCAGCGGGGTGAACAATAAGCGGAACTGCACCTCGTCATTGCGGTCGGCGGCGCCGAAGAGCACTTCAAACTCCGTGCTCGCCATTTCGGTGAACCGCCTGCCCTCTTCGATGGCGCGGCGCGAGCGCTTGGCGAGCAGCTTGCCGCCCTTTTTCACCTTTTTTTCCAGCTGCTTTTCGCTCAGCTCGTTGGCGTGAGTGGGCTTGCGCGAGAATTTGAGGTCGGGCGCCGCCTCGTTCCCGTACACCATCTGCGTATCGTACCCGTAAAAGGGCGCGGGCTTGGTGACGGAGGCGGTCAGCGTCTGCGAATGCGACTGGGTATGTACATGCCCTTCCGAATCGACGGAGGTCGTCGTCCAATGGATGACGATGGAGCCCGTGTACGTCTTTTCGCCCATGGTGCAGCGGAACTTGCGCTCGAACAGGAAGGGGTTGCCGTCTACGCTGCCCGAGAGCACGAACACGGTCGAGCTGTCGTTGTCCTCGGCGGGCGCATAGCCGTACTTGCGCGCCAGCAGGTCTTGCTTCTGCACGTCGAACTTTTCGTCTAATTGGATGAAGGGCGCCGTCTTTGCAAAGATCTTGCGGGGCATATCCCAGGTGAACAGGGCGTGCAGCGGGCGCAGCTGCTCCATGCAGGCGGCCTTGCGCGCCTCTGCCGCGGCCGCCGCCTTTTGATACTTGGCTTCGCGCAGCTGCAGCAGTTTTTTCAGCTTGGTCAAAAGGAGCACCAAAAGCACCACGCCCAGCGCCGCGCACAGCCCGCCGTAGAGGGCGAAGGTCCAGTCGTCTTCCCCCGTAAAAAAGATGACAAAAAACAGCGCCGCGGCCAAAAACGCCGCCACGGTGAAGAAGATGGTGAACCCGCGCAGCACCTTGCACGAATTCAGCTTTTTTTGGGCGTGCGCCGCCTTGGCGCAGGCGGCGTTGTACTTGGAAACGAGCGAGGCGTTCTGCCTGGCGCTGACGCCCGCCTGTTTGACGAGGGCGTCAAAGTAGTCTGCCGCGTTCTGTTTGACCTTTTCGCGCAGGGTATCGGTGTAATATTCGAGCGGTTCGTAATCGGCAAGCGTATCCATCGGCTATTCTCTCTCTTTTTAGTTTTGAAAGAAGTCCTCGCCCTGCATCCGGGCGGCTCCCTTCTTCTCTTTGATATAGAAGGCGCGGCCCCTTGGAAGCGGCGCGGTTCCCGCCGCGATCGGCGCGGCTTTTTAAGCCCCCGCATCCGAGCGGCTCCCTTCCCCTCTATTGTACCCTATCCGTGCCCCTTTCGTCAAGAAAATACACAAAATTCTTTGGCGAAACGTTCTTTCACCCGTTTCCGCCGCCCTCCGCACTATTCTATGCCCCTCGCCACCCGTTCATGCCCCGCCGCCCTATTTATGCCCCTCTCCCCGCCCGTTCATGCCCCCGCGCCGAAACGAACAGAGCAAAACGGCCGCGCATGAAAAAGCCCGCGCCAGGAGCGCGGGCTTTCCCTCGTTTTCTGCCGCAGGGCGGCTGTTTTTACTGTTTTTTCGTCATGCGCATCGCCGCGGCGATACCCGCACAGAGCACGGATAAGACCAAGGTGACGACGAAGAAGATCCACGCGCCGTCGAGGGCGTTGTTGTCGATCGCGGTCATGACGTTGGAGAGGAACAGCATCTCGGTGTTGAGCAGGATGCCGACCGTGACCGTGTAGAACACGAAGGGCACGAAGGCGCCGATGCGGAAATCTTTGACGAGCACGACGGCGTTGCACACGATGCCGACGATGAGCATGGCGACGGCCGTATTATCGACGGGCGAATAGACGTTGCCGCCGCGCACCGTGTAGACGATGACCGTGACGATCGCCAGGGCCATGGCGGCGAGGGAGAAGTACCAGCCGGCGGCTTTACTCTGCAAAAATCCCTTCATATCAGTTATCCTCCTTCTTCTTTCCGAATGCGTGCACGATGGTCATGATGCCCGCGCCCGCGACGACGACCGCCGAAACGATGGTCATGGTCAGCAGCGTCACCTCGTACCAGGTCATGATGGGCACGATCTTGGTGGTGGAGGTGAGGCCGTTCATCGCCGCGCTGTTGGCAAAGTTGTACAGGATGCGGTGCGCCGATTCGCGCATGTTCTCCAAGAGTTTGGCGTCCGTCTTCGCCTGTTCGACGACGAGGGTATAGAAGGTGTTGCCCGAGGTGCAGAACATGTTGGTGCCCGCTTCATACGCCAGCTGCGGCTCCATCAGCCCCGTGGGGTTCTGGCCGAAGTCGGTCGTCACGTTGCCCGTGAAGCCCCATTCGCCTTCCATCACCTCTTTCCACAGCTTGGAATGGTGGCCCGTCCAGGTGACGCCCAGGCGGTTGAAGCCGCCCATGACGCCCGCGCAGGCGGGGTCGTCTTCGCCGGTGGTCTCAAAGGCGTATTCAAAGGCGCGCAGGTAGATCTCGCGGATGGCCTGTTCGTTGGAGAAGGTGCACACGCCGATGCGGTTGGTCTCCTGATCGTTGAGGAAGAAGTGCTTGAAGTACGGGATGGTACCCTTTGACATGGCGCCGTGCACCTCCGCCTCGCCCAATTTGCCGGCGATGAAGCCGTCTTACGAATAATATTCGAAGTTGCGGCCGGCATACGGGGTGCGGTGGGTATTCGCCGCGGGGCCGTACCAGCCGACGCCGCCGCCCCACAGGCCCTCTTCGCCGAAGGAGACGCCGATCTCGTACAGCAGCTCTACGTTCCAGGTGCCTGCAAACACCGTTTCGGTCGGGTAGGCGACCATCACCTCGTCGGTGACTTCCGCCTCGGCACTGTAATCGTCATACTTCACTTTATAGTGCGACTTCGTCCATGCGGCGGGGCCGTCGACGGCGGTAGACGCGTTCAGGCCGACGCTGGGGATCGCCTCGCGCCCCTGCTTGGTGAAGCGGGCGAGGTCGTCGATGGAGAGCTGGCTCAGCAGCGCTTCCCAGGCGGGGTCGTCGTAGCTTTGGCCGATCATCATCGCCACGGTGTACTGCCCGGGCGTTTCCAGCGTCACGTCGGAGACGGCGATGCCGGAGATGTCGGAAGAGCCCTTCTCATAGGCGGCGGGCTTGTTGGCAGCGCCCGTGTTGACGCCGTCGTACAGGGCGTTCATGTCGCTGAGCATATCGGCGGTGGCGGTGAAGTTCGCCATCGTCTGCGGCCAGGTGCCGCTCCAATCGCTCCTCGACAGGTACACGACTTCGTCTGCCGTGCCGCCGAGGTAGTAGTTGAGATCCGTCTCTTCAAACTGGTTGGTCACCTTTTTGTTGGTGACGGCGAGGGAATACTCTTCGGCATCGAACTCGGCTTTGGTCGCCTTGGCGGCCTTGTCGGCGTCGCCTGCGGCGGTCATGCCGTCCGCCACGGTATAGCCCTTGGCGGCGAGGATGTTGTTGAGCGCTTCGTGCGCGCCGTTGCCGATGGCAAAGTAATAGTCGCCCTCGTCCATGATATACGTCTTATACTCTTCGTAATCGTACGAGGCGATGTCCGCAAGGTCGACGACGATAATCACCTTTTCAGACTGCCCTTCCGCCAAGACGCCCGTCTTGGCAAAGCCGCACAGCTGCACGGCAGATTTTTCCACCCCGCCCGCAGTGTAAGGGGCCTGGGCGTACACTTCCACCACGTCTTTGCCCGCCATGCCGGAGGTGTTGGTGACGTTGACGGTAACGGTCGCCGTCTTGGCGGCCCAGTCTACGTCTACGCCTTCCAGCGTCTGGGTGAAGTTTGCATACGAGAGGCCGAAGCCGAAGGGGAACTGCACTTCTTCTGCGTAGTTCCAATCCCCTGCCGAAGCCCACGCGCCCGCGGCGGAAGCGGCGTTGCCGCGACCGAGCACCGCGTCTTCATAGCGGGTCTCGTAATAGCGATAGCCGATATAGATGCCCTCGTTGTACATCAGGTACTTGCGCGAAGTAGCATTGTTGACGGCGTCGGCATTGGCATAGGTGAAGTCGCCGAAGTTAGCCATGGCGGGAGAAGAGAAGGAATCGTACGCGTATGTATCCGCCAGCTTGCCCGAGGGGTTGGTATTGCCGACGAGGATATCGGTGACGGCGTCTAAGCCCACTTCGCCGGGGCCGCCGATGTACAGGCAGGCGTCGATGTCGTATTCGTCCAGCCAGCCCAGTTCCGGGGTGTTGAAGGTGTTGACCAGCACGATCCTCTTTTCAAAGGGGCCGTTCTTCATCTCTTCGAGCACGCTGCGCTCTTCGTCCGTCAGCGCGAGGTACTTGTCCGCATCTTCCGAGGCGGAAGAGGTGATGAGGTCCGCGCCCTCGCCGCCAATGCGGGTGAGCACGAAGATAGCGGCGTCGCTGTAATCGGCGTAGCTGTCCTTGACCTCCGCCGTGAACATATCGGCGGGCACTTCGGGCACCATAAAGGTGCTGCCCTCTTTGCGCGTCATGGTAGCGGGCACGAGCTCGCCCGTCCAGGGATTGGAAGATTCGGGCGTGACCCGATAGCCTTCGTCGAACTTCGCCTGATAGAAGGCGTACATTTCGGGATTGTAGTTGAGCTTGCCGCCCTCTTCGCAGGCGCGGGGGAGATCGAATTTACGGTCTTCCGGCGCCGTCACGCCGCCCGAACCCGTGCCGCCCAGCGCCACGTCGATGCTGGAATAGGAGAAGAAGGTGACGTTCGCGCCCTTGGCAAGGGGCAGCGCGCCTTCGTCGTTCTTCATGAGCACGGTGCCTTCCGCCTGCGCCTGTTTGGCGACGGAGCGGGCGTTTTCCATCACGTCGGTATAGCTTTCGAACTCGCTCTTGAAATGCGTCGGATCCTGTTCGCCGTCGCCCGTCTCCACGATTATCGTGTCTTGGATGCCCAGCGTTTTATTGATATAACCGGACCATTCCGACATGACCGCGGAACCTGCAACGGACAGGATGAGCAAAAATGCGGCGATGACCGTCAAGATCCTCCATAGAGCGTCTGCGCCGAAATTTGCAAGTTTTCTGATAAAATTCATACTTCCTCCTGCAAAAATAAATAGCTTTTATATCAAACCGCCTTTTTCCCGGGGTGAGGCGGCCCGATCCGTGTATCAGCCGAGCTGTTCGCTCAGATATTTGTCAAAATACGGGGTCCACCACTCCTTGTACCCCGCCTTGAAGGGGTGCACGGGGTCGTGCATGTATACCTTGTACTGCTCGTCGGAGACGGCGTTGAAGGCTTCGTCGTTGAACAGGTCGATGATGCCCACTTCCACCCCCTCCACCTTGTTCCACTTTTCGGCGAGGTCATAGGTATAGTCTACCAGTTTTGCATAGTCGCTGCCGCGCGGGTCTTTGGAGGCGCGCACGCCGCTTTCGGCGATGTACGAGCCGGAATAGAAGTACACGGGGCAGTCCCACACCTCTTCCACATAGGCGACGATATATTCCATGGCGCCCAGCGTGGTCTGCACGTCGAAGGCGGCCTTGTCCGTCACCTCGTCCGCCGTCAGCTCCCCCCACAGGGGCAGGTTTTCCGCCTTGGCGTCGTTGGTGGAGATCTGGCAGATGAAGGCGTCGATCTCGGCGGAGGTGTCGAAGACTTCGCTCTCTTTGAGGCGGGTGATGTACGAATCTTCGGAAGAGAACAGCGTCTTGTACGGCTTGTCGATGAGGGTGGTGCCGCTCACCGCCTCTTTGACGCAGATGCAGCCCGTCGTCGCCTGCAAAAAGTCCGCCACAGCCTGCTCTTCGCTCGCCATGCCCAGCGTCACCGACGAGCCCAGCCAGTAGATGGTCTTGCCGCGCAAGGGGCTGTTCTCCTGCATGATGCAGGAAGACACGTCGTATTTTTTGCCGTTGGAGGGCGTGAACACGCCGCAGGCGAACAATATGCCGATGGTGATGAGCGCCGCTGCCGCCACGGCGGCGACGGACCAGATGATCTTCTTTTTCAAAGCCGTATCTCCTTTTGCAAATACAGTATAGCACAAAAAATAAAAAGCTGCGCAAAGTCGGCACGTTTGGTCGATTTTTGCACAGCTTTCGCCCTTGGGGCAGCACGTTCGGTATATTTGGCGGCACGTTTGGCGGCCGCCGCAGGCCCGTTTTTCCGCCTCTGCGGCGCAGGCTTATTTATCTTCCTCCGCGACGCAAGTCTATTTTTCTTCCGCCGTTGCGTTCTCCCCTGCGGGGAGGGGGATGAGCGCGTTGACGCGGAACATTTTCCCCTGCACGCCCGCCGAAAAGTTGCCGTTATACTTTTGCACGATGTAGCGCATGCTCTTGAGGCCGAACCCGTGGTTGGCCTTGTCTGCCTTGGTGGTCTGCGGCAGCTGCCCCGCCGCGGCGGGCGGCTCCTCGCAATAATTTTCGATATGGATGTGCAGCAGCCCGTTTTTGACGAACACGCGCAGCGAGATGACGCGCTTTTCTTCGTCTTCATATTTCTCGACGCATTCGACGGCGTTGTCGATGGCGTTGCCGAACAGCGAGCAGATGTCGCTGTAGCGCAGCCCCGCCAGCCCGTCGCCGTCCGCCATGACCGAAAAGGTGATCTTTTTGCGCTGGCAGACGAGGCTCTTTTCGGTCAGCACGCAGTCGAGCGCGCTGTTGCCCGTCTTGGCGAAAGATTCGTAGATGAGGATCTCGTTGGCCATCTCTTCGATGCTCTCTTCGCGCAGCTTTGAATCGGGCAGCGACCGAAGCGCCGCGATCTGGTGCTTCAAGTCGTGGCACTTGATGTTGAGCATCTCCATGTTCGCCTGCGCCATCTCGTAATAGTGCCCCTCCTGCGCCAGGCGCAGCTCCATCTCGTGCGATTCTTCCACCAGGCGGTTGTTGCGGAAAGAGCCCATCATCAATGCCACCAGGAACACGCCCAGCATGGTCGAATAGATCTCGTACCCGACGGCGATGGGGCCGTCGAGCAGGGCGCTCATGTGCTTGACGTAGATGCCCAGCACGATGAGCACGAGGATAAAGCCCGTGGCCAGCAGCAGCACCGGAAGGCGGGAGAGTTTGACGTACTTTTCAAAGTTGCCGCCCCGCGCCGGCCCCAGAAAGAACAGCGCGTACACGGCGGCATAGGCGATGAAGTACGATAAAAACTCGCCCCAGGGCGTGCCGAGCAGGTCGTACCCCGACGCCACCAGCACGATACTGACCACCAGCTGGCACAGATGGTGCGCCACGTTCTGCACCGCAAACGAGAACACGCAGAAAAACAGCACGTTGAAGGGCGGCATGCGGAACAGCAAAAACGCCAGCCCCACGATGAGCAGGTAGGGGATAAAGTAATAAATGTAGTAGCTCCACGGCGCCGGCAGCAGCATGACGGCGGCTTCCGCAAAATACAGACCTGCAAGGATCACGGCCAGCAGCGGCAGGCCGACGTACCAAAACCAGGGGCGCTTTTGGAAGCGGTAGAAAAAGAGTAAAAACGGCACGAGCAGCTGGATAAAAAATACCGCCATGTCACAGCACCCCGCCGTTGCCGTAGTACGCCATCAGCGCCTCGACGAACTCTTTTTTGCGGGCGCGGCTGATGGGGAGCCGGTCTTTGCCGACCTCCACCTCGTCGCCGACGGTCTTGCCCACGGCGGAAAGGTTGACGAGGTATGCGTTGTGGCAGCGCACAAAGCCGTAGCGGGAAAACTTCGCCTCCACCTCTTTCATGCTCGTGCGTTCGGGAAAGACGCCCTTGGCGGTATGGTAGTACATGGTGTGCTTGTCGCTTTCGATATAATAGATATCGGAAATATTCAGCTTGACGATGCCCTCGCCCGTGCCGAGGATGACCGAGCCGCCCGCGTACTGCTTTTGGATGCGCACCGCCTTTTCCATCTTCAGCGAAAAGTTGAAATAGGCGATGGGCTTGACCATGAAGTCGAGCGCGTCTACCTCGTACCCCTTGATGGCGTACTTGGCCATATTGGTGACGAAGATGAGGGAGACGTAGGTATCGACGGCGCGCAGCCTCCGCGACGCCTTCAGCCCGTCCATGTGCGGCATTTCGATATCCATAAAGATGACGTTCGCCCCGCCCTGATATTCGCTGATAAAGTCCAGCCCGTTTTCATACGTCTTGACGGTATACGGCTCCGGGTTTTCGGTAAAATACCGCTTGACGAACTGTTCCAGACGCCGGCTGCTCGCCGCGTCGTCTTCCACGATGATGACGTTGATCATATCTCTTCCTCGCTTGTGTGCTGTTTAAGATCATATCTCTCCCTACCAGTATACCACACAAGCGGCGATCTGTCAATGCAGAAATAAAATCACCCCCCGCCGCCGCGGCGGCAAAGAGCAGGGCCCGAAGATTTTTCTTCGGGCCCTGCCGCAGCGTACCTGACAATTCTTGTATGCTTTCCTACAAATTCTTTTAAGCTATATCGATCGGGTTATCCGTCTCTTCCCAGGTGAGCACGGCATCGGCCGCGGTGAGCAGCTCTATCTTATCCAAATTGCTGCCGCTCAGCGGATCGTCCGTGTCATGGCTGACAAATTCGATCACGTTTTCGCCGCTCTTGAGTTCGATGCAGCCGAAGTTCAGCCATTCGAAGATGCGCCATCCGTCGGGGAAATCGATATATGTATCGCGCTCGATCTGCGTGCCGTTGACGATGATATTCAATCCGCCCGTCGTGTACACATAGTCGTTGTTTTTACTGACGCGCGCCCGCAGGGTGACGGTCATATCCTTATCGGCATCGATCACGAATTTGACCGCGCTGGGCACGTTGCGGCTGAGGTTGCCGACAATGATAAGGTCGGGCGCAAAGTCGCTGCGGACGACCGGCTTGCCGATGATGGACTCATCTATCCCCTCGGTACCGGGGATCAGAATGCCCTTTTCCGCCTCAAACTCATGCGAGACCAGGCCGTCGCCGCATTTATCTTCGTCTTCTTCGCAGAATACGTCGATGCACTTTCCGCAGACCGGGCAGGCGACGCCGCACGTCTGCGTGCCCGGCTCCGGCTCGCTCTGATAGCCGCAGACGGTGCATTTGCCGTTTTCGTCAAATTTGTGCGCCGCCTTATCGGCGACCAGATCGGAATGTTCGCAGGTGGCCGCATGCCAATGCGAATTTTCGTCGGACGACCATGCCGTCGCAAAGGTATGTTCATGTTCGTCTTTCGGGGCGCAGGCGCCGAAGCAGGCAATGCACGCCGCCGCCATGCAAACAGATAAGACCAATGACAATATTTTAAACTTTTTCATCTTTCCACCTTCCAATTTTTATTTTTTTGTTTTTTGTACCAAAAGACCCAGGAGAGACAGACCATGACCAGGCAGCATCCTGCAAGGATACCGGAGGCGATCTCCGTTCCGAGTACCGCCAATTCCCACGGCGGCGTGATCCTTTCCACCCGCGTATCGGAAGACATGCCGTTCATCGCCGCAGAATTCACCATGACGTAGAGATTGCGGTGCACCGCTTCGCGCATTGCCCGGCAGACGGTGGCATTGCCTTGGAAGTCTGCAAACATTTCTTCCGGAACGCTGTCGAGCCAGATATCCTGCCCGGCGACCAAAGCCGTCGCATAGATGGAATTCGATCCCCTTCCCATGTACTTGTAGCTCGCTTCATCCGTCTTGGCGACGCCTGTAAAGCCCCATTCGCCGCGCAGCACGTCGATCAAAAGCCCTCTGTGCTGCCCGACCCAAGTCGTGCCGATCCTGGAAAAAGAAGTCATCACGCCGTTGGTCGGCGCTTCGGTGATCCCCGCTTCAAACGCCTTCAGATAAATTTCGCGGATGGTCTGTTCGTTTGCCCATACGGTGATGCCGCGGCGGAAACTTTCCTGATCGTTCAATGCAAAGTGCTTGGTGAACACGACGCAGCCCTTCTCTGTCATGCCTCTGGTGGCGGCGGCATTTATTTTTCCGGAAAGGAATCCGTCTTCCGAATAATATTCAAAATTTCTGCCGCTGTACGCGCTGCGGTGAATGTTTGCCCCGGTACCGTATATGCCGACATTGTCTGCCGTCAGCGATTCTTCTCCCATCGCCCTGCCGAGCTCTTCCGCCAGCTCCGTATTAAACGAAGAAGCTACGATCGGGTTGCAGGGAAAGGCAAACTTGGAGCCGTTGATGACGCTGTTGCCCGTATTGACGCACACAGGCCCGTTGGCGCACCTGTACCCGGGGGCCGAAACGCTCTCTGCCCCGAATACGGACATGCTGCCGAGGCGGATCATATCGGCCTGCTCCTGGTAAGACATCTGGTCGAGCAGGTCTTCCCACATCGGATCGGTGTACGGTATCCCGCGCAGCTGGATCAGCGACAGCCTTCCGTACGCAGAAGTGACCGTTTCATACACCGGCATCGTATCCGCAGGATCGTTCGGGATGGGCTGTTCAAACTGCATTGCCGCGATCATGTCGGCGTCTGTACACGTCAGCTCCACCGCGTCGGGATAGGTATTTGCCCAGTCGCTGCGCGAAAGATAGGTGATCTCCTGCCCGCGCGTCCCTGCATACAGGTTCACGTCTACATCCTCGAACCGATTGGTGACGCGCGCCCCTGTAAACGGAGAAACGGCATAGGTATCGTAGTCGTCGCGCGCATATTCGATCTTATTTGCCAAAGAAGCATTCCCGGCGCCGTCCATCCCGTCCGACGGCGTATACCCTTTTAGGCTGAGGATATTGTTGAGCGCGTCGTGCGCATTTTCGCCCGCGGCGAGGTAATAGTCGCCGCCCTCTAAAATATACGTCTTTTGATTGTACGAGTCGTAACTTTTGAACTCGTATTCGGGGACGGTGACGGTAAGTTCCTGGCTTTCGCCGGGGGAAAGCTCTTTCGTCTTTGTGAAGCCGACCAACTCGACGGCGGCCTTTTCGATCTTGTACTGCCGGTCATGCTCGGTATACGGCTTTTGCAGATAGACCTGCATGACGTCTTTGCCGGCTACGGCGCCGACGTTTTTTACCGTCATGCCGACGAGATAATCGGAGCCCTCCTTTGTGACGGAAAAGCCGCTGTACTCAAATTCCGTATAACTCTCTCCGTGCCCGAAGGGAAAGGCGACCTCGGCGGCATAACTCCAGCTGCCGCTGCCTGCCTTTACGCCCGCCGCGGAGTCGGCATTCCTGCCGCCGAGCACCAGGTCTTCGTAACGGGTCTCATAATAGCGATACCCGACGTATATCCCCTCCTGATAGACGACGTACTTGTCGTTGGCGGCAAACTGTTCGTCGGAAGTAAAACTTGCAGGGAGGCCTTCGCTTTCTTGGAAGGTATACCCGCCGAAATTTTCGTTTACGGGGGTCGACTCTACGTCGTATACCCAGGTATCCGTCAGATGGCCGGAAGGGTCGGCGTTGCCGGCAAGCAGATCTGCCACGGCAGGCGTCGACATGTTTCCGCCCAAGCCCACCCATAGGCAGGCGTCGATATCGTACTGACGGATATATTGCAGCGACATGGCGTTGGCGCTGTTGATCAGCAGGACGATCTTTTTGATCTTTCCGCCCGCCTTCAGCTTAGACAGCTGCTCCAGCACCTCGCACTCGGTCATCGAGAAGGACAGGTAGCTCTTATCCTCGCAGAACGGCGTCGACGCGTTCGCCTCGGCGTCTTCCCCCGCCATGCGCGATACGGTAAAGATCGCGGCGTCCGCATAGGCGGCGACCACGTTCTCGACGCCCCCGGGCGAAGCGGCATTGAGATCGCCCCACGAGATCTCGATGGGGTCATAGCGATAATCTGTGCCGACCGATTTATAGAACGGCCCCATGCCGACCTGGACCTGCCCGTAGTTTCCGCCGATCGACTCCATTGCCGCCAGCAAGCTTTGATTGACCGCAAAGCCGCGGCTCTCCAGCGCCTGCGGCAGCGTCATCTCTTCGTTCAGCATGTCCGACCCGCCGCTGCCGCCGCCCGTCAGTATCCACTGCAGGCTGCTGTAGCCGAAGGTGCTCACTTTGGCGCCTTTTTGCAGCGGGAGCGCCCCGTCTTTGTTCCAAAGCAATACGGCGCCCTCTTCGTTGACGCGCTCCGCCACATCCTTCGAATTGGCGCGCATGGCCTCTTTATGAAATGTTTGCCGCAAAAAGCCGCCCCTTTCTTCCAACACCAGGTTCCCGGCGGCGTCCTTCACCGCATAGTCCGATTGAAAATATTGCGTATCCTGTTCGGATATGCCGTCGCCGTCATTGACCAGCTTATAGCGCGACACCCCGAAGAAGGCATCGACCCACCCGGCATGGTCTTGGGCGATCTGCCCGGCGACGACGACGATCGCAAATACGATGGCAAAAAACACCGTGAGCAGCGCCCATACGGAGCGCTTCAAAATTTTATCTTTCATCCGCCGCCTCCTTCGCCCGCTCTTTTTTCGCCTTTGCCCTGATCGCACACATCGTGACAGACACGATCAGCGCGATCGCAAAGACGATGACCGCGGCAAACAGTACGATCTGATACCATTCGTCGAACAGGGTAGCGGACGTATTCGTTTCGCCGGCTATGCTGTCAAGAATGATAAAGGCGGCGATCGTACCTACCGCGGCAAAGAACACGGCCATTGCACTGATACCCGCGAAAATGCCCCACGGCAACTTCTTCATGACACACCTCCCGTCTTTATTCCGGCCCTCTGCGCAGAGATCTGGAGCAGTTCCCCTTTCCGGTCAATGTCATTATAAAAGAAAGCTGCAGTTTTTTCAGCATGTTCAGCCTATTCGTGCATTTTTGCGGCCTAATCTGTCAGCGGCAGGGTATTAAAATATTCAGCGTGAAGGTATGGTCGCTCGTCGAAACGGACAGCGTCCCCTTATATTTTTCCGCAATCTGCTTCATCGAGCGGATGCCGAAGCCGTGAAAGGCGCGGTCTCCCTTTGTGGTAACGGGCAATCCGTCGCTGTCAAAGGCGATCTTTCCGTCATAATAATTGTGAACATTGACGGAGACCATGCCCGCCACCCTGCGCAATACGATGCCGATGGTCCGCTTATCTTCCGGCAGCCGCACGACCGCCTCCATGGCGTTTTCGATGGCATTGCCGAACAGCGAATATACGTCTGCCCGTTCCATAAAATCGATGGCGCGGCCGTCGGCAACGCACGTCAGCGTGACCCCTTCTTTGGCGCACTTCAGGCTCTTTTCCGTCAAAATGATATCCAGCACCTCGTTGTCGGTACGGATGTTGGCGTCGTAGATCGAGATCGCGCTCTCGATCTCTCGTATGGTCTCGTCGGAAAGCCCTTTGTTTTCGCCGATCGCATGGATCTGGTGCCGCAGGTCGTGGCACTTATAATTGATCAGCGAAATGCTCTCCTTCGACAGTTTATACTGCTGCTCTTTTTCGCGCAGCAGCCGCTCCGTAAAACCAAGCTCGTCTTCCAGCGCCCGCGAACGTATCAGCCCGAATTGGATATACAGCAAAAACAGGCAGCAAAGATTTCCGTACACGGAATTGATGATCATCATGATCGGATTGTCGGTGTCGGCAAAATAGACGACGACTGCATTGAGGACGATGTCTACGATGAGGGCGGCCCCGACCAACAGGAGTACGGATGTGTTTTTCAATTTGATCTTCTGCGACGAAAGTTTTTTGCCGAACAACCGATATAAGAGCGTGTACGATACGAAATAGGCGAGCAAATAGATCAGCGACAGCAGCAATGTATAGTTGTCAAAGTTTTCGAGGCTGAACTGCCCTTCAAAATACATGCCGAAGAGCGGGCTCTGCCCCCAGACGATGAGCGACATGAGCAAATTCGTCATGCCGTAGGCGAAGTGCTGCATGCCGAAGGCGGCAAGCCCGCAAAAGAATATGTTGATCCATGGCTCCTTGCAGCAAAACCAGAGCATCGGAAGGGTCATGGCAAACAACAGCAGGAAGGTGAACGAGGTATAGAATACGTTGTATACCGAGGGCAGCGCGCAGGCGATCTCCGCCCCGACGAGGACGCAGCCGGCCGCCCGCAGCGGAAACAGGCTGCGCTTATTCCTGCGGAATATAAAGAGAAATTCCGCTATAAACAGCTCTGCCACAAACAGCAACCGATAAAACAGAGGAATTGGCATCATTTCCCTCCCAGATATTCATTCAGGCTCTTCAAAAAATCCTTCTTTTTGCTGCGCGAAATTTGTAGCTCTTCGCCGGCGACGGTCACAGAATAGTCGCCGATTGCCGTCACATAATGCAAATTGACCAAAAAACAGCGGTTGCACAGCGCAAAAGGCGCGTCCGCAAGCGAAGCGCACACGTTTTTGAGCTGGTCATAGGCCTTATAGTCCCCCTCTACCGTATGATATATAACGTTGTGATGAGAGACTTCAACATATTTTATATCCAAGGTGCGCAGACGGCGGCGGCTGTTCCCCTCGCAGATCCAGATGTCTTTGCCTCTATGGGCTTGAAACCTGCCGACGGCCCGCTCTAATTTCATCGCGAACGTCGCATACTGCACGGGCTTGACGATAAAATCCAGCGCTTCCACCTCGTAGCCCTTCACCGCATATTGCACCATATTGGTGACAAAGATGACGATGGCCTGCTTGTCGGTCGCACGGATGCGGCGGGCGATCTCCATACCGTCCATATACGGAAGATCGATGTCGAGAAAGATAAAGTCAAAATTGTTGCGGAATTTTTCCAGAAAGTCTAAAGGATCCGCAAATTCTGACACGCTGAACCGACAATCGTGCTCCTCTTCGTACACGGCCAAAAAGGCGCGCAGCTTTTCGCGTGCCGCCGCGCTGTCTTCGACGATGCATACCCTGAACAATTCCATACCGAGCTCCTCCGTGGTTATTGTAACACGGAAAGCCCGTCTTGTCAATATCAAATTTTTGGACCACCCGTTGGCGGAGCGTTTTGCCGCCTTGCCCCGATACAGCCAAGCCGCTTCCTTTCCTTCCTTCCCGCAAAGCCGCCCTGCCCGAGGCGCCCCCGCTTCCTTCTATCCCCCCCCCTGCGGCCGAAGAGGACAAAACAGCCCCTGCCGAATAACCAACTTTCTTCTCTGCCGCCGAAGCGGCCAAACTCCTTCTTTAACAGTGTAAAAGACGCTGGCCAACGACCGACGCTTCTATAATTTTTTGCCGCCATAAACGGAATGTTGCCCGCTATTGATTGCTGCCCGCTATTGCTTTCAGCCCGCTGCAGCCGATCGCAGTTGACCCTCTCTACTGTTGCACTTAATAGTATAATTCATCTATTTAACTAAATTTGATTTTTATATGATGGCTGTTTTGTTTTTAATAATATATTGCCTATTTTTTGTCACCACCGACACGACCAAGGCATTCCCCATACAAAAATAGCGCATTTTATCGGGCATATCGGCAGTCCAGTCGTCGGGAAAACCGCTCAGGCGTTCGCATTCGATCGGCGCCAAAGTGCCCACCTGTCAACGGGTATTATGCCTCGTAGTAAATACAGTAGCGGTTCGTTTCCGACATAGCCAGTTTACAAAATGCCCTATCCTGCTTTTCAATGATCATATCAAATTCTCCTTTTGCCTCGGATTTGATTTATGTAATTCCCCTATTCCCCATGTCCATCGCAAAATATGCCATATAACCAATTCGTGTATTAACGCACCTTTTGCGCAAACGAAAAATTTTTCAAAACGCATACCAACGTGTTGATATATCCTAAGACATCTATTTTCTTCTACAGAATCTCTAACACCTCTGCCGCGTTGGTATCCGGCTGAACTTTGGGCATAACTTTCATGATTTTGCCTTGTTCGTCGATGATGAAAGTTGTACGAACGACGCCCATGCTTGTCTTTCCGTACAATATGAAAGGCAAATTATACTTTTCCGCAAACTTTCGAAAGCCCGCCGTGATCGCGACGGGCCGATTCATCATATATTCTGTTTTCGTTACAGCTCTAACGCAGAAACATCCAGCAAAAACTGTTCTATGCCGATATACAGCACGCCGCGTTCGTCATGCCAGGGGATGACCGCATCCTTCACCACGACGACCTTTTTGAAGGAATCGGGGATCCTGGAAAACGGCCTGACTTCTTGCTGCCTCTTGCTTTCCTCCCCCACCGTCAGCGCCGATTGGATATAATACCGCCGGCTGCCTTCGTTGGCGACAAAGTCCACCTCTAATTTGGTCTTCTTGTTTTTGCCCGCCTCGTCCGTATAGTTATACTCTACCACGCCGACGTCTACACTGAATCCCCTGCAGACCAATTCGTTGTAGATAATATTTTCCATGATATGATTTTCTTCCGTTTGGCGGAAGTTCAGCCGCGCATTCCGCAGCCCGATATCCGTATAATAATATTTCAGAGGCGAGCCGATATGCTTCCTTCCCTTGATATCATATCTCTTTGCTCTCGCGATCAGGAACGCGTCGACAAAATAGTCCAGATACCGGCTGACGGTATCGTCTGTTATATTCTGCTTTTTTACGCTCTTGAAGGTATCGGCGAGCTTATTCGGGTTGGTCAGCGAACCGACCGAAGAGGAGATCACGTCTAACAAATCGTCCAATACCGTCTTATTCAAAATGCCGTGGCGCTCTATGATATCTTTGATATAGATATTCTCAAACAGATCGGCAAGATATTTGCTTTTTGCCGCATGGTTTTTCAGCCGCAGAACAAACGGCATCCCACCATAGACGTAATATTCCTGCCACGCCTGCCGCTTATCGCCCTCATACGCATTATAAAACTCACGAAAGGAGAGCGGATATACGCGCACCTCGTCTCCGCGCCCGCGAAATTCCGTCATGATATCCGAAGAGAGCATCTTGGAATTGCTTCCCGTCACATACACATCGGCGTTGGGCTTTTTCATCAAACCGAGGACGACGTCGACAAACCCGATTTTCTGCTCCGGGTCGTCGACATAGGGGTTTTGAATGGTGCTCACCTTTTGGATCTCATCCAGAAAGATATAATACATTGTATCTCTATCTATCATCTTTCCGCGCACGTATTCCCCCAACCTGACGGGGTCGCGGTACATGGCGTTTTCATCGTCATCCAGCGCGAGTTCTATGATCTGTTCCTCTGCGACGCCGACGGAAAGAAGATATTGCCGATAAATTTCAAACAGCAAAAAAGACTTGCCGCAGCGGCGGATCCCGGTGATGACCTTGACCATGCCGTTCTCTTTTTTATCGATCAGCTGTTCCAGATACTGTTTACGCTCTATCATGGCATTGCTCCGTTCGAATTATTTTCGGGTATTCCTTTTGTTTTCGAATATTATAGCAGGTTATCGCGCAGATTGCAAGCACTTTTTCGAAATTTTTTCGGGTTTGCCATCTTTTTTCGGCTTCTGAGAAAAGAAATTGTGCAGATAAATTCTTCTTTCTAAAAAAAGGGACGGCAACCCTTCCTCCCCTATCCTTCTTTTTGTTGAATCAATATGCCGTGATATCCATGCCGCCATGATACCACAAAATATATGACAAAAGTTGTCTTATATCCAAAAATTTTTTAAGAAATTTTTCGATGTGCGCATAAAACAGGTGTTCCCGTTGCTTTTATATGGGAGGGTATCCCGAACATACGCGCAAAGCCCGCAGAAAGGTCTGCGGGCTCTTTTATATGCGCGAAAGGAGAATGCCTATGAACAAGTGAAGGCTTTTGCGGAAAGCCGTAAAACAACCGCGAAAAAAACGATAAGGAGGAAAACCATGAAACCATTTACTTTTTACGACATCTATTATGCGCCCATCAAGGAGATGGACGACAGGCAGGCGGGAAAGTTTTTCCGCATGATCTGCGACTTTTTCGACGGAAAGCAGGTCACGATCGACGCGGAAAGCGACGAAGAGATCTCGCCCGAATTTGAACTGTATTGGGAGAGCATTTCAGGCGATCTGGAAGCATACCGCAACTCCACAGGCAAAAGTTGCGGATTAGACAAGCGGTATAAGCACTTTCCGTTTTTGCCCTTCTATCGTAAGGCGTTTGCCTATTTGAGCGACAGCGAAGGAGGCGCGTTCGTCAAGATGATCGGCGCGTATATGTTCGAAAACAAATCGCCGACAAAGGCGGACGGCAACGCCTTCAAGTATTTTAACATCTGCAAACGCAAGCTGGACGAAAGCAAACAACGGATGCAGAACGGTGCGAAAGGCGGCAGACCGAAAAAGATCAAAAGACTGCCGCAAAAGAATCGTGCGATCGAAAAGGCAGAGCCGTTTGTTTGGAAAGAGAACGGAAACCATTCGTAAACCAACGACAAAAAAGCCCCCTGCAAGGGCGAACGGGATACATAAGCGAAGCGTTGTATCTTAGTGAGATATGGCTATGCGAGCAAAGCCGCATAGCCGTTCGAACTAAGATAAAAACAAGGCTCCCAAAAAAGATTTGCCTTGCAAAGATTTTTTGGGAAGAGGAGCGACAACGCTGCAATGTTGGCGTTTGCATACTGCGAACGCCATGAGGCAGGCGTTTGTCGCGACGAAGTGAGATAAGGCTACGTCGCCAAAGGCGATGAAGCCGTTCAAACCAGAAAAATCCATTATGAATTTCATGGACAGTGGCACATTTTTAAAAATCAAAGGAGGAAGTACTTATCAGCTATCAGGTATTACGGATCGAGAAATTTTCAAAGGGCGATCTCGGGAAGATCGGTGCGGAGACGGAGCGTACAGCAAAGCGCCACCGCAACGAGGACATCGACAACGAGCGCACGCCGCTCAACTATTATTTCAAAAAATCGGAGGGCGGCCTCCACGCGCAATGGAAGCAGACGATGCAAGACCTCAACGCGACCTTCAAGGAAACGAAGAAGGCTGTTGCCTTCGAGGGCGTCATTATCACGAGTGACAAAACTTTTTTTGAAGAGCGCGGCTATGTTCCGGGCGAACCCCTCCCGCTGGAACTGCAAAAGTTCTTTGCGGACAGCTACGCCTTTTTGAAACGGCAGATCGGCTATCACGGCACCAATCGGAATATCTTGTCTGCTGCCGTGCATCTGGATGAGACTACGCCGCACTTGCAGCTCTACTATATCCCCGTCGTCGATGAAGGAAGGAAGAAGGTCTATGCCAAAGGTGCGGACGGCAAGGTACTGCGCAACGCGAAAGGCTCTCCCGTTCAGGCGAAAGATAAAAGCGGCAAGAGCCTTTACGAAAGAGTGCTGTTAGAACAACCGAAGATCTGCTCTTCGGAGTTCTGGGAACAGCGCGGCGCGCAAGGTTCGTTCGGAAATCTGCAAGACGAATTCCACGAGCAGGTGGCGCGGTACTACGGCTTGGAGCGCGGCGAGATCGGCAGCAGCAAAAAGCACACGACCAAATATCAATGGCAGAAGCAGCAGCAAGAAAAAGAGCTGACAGAAAAGGGCAATGCGATCGCACAAGCGAATGCACAGATCGAGGAAGCGGAAGCAACCATCTCCGCGGCAGAAGAAAGGCTGAAACAAACACAATTCCGCGCCGATCTTGCA
>ERZ1643247.940-NODE-940-length-30498-cov-7.139408_pt1 | contig 30498 bp, 32 predicted proteins | sample MGYA00579264_ERZ1643247 | MGnify/ENA primary metagenome ERZ1643247 (study PRJEB29033, sample SAMEA4952262) | chicken gut metagenome | biome: Broiler Chicken; feature: Gastrointestinal Tract; material: Caecum | place: Ireland | collected 2018 | study: Broiler... | reverse complement strand
CAGCGGATGAAGAAGGGCTGGAGGCCTGGAACAGCCTGAAACAGAAAATGCTGGCGGCTTATCCGAAATAACTATGGTAGCGTCAAATAAGTTATGAAAAAATGAAGCCTAAGAAATAGGCTCAGATTGAACCACGAAAATCACAGATATGAAGTTTGATGGCAGCTTACGCCACCCTTGACAGCACACAAAAGCAATGCGCTGAACGCCTTATCGACGGCGAAGAGCTCAGGAACAGGCTGGCTTCTCCGTCTGGGTCACAGTATTGTAGCATTGCTTTTGTGTGCCATCAAGGGTAAATCCCTCCGGGATGGCTGAGTTGTTATCTCCGGCTTCGAATCTAGGAGCAGGCTGATCCTTCTGCCTGGGAATTCTGCATCTGCAGGAGTGGCTGCTGACCAAGGAAGATGAGCAGCTGCCACTTACCGGGCATGCTGTCAGTATTCTGTAAGAACTCTACTTTATTGAGAACTCGATAGTTGTTATGTTTATGCGGTCTGAGAAAGTTATAGTAAGCTACCCAGAGGGACAGGTCATAGTTGGCACCGTCGATGGTGTCAAAGCCGTTTGTCATTTGGTAAGAAGCTTTATACGTACGGTTGCGCCGCTCGATCATCTGCTTAAAAGGGCGATGCTCTTTGGAGACAGCGTAGTCGTTGGTGAGCCCAATTACCTGAGTGATCTGGAAGGCGAATGCTTCCCCAAACTTTTTGGCGAAGGAGAAAAATGATGAATAATAGAAAGATTAAAAAGCTGGTTTGTGGTTTAGCTGTATCATTATGTTTGGTAGGAAATACAATACCGGTATTTGCTCAAACGGTTGATTTTGATGTTACTGTGCCGGGTGATATTCTTTCAAAAAGAGCACTTAAAGCGGATTCTGAACAGTACTTTTATGTGACAGGGACTTCGATTAATAAAACGGGTGAGTTAGAATGTGTATCAATTAATCGTACTAGCAGTAATATACAGTCATTGCCGACGAAAATTTCACCCACTAAGTTATCAAATAAAGCATAATTTCCTGTATTTATAGATACTATTTCGTAGGATGGAGGTGCACCATGAAGCTGTTTCATTGGAAAATCAGCAAAAGTACTCTTCTGCTCGGATTCAATATATTCTGTGACCGGGTCGTGTATCTGCGAGACGGGATGAATGTGAGGCGGGATACAAAGTGAAAAAGGAATAGCTTGTACTGAGTGTGGCATCAATGCTGGCTGTCCTGATTGCGACCGGAGGAGTATCACAGAAACTTGTGAATACATTTAAGACTTTGCTTACAGTCTGAGCATGCCTGTTGGTCGTTATAGAGATAGATCAAAAACAAAGATAAACGGGCGAATAATTTGGTGTACTTCCTGACATAATTATGCTATAATCATGTCAAAAGAAGAAAGGGGCTGATATTATGCCAGTTATCATGCCGATCAAAGATCTCCGCAATACAAGTGAGATATCCGATTTGGCTCACAAGACGCAGGAACCGATTTTTATTACCAAAAACGGATACAGTGATCTGGTGGTAATGAGCAGTGAATTATATGATAAATTTGCAAAAAACAACCGGATCGACCAGGCAATCTATGAATCCGAGAAAGAAATGGAAGAAGGCGGCGTTTCGATGGATCTCGACGAGGCTTTTGAGAAACTGAATAAAAAATACTATGGATAAATATAAAGTCAGATTAAACCAACAGGCATTCCGGGAGATTGATGAAATTTTTTTTTTACATTGCTTTGGAAAAGTTATCACCGGAAAATGCCAAAGGACAGACGGACCGGATCTGGGAGGCATTAAAGAAATTAGAAACTTTTCCTCAGTCGCATCAGGAACGAACCGAAGGAAGATATGCCGGAAAAGGATACCGGCAATTACTCATAGATAATTATATTGCTATCTTCAAGATTGATGAATCAAAGAAAACCGTCCATGTTGTGACTGTACAGTATCAGGGGCGGAATGTATAAAGAAGAGCCAGAGGAATGAAGAAATACTCTGGCTCTTCTTCTGTCTGAAGACAGGCAGGATTTCCTTTTATACCAGAAGCTCGAAACAACTATAAAAGAGAAGCATTATGATAAAGCAAACTCTGGAAAAGAAAGATGGAATTTTTTAATAGACTGATACAAGGATACAGAAAAGATACAGTTCTTATATATTATAAAAATACAGAAAAAGATATATAAGAAAAACGGCGGCGCTGAAAAATCAAATAAGCGCCGGAAAGAAAGGATGTGAAATGTTATGAAAAAAAAGATTTCATTATTATTAACCGCATTCCTGCTGGGAGCGGCGCTGTCAGCCTGTGGAAGCAATGCAGAAGAAAAGCCGGGGAACGAAAATACAGCCGGGACTCCTGTGGAAGAACAGGTATTGGTGTACCGAAGTAATACTACCATGGCTGATCTGGAGGCATATCTTCTCGAAAAGGGCGTTCTGGATGGAGAGAGAACAGAAGTAGAGGCAGAGAAGGTCGGAGCGGTCGACGGGTTTGGCTATCAGGATTCCAATGTGGAAATCTATGAATATGATACGGACTCCTCCGCATATGACGCACTGGCAGAAGGAGGCTGTATCGGCTTTACTTTTCCTGCAACAGAAACCAGACCTGCCGAAACAGTAGGCCCCATTTCAGCCGAAACTGTAAACAGGCAGTATGTTATGATAGCGACCGGTGATGTTTCCAGAGAGCTTCGGAATACATTCGGAAACTTCGACAGATAAACTGAGATATTACGGACCTTTCATCAGGGGCCGGATAGAGATTCCTCTTATCCGGCCCCTGAATTATATCCGGCGATGTGAGCTCAAAACAAATCAAGGCCATTCGGCCAGAGGGATTCAAAGATTTAATAAAGTAAGCGACAAAAGAATATCGGGGAGGGATATATGGAGCGCGGCAGTTACTGTCTGTCAGCTTGTTTTTCCTGCTGTATATTGCTACAATGACAGTAAAGACAGTCCTTCATGTATCTTCAGCCAGGAAAGGAGAAATACATGGAAGACAGAAAAGAACAAGGCAGCAGCAAAGTTAATCAGATTCGAAACACAAAGGTAAAGGACAGCGGGGCGAAACTGATTTTAAAGCCCGAGTGTATTTGAATGATGTGCTGGGAGATTTTATTCCGGATTTCAGATACTTGGTAGTGCCATTGTCAAAGTATACGAATCAGGAACTGGTGGATAAAGGGGACGAACTGTCTCTGATTATGTTGATTGATAAACTCCGGAATGCGGCGGATTTTCAGAAACTTAAGGATATACCGGCAGAATATTTTGAAAGTATCAGCAAAAATTCTCCGGAATCGGTATTAAAGTTGATTGGCAAAATCATATCAGTATTGTTGCTGCGGATGAATGTTCCGAAAGAAGAAGTGGCGGATTTTACAGATCGCGTGGAACGGAGGGATTTTACGATGCTGTTTGAAAATTTTGAAACATATGATGTGCAGGAAACGAGGAGAATCAGTAAAGCAGAGGGAAAGGCAGAGTTTATACTGGAACTTCTGGAGGATATCGGAACAGTTCCGGAAGATGTGAAGGCAAGGATTCTCAAAGAAAGGGATCTGGATACTCTGGGGCAATGGCGCAGGGCGGCCGCCCGGGCGGAGTCAGTAGAACAGTTTGCGGCTGAATGTCTTGGCTCTGAAGAAAAATAAAGAAATTTGTAACGTTCTTCCGCCTGAATTTCGTTATATAGAGTAAGAAGGAAAGGATGGATATTTCAGTGGAAGCTGAAAGAAATCCCGCACCGGGCTCTGAAGGACCGAGCTCTGAACGAAAAGGAGGGAGAATGCTGTGAAAAAATTTTATTCTGTTATTTTATGGGGAATCTGTATTGCAGCCGCTGTCGGGCTCCTGATTTTTCTGGGCAGTCTGATGTCAGATGAATCTATGACGTCAGAAAAGCCGGTTATTTACCTGTATCCTGAGAAGGAACAGGAAGTGTCAGTCCGGCTGGACTATGACGGTGAGCTGACCTGTACTTATCCGGAGTACAGAGGCGGCTGGACGGTAACGGCGGAACCGGACGGCAGGCTTACAGACCGGACGGGAAGGGAATACAATTATCTGTACTGGGAAGGAACATCCGACTGGGAGTATGATTTCTCGGAAGGGTTCTGTGTCGCGGGAGAAGATTCTGCGCAGTTCCTGGAAGAAGCGCTTGCGAAGCTGGGACTAACCCGAAGGGAGGCCAATGAATTTATTGTATACTGGCTGCCCAGGCTGGAGGCCAATGCGTACAATCTGATTTCTTTTCAGACAGAGGCCTATACGGAACATGCCGGACTTGTCATTGAACCGGTGCCGGATACGGTGATCCGTGTATTTATGGCATATCAGCCGACAGACAGCCGGCAGGAGATACCGGAACAGGAACTGGACGCTCCGGCTAGAACAGGATTTACTGTAGTAGAATGGGGCGGCTGTGAAATGGGCAAGTAGCATAGCGGACTGCGAATATCCGCCTGACTCAGATCAGGCCGGAATAGTATCCGCAAAAAGGCGGCAGAGCAGAAATGCCGCCTTTTGCGATTGTGACGAGAATTCTGAGCTGCTGACAGGAGAAGGTTATGATTTATCTGCTGATGATAGATTCAGGGGAGGACAGACGGAAGTTTGTAATCCTGTATGAAACATACCGGCATTTTATGATGAGGATTGCGCTGGATATACTGAGAGATACTTATCTTGCAGAAGACGCCGTACATGAAGCGTTTATGAAAATTGCCGCGAATATGGACAAAGTGGGGGAAACCGGATCGCTGAGAACGAAACGGTATCTGGCTGTTACGGTAAAACACGCGGCGGTGGACATATACCGGAAGAGAAAGAAACAGTTTGACAGAGAGATGTCTGTGGAGGATCTGGATATCCGCATTGAGCCCGCCGCGTATATGGAGTCGGATGCTGATAATGAAGTGCTGGATATTCTGAAAAATCTGCCCGGCAGATACAGGGATATTTTTCTGTTAAAGTATTCGGCAAGGATGGAGAATAAGGATATTGCCGGCATTCTGGATATTCCGGAAGGAACGGTGCGTCAGCGGATTGCCAGGGGAAAGGTCCTGATACAGGAAGCGCTTGACCGGCTGGAGGAAATGAAAAATGAGTAAGATAAAAGTAACAGACGACTGGCTGTATCAGTACATGCCTGTTGTGGATGAAGCGCTGATCCGGGGAATTGAGGACAGCACGGATTATGAATATCAGTTTTCGGAACAATTTGAGAAAAAGATGGAACAGCTGATCCGCAGAGAAAAGCGGGATGCGCAAAAAGACAGATGGAAGACATTGACAGGCCGCCTGATGCAGAATCTCAGAATGTCCGCCGGTTATATGGCGGCAGCCGCGGCCTGCGCCGGTCTGCTGATCCTGACAGGCGTTCTGCTGAGACAGCAGGGAAGCGGGGATACAGCAGGTTCAGCTCCGGTTCGGGAAAATAACGGAGCCGGGACAGGCTTCCGGGAGAAATTCCCGGCTGGTATGCCGGATGGCTACCGTCTTGTTTCGGAGCAGGAAGATGGAACCTCATATGAGATGGTTTATGAAAATGTTATGGGGATGACCTGTACACTGAGACAGGAACCGGAAACAACGGATGGTACGGCTGTTCCGGATCCGGATTTCAGAAGAGAAGAATCCGTACAGCTTAAAGGGGCTCTGATAGAAATATACTGGTATGAAGACGGTTCCAGCTATTCATCCTGTGTGTATGAAAACTGCTCGTATACAGTGGAAGCCGAGCAGTTAAGCGCAGAAGAAATAGAAGAGATTTACACGAACTGGATATACTGATAAATACATTGAATGCGAAATGCGTATATGATAAAATAGAATACAGGGAAACCAGAGCCGGGCGGCTTACCCTCTGATCTTTCCGAAGGGACAGCCCCTCCGTCTAAAAGAAAGGAGGGGGATGCCAGTGAATGTTACATATTCGGACTTGATCCAGTTGTTAATTTTCATTGTCACCCTTGTTGGTCTGTGTTATCAGATTTTCAGGGGAAAGAAATAGGCCGCCACATCTCGCACATGTGACGGCTGTTTTGAGTAACAGTCAATTACTTGTGGGGTAAGCCGCTTCTGGTTTCCCTTTTCTATGTATAATATAGCATATGTTGGACTGACATGCAAGTTCTGCGTATCGTGTGTTATTACGTATTGTGCCAGTGGATACAGAAAGGATATAATTTTTCTGTATTATTACAGATAGAAGAATTCTTACGTCTAAGGGGAAAGAGACATGAAACTGAAAATTCTGATTGTGGAAGATGATCTGCTCCTTGCGGAAGCAGTGAGTGATTATTTTGAAGGAAAGGGTTGGGAAGCAGAGCAGGTTCACGACGGCATGACCGCTGTGGAGAAGGCAGAGGCGTACAGTTACCAGATGATTCTGCTGGATGTGATGCTGCCGGGAATGAACGGATTTGAAGTGTGCCGGAAGATCCGGCAGAACAGCGATATTCCCATATTCTTTATTACCGCCCGGGTACTGGAAGAAGACGAACTGACCGGGTATGCGGCGGGAGCGGACGATTATATTACAAAACCTTTTTCGCTTCCGGTGCTGTACGCCAAGGTTATGGCTATGATGGCGCGGCTCCGGGGAGAACGGCCGCTGGAGAAACTGAAGAAAGGCGGGGTGGAGATGGATCTTCGCACCGGACAGGTGATGATCTGCGGGCAGAAGTGTGAGATGCCGCCGAAGGAATATGAACTGCTTAGGTTCTTTCTGGAAAATCCGGACCGGATCTTTACAAGGGATCAGCTTCTGACCCGGTTCTGGGGCTATGATTTCGAAGGAAATGAGCGGGTGGTGGACAACCATATCAAGAAGCTCCGGAGGTTCCTGCAGGGCAGCAGGTGTATGATACAGACGGTGAGAAAGACCGGGTACCGGATGGAGGTGGAGCAGTGAAGATCAGTCTGCATATGGGGAAAAAGATATATCTGAGTGTGTTTGCGGTTTTTATCCTGATCTATCTTCTGAGCATGCTGCTTGTGACCTGGAGAGAAAAAGAAGATATGGAACTGGAATACTTAAGAAAGACCGATGAAGCGGAGGCAAACTTCCGGGATTATAATATTCGGTTTGAGTCCCGCGGGGTTACGACAATCCTGCCGATTGAACCGGCGGAAAACGAGACTTATCTGTGGAAGGCCATGAGTAACCTGGCAAACGTGGATTCGTCCGGACACTTTCTGCTGTCAGCGGCCGTCTATGACGAGACAGGCAGCATCCTTCAGCAGATGTCCGGAAGCCAGATCCAGATAACTCTGTCCGACTTTGGAGAGCTGTTTGGAGAGCTGCAGTTTCCCTACAGCTTTGCAAATCTGGAAGATTATATGACGCAGGAGGAGATACGCAGGCTTGCCGGATACGAGGCGGAGAATGGGAAAGACATCAATCATCCGAAATACGAATATCAGGTTATGCTGTCAGATACCAACAGACTTTCGTATATGGATGTTATTGAGAATCACTGGAAGTCATATACCGGTACGGAAGAAGAGATCGATCAGATTCTGGATGAATATGAGGCCAGCTGGGGCTGGCCGCAGGAGGAAGAAATACCGCCTTTTGAGACATCCATCGGGAAAGACGGCACGGTTACACTGACAGTAATAACCGAAAAGGAGCGGGTATGGAACTGGGATAATCCGGATATTAAGAGCGAAAATACAGTATTTGCTCCGCTGGAGGCACAGCTTGTATTTCCGGGGATTTCCGCCGGATATCACACATGGGAGGGATGGCTTGAGGAGCCCTGGCTTCAGGAGTTCCCGGAACAGATTGAACTGAGAGAAGGATACACTACAGAAGGCTGGAAAAAGACCGGAGGGGGCAGCCGGTATCAGATCCGCACTCTGATTTATCCGCCTTATGTAAACGGAGACGGAAAGCAGTACACGCTGATCCTGCGGATCGAGCAGCATCCGTGGATGGCGGCGCTGGACAGTCTGAAATACATCTGGGCAGGCAGTTTCCTTTTCCTTGCAGCCTGTGCGGCGCTTACACTCTGGATTATGGAGCGTACTTACCGGCAGAAAGAACGGCTGGAAGCACAGAGGAGAGATTTTATCAATGTGATGGCCCATGAGATCAAGACTCCCATCAGTGTGATCCGGGGCTTTTCGGAAAATATGAAGGAGAATCCGGAGACGAAAAAGAGGGAGTATTATCTGGACCAGATCATCCGCCAGACCGAGGAAATAGACGATCTTGTCAAAGAGATGATAACCACATCCAAAGCAGCGGACTGGAAGCAGGTAAAGATCGGGGATGTACTGATATCCGTGAGAAGTGTAATTGAGGATGAAATGGACCGTCTGGAAGTCCAGACCGAGGAGAAGAGACTGAACGTAACACTTCGGTGCGAGGACGACTGGATGCTTCCGGCGGACCGGAAGCTGCTGGAGCAGGCGTTTTTTGCCATCCTCTCCAATGCCGTGTCCTATAACCGGGAAGAGGGACGCATCCGGATTGTCCTTAAGAAGGGAATCTGTACGATAGAGAATACAGGAGACAATATACCGCCGGAACATCTGCCTCATGTGTGTGAGATGTTTTACACTGTAAATCAGAGCAGGGGAGGCCGGGAGAAGCATCTGGGCATGGGACTTTATCTGGCGCGGCAGATCTTTGCCCTGCATGGCGCGGAACTGAAGGTGGAAAATACAGAAGAGGGGGTAAGAGTGACGGTAGAGAAAAAAAGGAGTAACAGGGACAAGGCTTAAATCATGTGCGGCAGAGAGGAGGTGCGGCGTATGAAACTGTTTCGGCGCAGGATAAGCAGGAGCGCGGTTCTCTTATTTTTCAACATGGTGCTTGTGCTGGTCTCGGCGCTTCTGGTCCTTGTAAATATGCAGGCAAGGACAGAACTGGACGAGAGCAAACGGGGCTTTTATTCAGACCGGGCGTCCCATATGATCAACGAGGAGAGCGGCTGGGAAGAGATCCGGAATATCCTGCTGGAAGATGAGTGGAACAACGGCATTCTGTTTAAAAATAATCTGGAGCTGGAATCAGATACCAGAGGCGTCTTTTATAAGGGGGACTTTAAAAAGCTGCCGCTGATTTCCGGCCGGTATTTTACAGAGGCTGAGGTTGCCTCAGATCAGAAGAAAGCCATGATCGGACAGCGGTTTGTAAAGGATACTTATGATGAGGGAGGCGCTCAGTATATCGACATTCTGGGAGAAAAGTTTGAGGTTGTAGGAGTACTTGGAAGCGCCCAGGCCACCCGTCTGGACAGCATGAAGTGGATCCCCATGGCGGCTGCGGCGGAGCTTTCCGGGACGGAAGGCGGATATATTGTGGACGGAAAGACCGAGACGGCGGTGGATAATAACGCGGACCTGTTAAGACAGGTAATGGAGACGGACTGGACGAAGGAAGCAGACGTATCTTATGTGTATACAGGAGACGGCGAAAGAGTGGAAGACCCCGGCTATGCGGAGAGAAACCGGAATGTGGTGGAGAAGATCTACATGGCGATCATCTTCTCCTTTGTCCTGAATATGGTGCTGGCCGGAACTTACTGGGCGGGACATATGGCACAGCGGATTCAGGTGGAGAAAATGCTGGGATTTTCAACGCCGAAGATCCTGCTCTCGGTGCTGGGCGAATATCTGAAGATCGCGCTGGCCGCTCTGGCGGCGGCGGGAGCGATGATCGGCGCGCTGATCCTGTGCCGTCTGGTGGTGGCGCTGAAACTGACGGATTTCCTGCTTGTTGTGTGCGGCATCATCGCGGGTGGAATGCTGATCGCAGGGGCAGGCCTGGCTTTCCGCATCGGAAGCAGGAAGATCTCACTGAAAAGGGCGTGATTTTAGTGACAGTATTATTGGAAGAATTAATATACAATCTGAGAAAAGGAATATTTGTGAACCTGATCCTGGCTGTGCAGTTCGCCGTTTTCTTCTGGCAGGGGACCATGCTCTCCACTTACTTTCTGGAGATGTCGGTAGATTCGGGAGGACTTGATTCTATTCCCGGGGATTACGCATATTACAGTCTGGCGGTCACTATATCAAATGAGGATGACGAGGCGTACAGGGCGACGCAGTCTTCCAATCCGGATTATACCGGAAATCTGGCGAAGGCGATAGGGGAGATTTATGCAGACCCGGATCTGCATTATATGGCTTTCGGCTACGGGAGTGTATCGCTGCCGGTATATTATGACGATATCCAGGACAGGTTCCAGGGTTCGGAACAGCTTCTGGCAGGAGAACCCTATTCCTCTCCGCTGGGAGACGGAGGGATGCTGTGCGACTTTGCCAACAGCTGGCAGTTTGACAGGAACTCTATGGAACATTTTGATTTCCAGGTGTCGGAGGGACGTCTCCTGAACGAGGATGATTTTATCTTTGATCTGGATGAAACGGAGATCCCCGTGCTGGCGGGAAGCGAATTCGCGGCGGTTCTGGATGTGGACGATACGCTGGAGACGCATATATCGGGATACCGCACCCGGTTCCGGGTTGTGGGGATCTTAAAGGAAGGTACGTCAGTTCTCACGGATCAGATATTTTCCACCGGAGAGGAAGGCGGACTGGTCCAGACTCTGGATAACGCCTTTCTTGTTCCCTATCTGGAGATCCGGGGAACGCCCCGGACAGAGGAGGAGGCAGTTTTTATCCGGTGTAATTATGAGGGGAACATGCAGGATGGAATGATCGTGGTTGACGCGGATACGCCCCGGTCTGAAGTCTCCGGGATAGAGAAGAAGCTGTGTGAGATTTTCACAAAATACGGGCTTTATCCGGTTACTACTGTGGGAGGCACCTACGGGATGGATATCTTTAAGACAGAGTCCAGGAATACCATGAGGATCCTTCTCGGAGCCGGTATTCTGATGGGTGCGCTCAGTATCTCCGGCATCTGCATGAGTGTGATCGCCAAGCTGAACCGGAACATGCACCGGTACGGGATTGAGATTATGAACGGCCAGTCTCTCAGGCCGGTCATGGGGGCATTCCTTCTGGAGATCCTGCTTGTGATCGCGGCGGGGATGGCCTTTAATGTTTGGAAGTTCTCGGATATGATGCAGTGGAACCGGATGTTTCTGTGGGTGATCCTGGGGATGGCGCTCCTGGCGGTGCTGATCGTATCCGCGGTTTTCGCAGGAAAGCTGATGAGGGTTGATATTGAAGAGATCATAAGGAGTGAGGAATAATGGCATATATCGAAGCGAAAAATATTCATAAGACATTCGGCAAAGGGGATGCCGCAGTGCACGCACTCCGGGGAGCGTCTCTGTCGGTGGACAAAGGAGAGATGGTAGCGGTTATGGGAAAGAGCGGTTCCGGCAAGTCCACCCTGCTCAATATCCTGGGCGGCCTGATGACCATGGATGAAGGCGAGCTGCGGGTAGGAGGAAAGAAGGTGGATTTCCGCAAAAAGAAATATCTGCTTAACTACCGGAGACGGGAAGTGGGATTTGTGGTTCAGTATTTTGCCCTTATCGACGATATGAACGTGTATAAAAATGTGTCCCTGCCTCTGAGATACCAGGGAATCCCGAGGGCAAAGATCAGACAGAGGACCACAAAGATGCTTCGCAATCTGGGGATTGAGGAGAAGGCAAAGTTCTATCCCGGCGAGCTCTCCGGCGGCCAGCAGCAGAGGGCGGCCATAGCGAGAGCCCTTGTGAAAAACGCCAAGATCATCTTGGCCGACGAGCCTACCGGAGCGCTGGACGAAGATACGGGAAATGATGTGATGAAGCTTTTTCAGAGACTGAAGATGAAGGACCGGGCCATCATTATCGTCACCCATGACAGCAAGGTGGCGGAGTACTGCGACCGGATCGTTTATCTGAGAGACGGGGCCAATATTTCTGAATGAGACAGGAGAATGTTTCACTTGCCATTCAGGAGATGGGATGGTCAGTATATCAGGAAATGAGCTGACAAGCGGCGGTTATCTGTGCATTTCTTCCTTTATCTTAAAACGTGAAGGACAGAAAAGATGCCATTTTGATGCCTGAATATGCTAATATAATTACAGTCCGTTTTCATACCGGAAAACGGGCTGTTTTACTATGGAAACAGACAGGAATAAAGGGGAGAAAAAGGTGATCAGAATACTTATTGTAGAAGACGAGGTGCCCATTGCGAATCTGGTGAAGCTGAGTCTGAAAAAGGCGGGATATTTGTGCGACTGTGCATCTGACGGGGAAGAGGCGGCGGAGAAGATCGGCACAAAATCTTACGATCTGATTCTGCTGGACGTGATGCTTCCGAAAATTGACGGATTTGAGCTGATGGAATACATCCGACCGATGGGAATTCCGGTGATCTTCCTTACGGCGAAGAATGCGGTAAGTGACCGTGTAAAAGGGCTGAGGATGGGAGCGGAGGACTATATCGTAAAGCCTTTTGAGATTGTTGAGCTGCTGGCACGGGTGGATGTAGTCCTGCGGAGATACCGGCTTTCGGAAGATGTGATCCATATCTGCGGGCTGGATATAGACACCCGATCCATGCGTGTGACAAGGGACGGAGAGGAGATTTCTCTTACCAGAAAGGAGTATGAGCTTCTTCTGTTTTTCGCCCGCAATCCGAATACGGCTCTGTACCGGGAGACCATCTATGAGAGAGTGTGGGGCGGGGAATTTGAATACGGAAGCAAGACGGTGGACCTGCATGTCCAGAGACTGCGGAAAAAAGTGGGCTGGACCCGGGAGCTGCAGGCGGTAAATAAAGTAGGGTACCGGCTGGAGGTGAAGGAATGAAATTCAGGCTGAAGATTACCTTCTGTATGCTGGCGCTTCTGAGCATTCTGTTCGGAATCGGCGGCAGCGTGCTGATTGTCAGTTCTTTTCAGGATACCATGAGGCAGGAAAAGGTTACGGCGGAAAATACTTATAAAATGCTTCAGTATACGCTGCAGATATCCGGAGTTCAGAAACTGCTCTCAGAGACAGGCGATATCCGGAATGTGATCGGACAGAGTATCAGACAGAACGGAGGATACTGGGACGATATCCTGCTGACGGCGGATGGAAAGGAGATATACAGCAGCGGAAAAGAGTCCGCCTTTTTAAGAACCCGGGATTCTGCAGATACAAAGGAATATCCGGAAGAAGGAAAGGGGAGCATTGTATCGGTCCGGGATGAAAATGGGGAAAATAATCTCTGTGTAACCGGTACATTTACAGCGGGGGACCGGCGGTTCTCTCTGACGGCGGCCCGGGATATTTCGGATCTGTACCGTAACCGGAACCGGATGCAGGAACTGTACCGGATTGTATTTGCTGTTCTGATGCTGCTGTGTGCCGTTCTGGCCTACAGCATGGCTCTGTTCCTGACAGCCCCTCTGTCCCGGCTGGCCAGGGGAGCGCAGGAGATCGGGAAAGGCAACTTTGCTTTCCGCTCCCGGGTGCGCTCCGGTGATGAGCTGGGAAGTCTGTCCAGGGATTTTGACCGTATGGCGGGGCAGATTGAAAAGAATGTCCGGGAGCTGAGAGAGGCGGTGGCGCGTCAGGAACGGTTTGTGGGAAATTTTACCCATGAACTGAAGACGCCTATGACTTCGGTAATCGGATATGCAGATCTGCTGCGGAGCCGGGAGTTAAGCGACGAGGAGAGAAGGGAGGCGGCGGACTATATATTCCGTGAAGGGAAACGGATGGAGCGCCTGTCTCTGAAACTGCTGGATATCTATGCGGCAGAGCAGACAGAGGTCTCGCTGTCCCCTCACAGTCCCGGAAGAATTGTGGAGGATATAGCGGATCATCTCAGTCCCGGACTTAAGGAACGGGAGATTGAACTGACTGCCCGGTGTGAGAAAGGAACCTGTATGCTGGACCCGGATCTGTTCCGTTCCCTGGTGCTGAATCTTGTGGACAATGCCGGAAAGGCGATAGGGTCCCGGGGACATATCCGGGTAACCGTAAGGATGACGGATGAGGGATGCCGGCTCTGCGTGGAAGACGATGGACCGGGAATTCCCGGAGAGGCCAGAGAACATCTGACGGAAGCCTTTTACCGGGTGGATAAGAGCAGGTCAAGAAAACAGGGCGGTGCAGGTCTGGGTCTGACCCTGTGTGAGAAAATCGTAAAACTTCACAACGGGGAGCTCTTTTTTGAAAGCGGGGAAGGGAACGGTACGAAAGTGACAGCAGAACTGAAAGGAGGACGCTGTGAAAAAACGAATTAAAATCATAAGCCTGTCTGTTCTGCTTCTCTGTGTGGTTCTGGCAGCAGGGGTTCTGATGCCGGAAGCTGCAGTGCGGATTGCGGACAGGCGGAGTGAAAAGAAACAGGAAGAATTTGAGACAGGCACCGTGTCTTCTTTCCGTCTGACAGACCGGCTGAAGCTTGCGGAGGCCTATGATCAGGAGATGTATGTTGACGTGGAAAACGGAACCATACTTGAACGCAGCGAGGCTGAACGGACCGCGGATAAAATAGCCGAGGAACTGGCCCTTTACGGAATTGTGGATCCTATATCCTGCGAAGAACGCTCGGCAGATCCTTTTATGGCTGTTTCGTCGGAAAATCTGGATGTTGCGCTGCTCTGGAGATGTACACTGTCGGATAAGTACGGGATTAGAATGACCGTCATTATTGATGATGAAAGCGGGAAAATGCTGGAGTTTCTGTATTATGGAATCAGCGGCGGGACAGCTGCAGATGAGTCAGGCACTGCGGATATAGGGGCAGAAGCGGAAAAGATGCGGAAGCTCTGTGAGGATTATTATGGGTTACGGGCAATAGGAGGAGAATACGAAGAAGATACGGATTATGTCAGCACTCCGTCTGCTCAGCTATCGTTTGTTGATGAAGAAGGAAGCAGAATTACGCTTCATTTTTCACTGGATCCATGGATGAAAGCCTGCTGGTGGAGTTAAGGAAAATGATGCTGTTTTGATGCCGGAAGATTGCCGGAAGTAAGACATGCCGGGATACAATACTGTTCAGAAAACAACAGCGGGGTGAACATTATGTCTTACAGAACAACGGCAGAAGAACAGAGAAGGATACTGAAGCGGTATAGAAAAATGAAACGAAGAAAAATCATTATCAGACGGGCGGCAGCGACTGCTGCGGCGGCCGCGGGGGCAGGGCTTCTGTTCTTCTGCGGCATGGAATTTTTCCGGGCAGGAGGAAGTCTGATCGGGATGACGTCCCGGAGCGGGGAAAAGTATGAAACTTTCAGCAGTCTTTCCGGCCGGACAGAAGAGACAGAACAGCAGACCGGATCCGGGCAGGCGGAAGAGGAGAAAAAGAATGCATCTCAGCCGGATGACTGGAATCTGGTTCTTGTAAATCCCTGGAACGAGATTCCGGAGGGGTATGAAGTGAATCTGACTCAGCTGAAAAATAATCAGGCCATTGATACAAGATGTTATCCACAGCTTCAGAGGATGATGGACGACTGCCGGGCGGCGGGCCTTAATCCGCTGATCTGTGCATCCTACCGCACGATGGAGAAACAGCAGGAACTTTTTGAAGATAAAAAGCAGCGTGTTATTGCTGAAGGATGTCCGGAGAATGAAGCGGAGGAAGAGGCGGCAAAAACAGTGGCTCTGCCTGGTACAAGCGAGCATCAGCTTGGCCTGGCGGTAGATATTGTAGATATGGAATATCAGCGGCTGGACACGGCTCAGGAGAATACGCCGGTTCAGAGATGGCTGATGAAGAACAGCTGGAAATATGGTTTTGTACTTCGGTATCCCACAGAGAAAAGCGAGATCACAGGGATTATTTACGAGCCCTGGCATTACCGGTATGTGGGACAGGCGGCAGCAAAGGAAATGTACCGGAAAAATCTGTGCCTGGAAGAATATCTGGCGCAGCAGAAGAATCTGTCATGAGGAAGAACCTGCAGGGGAAAATTACAGAATTCCTGCAGGTTTTCTTCTGTTTTCTGCTGCTTATATCTCCGGGGATTCCAGGGATTTCCTGAGCACCTGCAGAAATTTTTCGGCCGGTTTGGAGAAAATCTGATATTTTTTCCAGATAATGCTCATCCAGTTTTCCAGTTTTGGATTCAGAGGCCGGAAGCATAAGCTGCTCTCCCCGGTGGTGTTAATGATTTTGTCAAGGCCTACGGCGTAGCCCAGGCCCTCATCCACAAGGAGGGAGGCATTGAACAGCAGGTTGTATGTGGCGGCAATATTAAGCTTTTCGGGATCCTGCCCGATCCAGCGGAGCAGGTTCCCGCCCCGGGCCTCCTGCTGAGACAGGATAAGGGGCTTGTCCAGCAGATCCTCCGGTGTGATCATTTCCTTCTGCGCCAGAGGAGAATCTCTGCGCATCAGCACGCCCCATACATCTGAGCAGGTGGTTTCAAGAGCGTTGTATTTTGCCAGATCTACGTCTCCGAAAACGACGCCGAAATCAATCAGCCCCTTGTCCAGATATTCTGATACCAGGGTAGAATTGCCGCTGGAAATGTGGTAACGGATGCCCGGATGACGGTTCTGAAGGGCTTTGGCGGCCTTGGCAATGAGCCGGATGCCGTCGGTTTCGCCGGAACCGATATAAATATCGCCGATGATAATATCGTCGCTTGCAGTGATTTCATTTTCTGTTTTCCGGACCAGATCCAGGATCTCTTCCGCGCGTTTCCGCAGAATCATGCCTTCTTCGGTCAGCGTTACCTTGCGGGAACCTTTTGTCCCGCGGATCAGGAGCTGTTTTCCCAGCTCTTCTTCCAGATTTTTGATCTGTGTGGAAAGAGTGGGCTGTGAGAGATGCAGGGACTCCGCCGCATGCACAATACTTTGTTCTCTTGCAATTGCAAGGAAGTAATTCAGGACGCGTAATTCCATGATGGTTTCCTTTCTGATTCGTTTTTGTCTGATAGATTCATTATATTCCGTTTTTCAATGAATTTTCAATCTTTCCTGGTAAAATAAAAGGCAGGAGGTGCCGATATGAGACTTTTGCTTGTGGAAGACGAAAAAAGAATGGCGGAGGCGCTGTGCGAGCTGCTGCGGCTTGAAAAATATGATGTGGATCACTATGCCGATGGCCTGGAGGGCCTGGACGCGGCTCTGACAGGCGCATATGATCTGATCATTCTGGACGTCATGCTGCCGGGGAAAAACGGCTTTGATATTGCCGCGGAAGTCCGGAAGAACGGGGGGAAAACACCAATACTGATGCTGACGGCAAAAAGTGAAGTAGACGATAAGGTTACAGGTCTGGACTGCGGAGCCGATGATTATCTGACAAAACCATTTATGACAAAGGAACTGCTGGCGCGGCTGCGGGCCCTTGGCAGACGGAATATAAATACTGCAGACGGCGCTCTTCGATACGGAGATCTTACGCTGAATAAGGAGACCGCTACTCTGACCTGCGGGGAAAACAGTGTAAGGCTCAGCGAAAAGGAGGCGCATATACTGGAATACCTGATCGCCAACCAGGGCCGGATCCTGACCCGTGAGCAGCTGGCAGTGAAGATCTGGGGCTATGACAGTGATACCGAATACAACAATGTGGAAGTATATATGTCCTTTACCCGCAAAAAACTGAACTTTGTAAATTCAAAGGCAGAAATAAAAGCGGTACGCGGAATCGGATATGAGCTGAGGTACAGCCATGTTTAAAAAATCCAGAAGAAAAATTATCGGGGCGATTCTGCTGGTTCTTGTCCTTGTCCTTTCCGGTACGTTCTGTGTAATCTATCTGGCCAGCTACGTGGATATGACCAATGAAAACCGGAAGCTACTGGAGCAATATGTAAACACATATTCGCTGCCGGGACCGCAGGCTGACGCTTCGCCCGGGGAGGATGGAACCGGCGGCGCCGGACGGGAAGATTTCGAAAGTATTGCCGGGGACAAGGAAGGCTTTGACAGAGGTACAGATCCGGGCGGCGGGCGGGGCGGCCGCCGGGGGGATCCGCCGCTTCTGGAACTTTCCACATTTTATTCTGTTGTGATATCGGAGAGCGGAGAGGTAGTAAAAGTCGACACCGCAGATATATCCTCACTGGACGAAGAAGGGCTCAGTGAACTGGCCCTTGAGATTGCTGAAAGCGGGGAGAGCGACGGCGTCAGAAATAATCTGATCTACCGCATGGAGGATAAAGGCGGCTATACTCTGGTAGCGTTTCTGGATAACACGGTTATGCTGGAAAATGTGGAAACGCTGCTCAGCTATACCCTGTTTTTTGGCGGGGCGGCGCTGGTGGTGCTGTTTTTCCTGGCACGGTATCTTGCGGGAAAGATTGTTTCGCCGCTGGAAGAGAGTTACCTGAGTCAGAGACAGTTCATATCGGACGCAGGCCATGAACTGAAAACGCCGGTGGCGGTGATCAACGCCAATCTTGAACTTCTTTCCAGGGAGATCGGCGGGAATCAGTGGCTTTCCAATATTCAGTACGAAAATGAAAGAATGTCGTCGCTGGTTATACAGCTTCTGGAGCTGGCCCGGGCAGAGAATGTCACGCCGCAGATGGAGCCTCTTGATCTGAGCCGGCTTGTTTATGGCGAGATCCTTCCTTTTGAGACAGTAGCCTATGAAAAGGGGCTGACGCTGAACAGTGAAATCTCAGAAAACATCTGTGTCAGCGGCAGCGGCACCCAGCTGAAGCAGCTGGCATCCATATTAATTGATAACGCAGTCCGGCACAGCAGCCGGGGAAATGAAGTGCGCGTCATCCTTGGCAAGGAAAAGGGCCATGTAATTCTGTCTGTAATAAACGACGGAGAAGAGATTCCGCCGGAACAGCAGAAGCATCTGTTTGAGCGGTTTTACCGGACCGATGAAGCACGCAGCGGAGAGGACGGACACTACGGGCTGGGGCTTGCCATTGCCAGGGCGATTGTTACGGCTCACAAAGGAACCATTGCTGTCTGCTGTCATCACGGAAAAGTAGAGTTTACCGCAAAGCTTCCGCTGCAGAAGCAGAACTGATCAGGGACAGCGGAAACAGGAAATATTTTTCCCGGAATTTATTTTCACAGAATTTTCAAATTCGTCCGGACGGACTTCAATCAAACTTCAATCTTCCTTCTGTACAATGAGACCATCAGAAGTACAGGAGGATTTTTTATGGCTTTTCAGACTGTTTTTAAAAGATATGAGCTGAAATATATACTGACAGCTGAGCAGAAAGAAAAAGTGCTCCATGCCATGGAGCACTATATGGTTCCGGATCAGTACGGGCGCACCGTCATCCGCAACATTTATTTTGACACAGACGACTACCGTCTGATCCGTCGTTCCATTGAAAAGCCGGCTTATAAAGAGAAGCTGCGGATCCGCAGCTACAGCCAGGCAGAGCCGGACAGCACGGTGTTTGTGGAGTTGAAGAAGAAATATAAGAAAGTCGTGTATAAACGCAGAATCTCGCTGCCGGAGGAAGAAGCGATGGAGTGGGTGAAGGGAGAACATCCCTGCCGGAAAGACACGCAGATATCCGAGGAAGTGGACTATTTTCTGAACTACTACAGATACCTGCATCCGGTGGGCTTTCTTTCTTATGAGAGAGAGGCTTATTATGCGGAAGAGCAGAAAGATTTCCGGGTTACATTTGACGATACGATTCTGTTCCGTCAGGAGGATCTTTCACTGGAATCGGAAGTTTATGGAACGCCTCTGCTTCCGGAGGGCAGCGTGCTGATGGAGATCAAATGTTCCGGTGCGGTCCCCATATGGATGGTTCGGGCGCTTTCGGAAGAACATATATACAAAACATCATTTTCGAAATACGGAACCGCCTACCGGACAATAATTTATCCGAATCTTGCAAAGGAGGAAGACGCTCATGCCTGAATCACTTTTCCGGGGTCTGTTTGATTCCGATCTTACCGCGGTTATCAGTGTATATGATTTCATTCTCTGTCTGTTTGTGTCCCTTATACTGGGCCTGGCAATGACTTTTACATATATGTACCGTACCCGTTATACAAAAAGCTTCGTTGTGACACTTGCCCTTCTCCCGGCTGTGGTCTGCGTGGTGATTATGCTGGTCAACGGCAACGTGGGAACCGGTGTGGCAGTTGCGGGAGCGTTCAATCTGGTCCGCTTCCGGTCCGTACCGGGAACCGCGAAAGAGATCTGCACGCTTTTTCTGGCCATGGGAGCCGGGCTGATTGCCGGTATGGGATATCTGGGGTTTGCCGCGCTCTTTACCTTGCTTATGTGCGCCATGTTTCTGCTCTATAACCGGCTGGATCTGGGGGCGGAAAAAAATGCAGCCTCTTATAAAACCCTTACTGTCACGATCCCGGAGGACCTGGATTACACGGAGATCTTTGACGATATTTTCCAGGCATATACTTCGGCCTGTGAGATGGTCTGTGTGAAGACGACAAATATGGGAAGCCTGTTCCGGCTGACCTACCATGTGACTCTGAAGGACGTTACAAAAGAAAAGAAAATGCTGGATAAGATCCGGTGCCGGAACGGAAACCTTGAGATTTCGGTTTCCAGACAGGAAACCATGGCGGCAGAGCTTTGACGGAAGGAGATTTTATTATGAAAAGACAGTTGGCGGCAGCCCTTGCTGCTCTGCTGGTTACGGGAGCAGTAACCGGGTGCGGCATGTCCGGTTCAGACAGTTCCGGCAAAGAGAATTCCGGTGATACAGGAACCTCAGCGGACGGTTCCGGGCAGACGGATTTTTCGCAGACGGATGCAGATCTGTTTACAGACCGTGATTATGAGACCGATTATGATGAGAGCAGCAGTGTCCGCATAGAGCTGAACGGCAGCACGGCGGAGGCGGATTCTGACAGCGTTCAGATCTCCGGCTCAACCATTACAATTACAGAGGAAGCGACTTATATGATCAGCGGCACGCTGGATGACGGAATGATTATTGTAGACGCGCCGGATACCGCAAAGATTCAGCTGGTATTTGACGGAGCCGATATCAACAGTGAGACCGGCGCGGCTCTTTATATCCTGGAAGCGGATAAAGTATTTGTCACACTGGCAGAGGGAAGCGAAAATACACTTTCCAACGGAGGAACATTTACAGTAATCGACGACAGCAATATAGATGCCGCGTTTTTTTCCAGACAGGACCTGACCCTGAACGGCAGCGGCTCTCTTACGGTGACTTCTCCGGCAGGACACGGCATTGTATCCAATGATGATCTTGTGATTACCGGAGGCACTTACACGGTCAGCTGCGCGTCCCATGGGCTGAAAGCCAACGACAGTGTCCGGATTACGGGAGAGACCGCCCTGGCCCTGTATGCGGGGAAAGATGGAATTCATGCGGAAAATGATGAAGACGCCACCCTGGGATTTGTCTATATATCAGACGGTACGCTGGAGATAGAAGCAGAAGGCGACGGGATCAGCGCCGGGGCCTATATGCAGATCGCGGACGGTACATTTCAGATTACAGCCGGAGGCGGCAGTGAAAATGCTTCCAGCGAATCCTCGGATTCCTGGGGGGAATGGGGCGGCGGAGCGCCCGGACAGCCCGGAGGACATGGAGGAGCCGGGGGAGGCGGCATGAGAGGCACGGATCCCGGCAGCTCCGGCGGAAACGGCGGGGCTCCGGATCAGAGCATTCCGGATCAGGGAAATGGGGACCGGGGAAATTCCGGAATCGGAGAATCTGCCGAGGCGCTTACATTTACCAGGTCTCTGACAGCTTCAGATTCAGAAGAGTCTGCAGATGCGCAGGATGACAGCAGCACCAGCATGAAAGGAATAAAATCAGACGGAGATATGATGATTTCCGGCGGAAGTTTTACCATTGATTCCGCAGATGATTCTGTTCATTCAAACGCTTCTGTTACAGTAACCGGCGGATCCTTTGAAATCGCGTCAGGAGATGACGCTTTTCATGGAGACGATACCCTTACCGTTTCCGGAGGAACAATTAATATAACAGAATCCTATGAAGGACTGGAGGCGCTTTATGTGATTATACAGGATGGGGATATAACGGTTGTGTCTGCAGACGACGGCCTGAACGCTGCGGGAGGCACTGATTCCAGCGGCACGGCAGGCGGCAGAGACGGAATGTTCGGCGGCGGAGGCGGTATGGGCGGAGAACCCGGCGGAGGCATGTCTTCCGGCTCCGACGGCAGCATTGAAATCTCCGGGGGAAACCTGCATATCACTGCTTCCGGAGACGGGATTGACGCCAACGGCTCCCTTACTATTTCCGGTGGATATACAGTTGTTGCGGGACCGACTCAGGGGGACACGGCAACGCTGGATTATGATACGACTGCAGAGATTACCGAGGGTACTTTTATCGGAACCGGCGCCGCGGGCATGGCTCAGACATTCAGTGATTCCAGGCAGGGGGTAATTGCAGTCAATGTAGGCGAGCAGGCTGCGGGAACCGGGATCACGCTGACGGATCAGAGCGGAAATGAGATCATTTCCTGTACGCCGGAACTGTCTTTTGCCGTTGTAATCTTAAGCAGCCCGGATATAACGTCGGGGGAGATCTATACGCTCACAGCAGGAGAAGTTTCCGGTGAATTTGAAGCGTCATAATATACAGCATCGGGATTTGGCAGGGAAGGATGAATGGACTGTAAAAAAAAGGAACTGTCTTTTGCAGAACAGTTCCTTTTTGATAACAAATCAGATTTACTCTACATCCCGCAGCGCTTCCAGATCTTCTTCGCCGGTCCGGACTTTTACAACCTTCTGTACATTATATACAAAGATCTTTCCGTCGCCGACATGACCGGTGTAGAGTGCTTTTTTCGCAGTTTCGATGACTTTGTCTACCGGAATATTTCCTACAATGACTTCCACTTTTACTTTCGGAAGAACGGTTACATCCATCTCAACTCCGCGGTATTTCTCACCGGCGCCTTTCTGAATGCCGCAGCCCATTACCTGGGTTACAGTCATTCCTGTAACGCCCAGCTCATTGAGGGCATTCTTTAATCGGTCATACCGTGACAGTTTTGCGACAATAACAACTTTGTGCATTCCGGAATTCATATCGACAGGACCTGCGACAGGCACAGACGCGTTTTTCTGTGCTTCGGATGCTTTTTCATAGTCGCTGATACCAAGATCTGTATTTTCGTTTTCAACCATTGCGCCTTCTGTAACGTCCATAATACTGAAGCCTGCATATGCGGAGGCAAGACCGTGTTCTTTCGAATCCAGGCCTTCGATTTCCTCCTCTTCGGAAACTCTGAGACCTACTGTTTTATCAATAAGTTTGAATACAATAAACATTGTTACCGCGGTCCAGGCCAGAACAGATACAATACCGGTAATCTGTATTCCAAGCTGTGCGAAACCGCCGCCATAGAAGAGACCGTTAATGGTGTTTTCAGGAGCTGTATCTGTGGCAAAAAGCCCGACTGCCAGTGTGCCCCATATACCGTTTACACAATGTACGGCCACAGCGCCTACCGGATCGTCGACATGAACGATATTATCACAGAACCAGACACCGAATACGACAAGAAGACCTGCAACGAGTCCGATGACCAGAGCGCCGAATGCGTCAGTTACATCACAGCCTGCCGTGATGCCGACAAGACCTGCAAGAGAAGCGTTCAGGCACATGGATACATCCGGTTTGCCGTATTTAATCCATGTAAAAATCATACAGGCAACGGTAGCAACTGCAGGGGCAATTGTTGTTGTCATGAAGATGGAAGCCAGCTGAGGGCCGGTAGTTGCGGCAGCACCGTTGAATCCGTACCAGCCGAACCACAGAATGAAGCATCCCAGTGCTCCGATTACGATATTATGTCCGGGGAACGCATGTACTTTTGTTACCTTCCCGTTTTTATCTCTTGAAAATTTTCCGATGCGGGCGCCTACCATTGCAGCGCCGATGAATGCTGTCAGGCCGCCAACCATATGGATTGCACAGGAACCGGCAAAATCATGGAATCCCATCTGTGAGAGCCAGCCTCCGCCCCAGATCCAGTGAGCTTCGATCGGATAAATGACTGCAGAGATTACTCCGGAATAGATACAGTAGGCAAGGAATTTTGTTCTTTCAGCCATGGATCCGGATACGATTGTAGCGGCCGTAGCACAGAATACAAGATTGAAAACAAAATTAGACCAGTCAAAATTTGCGTAATCTGTAAAAATTCCCATTGTAGGAAGTCCGAGAAAACCGCCCAGCGCATCTTCGCCAAGCAGAAGTCCGAAACCGATTATGATAAATACACAGGTTCCGATACAGAAATCCATCAGGTTTTTCATAATGATATTTCCTGCGTTTTTCGCTCTTGTAAATCCGGTTTCTACCATTGCAAATCCTGCCTGCATGAAGAATACAAACGCGGCTCCGATCAGAAACCAGATTCCAAATACTTCTGTACCTACGGTTTCATTGATTGCTGATAAAATTTCATCAGTCATAAAGTTTCCTCCTCTCATGTCCCGGAACAAAAAAATGCATCTCAGGGGGAAACGGCCCTGTGATGCACATCTTTGTACCGGTTTAGGTATTATTATGGATAAAAGAAAAAGCGCTTCGGGATAATTCCGAGCGCCTTTGCTTTTATGGGTGTCAGTTTACACCTGCAAAAAGAGTGTGTCAATATGATGTTAAGAAAATGCTAAAATTTTATATAAAACGCTAAAAAAACATTAAAATATAAAATAATTTTCGGTAAATAATATTTAAAAAAACATAAAGTGAAAATATTAAGGCGGTTTGAGAAAATTTATATAAAATACATAAAATGAAAAACAGGAGTAAAATTCTTCCCGCCCTGTTTCGACGTCGTTTCTTGACACCGGGATGCGGGTACGATAAACTGGAATCAAGAAGGCAAAGGCGCTTTGAGTTCAGAACTCGGAATGTCTTTGCCTTCTTTTTCGGTAAAACCAGGAAGCAGGATTCTTCCGTTTTAAAAGAAGCGGGACAGAGAACAGGAGGTTTCGGATGGGAGCATTTGATAAAATTAAAAGCGGTTTTCCCAGCGGATTATGGATGTGCTTGATACCGGGGCAAATAAGCTGGCCGGCATAGAGATCGAGGCTCTTCTTGAACGTCTGCCGCTGTGGTTTAAAAAAGCGGTTATGGAAAGAGACTATGAGGCAGAAGACGCGCTGAAAAGAATGAACCGCTGGCGGCAGGTGTGGTTTGCCGACTGTCAGGGGCTTCTGGAAAACCGGAACTTTACGGAACTGATGCAGAAAGTCCTCAAAACACTGGACCGGGTTTACGGCAATCCGGTGGATATTGAATATACAGTAAATTTGGATGAGCAGGGCGCGTTTGTCGTGAATCTGCTCCAGTGCCGGCCTCTCTATACGGGCGGCCGGGGTACGGCTACAGAGATCCCGGAGCTCCCGGAAAAGAATGTGTTCTTCCGGCTGACGGATTCGTCGGTGGGAAGCTCGGAGAAAGTGAAGATTGATGTGGTTGTGGAGATTGACGCAAAAGCCTATTATGAGTACCCGTATGCACTGAAACCCCAGGCGGCGGAAGCGGGGATTTTCTACTGCGCCCTGTGGGGAGATGACAGGACGGTGACATATGACAGAACATTTTTGGAAAAACTGCCGGATTTTTTTGAAAAGATCTGCCCGGACCGGAAAGAACTGGAAGGCATGTTCCGTGTGACGGAACCGGAGGACCTATGGTACTGGAATAATGAACAGACCGGAGAAACCTTATGCGGACGGCAGCCGCAGGCGGAGAAAGCGCCGGGTTCTAAGGCATGATATGGAATAGAAATTTTCGTTTTTCATAAGATTTTGTTCATATTTCTGTTCGCAATCTGTGCTATTATTTAAAAAGTGACAGAAGAAAGGACAGGCCAGATGACGGAAGATGAAGAGAAAAAGAGGGTACGGCAGATATAACGGACGGGGAAAAAGCCGGGCCGGAGGCAGCGGCCGGCGGGCAGGACAGCAGGCGCTGTATATCCGGTCCGGTATTGCGGTTTTACTGATCCTGACAGTGGCGCTTGGGATATACAGCTGTACTTCCGGTACGGGGAGAGCATACACTCTCGCTGATGTGGATGCTTCCAAACCGGAGATTGATGTGCAGCTGCTGGATGTGAATCCTTATTCCAGGCCGGGAACCAAGACAGAGAAGATTACCGGGATTGTGGCTCACTATACGGCAAATCCGGGAAGTACGGCACAGAATAACAGAGACTATTTTAACGGGCTGAAGGACTCTCATGAGACAGAGGCGAGCAGTAATTTTATCGTGGGGCTGGATGGAGAAATTATACAATGCGTTCCCACATGGGAGATGGCATACGCGTCAAATTCCAGAAATATTGATACCGTTTCCATTGAGTGCTGCCATCCGGATGAGACGGGAAAGTTTACAGAGAAGACATACCGGTCTCTTGTTCAGCTGACGGCATGGCTCTGTGTAAAATTTAATCTGACAGAAGACCAGGTGATCCGTCACTATGATGTGACAGGAAAGAACTGTCCGAAATATTTCGTGGAGAATGAAGACGCATGGGCTCAGTTTAAAGAGGATGTAGCGGGTGCAATCGCAAAAGGAGAATGAAAGAATCCCCCGGAAATGCTGACTTTCAGTATTTCCGGGGGAATATTTTTACTGTTCTGACGCGTTCATGACCAGAACGTCTCCTTCCTGTATCCGGGTATCTCCTCTGGGGACGACAGTATTTCCGCCTTTCCGCCGGATCAGTACGATCAGAGAATTGCCAAAGTCGCGGATATCCCGGACCCGTCTGCCGATGCGGCTGTCTCCCGGTTCTATGGTCAGTTCATCCAGGATCGTATCAGCGTCTCCATGGTAGGTTTCGCCGCTGAGGACAAGCACATCTCCTTCCTGAAGCAGATCGTCGCCCCGGGGAATGATGGTTTCATCTCCCCGCTCGATCAGTACCACGAGCACATCTCCCAAATTCAGTTCTTTCAGCCTTTTTCCGATATATCTGTGGCCGGGGATTAACCGGATCTGTATGAGCTGCATTTCCTGATCATCCTGATAGTCACTGAATGTTTTCATAACGTTCTGGCTGTCGTCTACCATATTCAGTTTTTCGGCGGCAACGGGCAGCAGAAGTCCCTGAAATGCTACGGAAATTATCGCGACGCAGAACACAATGTTGTATACATTATAGCCGGAATAGCCGGGACTGACCACAGCGATAATGGCAAATACGGCGGAGGCGGCTCCTCTCAGGCCGGCGAACGCAGTCAGGGCCTGCTGGCGCCAGGAAGACCGGAAGGGCGTCATTACGAGAAAGACAGCTACAGGTCTTGCGATAAAGGTCAGTCCAAGGAATACAAGCACTGCCGTTCCCAGAATCGGCAGAAGCATGGACGGAAAGACCAGCAGCCCCAGCAGAAAGAAGATGAGCATCTGGGCCAGATGGTCGATACTTTCAAAAAAGTGAACCAGGGATATTCTGGATTTAAACCGTGCATTTCCGACGATAAATCCGAAGAGATATACGCTGAGATAGCCGTTCCCTCCGATCATCACCGGGGCAGCGTAAGCAAATAATACGAAAGCGATCATAAGGATGGTATCAATTCCTCCGGCTTCCAGCTCTACGTTCTTCAGGATTTTGACCGCCAGCAGACCCAGTCCTGCGCCGAAAAGCAGACCCAGTCCTATTTCTTCCACGATAAGAAGAAGAATATTTTCGCCGTCTCCGGCCATCCAGTTCAGAATAATAATTGTCAGCATATAGGCGAACGGGTCATTGCTTCCGCTTTCCACTTCCAGAAGGGAAGCGGTGCCTTCTTTCAGATTCAGTTTTTTTGACCGGAGAATAGAAAAGACGGAAGCCGCGTCCGTAGAACTTAAGACAGCACCCACAAGGAGTCCTTCCTGCAGACTCATTCCGACCACATAGTAACAGAACAGTCCTGTCAGTCCGGCAGTGATGAGAATCCCTGCAGTGGAGAGCAGGAGCGCTTTTGGAAGAATCGGTTTCGCTTCCTTATAGGAAGTTCCGAAGCCGCCGTAAAACATAATAAAGATCAGGGCGGTGCAGCAGATCGTTTCAGCTATCTGAAAATTATCGAAAGGAATCTTTACAATACCTTCGCTTCCGAAGAGCATGCCAAGTCCGATAAAAATAAGGACTGCAGGAATGCCGAACCGTTTCAGAAACCGATTGGTCAGAATACAGAGTACAATTACCGCGGAACACATCAAAAGAGCAAAAGCCATACACACTACCTCCTCTAAAAATAAAAACGGATTTTCATGAGATAAAATCTTATAGAAGATAAAAATCTGCAGAAAGAAAACAGATAATAGAATTCTGAATAAGAAAAAGGGAATGAGCCGCACACGATCCGGGCTCATTCCCTCATTTTTCATTCCTGTTTAAAAGTATACACCTTCTGACGGAGGCATTCAAGTGGAAATTTTCTGAAGAATGTGAATTCTCAGAAAAAAATAATTACAGAAAGGGGTGTTGCTTAGTTATCCGTATTCCGGAAGATATGGCGGAACACAAATCTTACAAAGGGGCCTGCGTAGCACATCTGCCAGAAAAACGCCATGGGAAAATTCAAAGCTACAGTCTGAAGCCATACAGGGATCAGATCTGTTCCGGCATTTTTAAAAAGGATTGCAGCCACCAGGCTCATCAGCGGACACATCCACATGACAGATACCGCGGAAATCGCCAGTACCAGGTGAAACGGGTTTTCCTTTTCCGGATTGACGATTTTAAAAGCTGTTCTTTTTGCAATTCTTCCTACAAGGAAAAAGTCAAGAATAAAAGCTACCGGGGCCATGATAACCAGTTCATGAAAAGCGGACAGAAAAACGGAATAACTCATTCCCCCTGTACTCAGCGCAATATTGTAGCAGATCATTGCATAGACCATTACAAATACCATAATGATTGTAAAAATTACATCCTGAAATTTTGTCTTTGGCATAAAAAATCCTCCTTTAATAAATATGAATATACAAGCAGCAGAAAACCGTGTTGTTCGTTATTCATTCAGGAGAATGTACGTTTCCAATATAAACCTGGATTTTCTCAGCGGGGAAGATTCTATCATATCGTGTTCTGTAAAGTCAAGAAAAATATGAAAAGACATGCCGATAAAGCATAGTATACTATGAAAAACAAGTATTAGACGCTTCAAAACGCCGGTGATATAGTGGAAACAGGTTCAGGGGAAAGGAGAACAGGTATGAAGACAAAACAGAAAATGAAACTTGCAGCAGACCTTCTGATGACAATTGCGCTTTTGCTTCTGATGCCTTACGAAATGATCGGAGAGGCGGCGCATGAGTGGATCGGAACGGGAATGTTTCTGCTCTTTATCATTCATCATATTCTGAACCGGAAATGGACAGGAAATCTGATAAAGAGCAGATATACTCCCATGCGGGTTGTACAGACCATACTGGCGGTACTGATTCTGATCTGTATGCTGGACTCCATGGCCAGCGGTATAATTTTATCCCGGCGTCTGTTTACGTTTCTGGATATCAGAGGGGCCGCTTCTTGGGCAAGAGTGGTTCATATGACCAGTGCTTACTGGGGATTCGTGCTGATGTCTCTTCATCTGGGCATTCACTGGGGCATTATGACCGGAATGGCAGGGAAAATGTTTCAGAAGCCGTCCCCGGTCCGCAGATGGATTTCACGGATAGCCGGAACCGGGATTGCTGTGTACGGAGTTTATGCTTTTATAAAGAGAGAAATTTTAAGCTACATGCTGATGCAGGTGCATTTTGTCTTTTTCGACTATTCAGAGCCGGTTGTCTTTTTTGTCCTGGATTATCTGGCTGCCATGGGATTTTTTGTATTTGCAGGTCATTACCTCAGTAAAATTCTGATAAAATGCGGAAGAAAAAAGCAAAAATAATTTTTCCTTAAAGAAGCGGACGGGATAACAAACAGAAAATTTTCGCGGCCCTGGTATTCAGCGATACTGAACATGTAACAAAGAAAAAGAAACAGAAAAATTTGATTCTGCCTGAAAGGAGAAGGAATTATAATGAAAGCAAAAAAAATATTAGCTGTGATTCTTGCTGTAACGGCGGCAATGGGAATCATGACAGGATGCGGTTCTGATCCGGATAACGGTCAGGGGAGCGGTACGGCAGAGACAGGCCGGACAGACGCACAGGATAATACGGGGGAGACTGCAGATCAGACTGCCGGTTTAGATACATCAGCAGGCTCCGGAAATGTACTGGTTGTGTATTATTCGGCGACAGGAAATACGCAGGCAGTGGCGGAGACAATTGCGGATACCACCGGAGGCGATCTCTTTGAGCTGGAGCCGGCAGAACCGTATACAGATGCGGATCTTGACTATACAGATGATAACAGCCGTGTTTCTAAGGAATATGCGGATGAGAGTTTAAGAGATGTGGAACTTGTGTCAACAACGGTGGATAACTGGGATTCCTATGATACGGTCTTTGTCGGATATCCTAAAATGGAGCAGGGTTATATCTGTGTATAGCGGTGTATTGCGTAGAGGAAGGAGGGCGAATAGGTACAGAAAACACAGCAGAAAGAAAAAAGTGTGTATAGAGTAAGGTAGGAACGACCATGAAAGTGGTCGCTTTTTTTACTTTATAGGAAATTCCGATTTTTGGATAAGGGGGAAAAGAAGCCCTG